>Ga0307278_10000106_pt1 | contig 40556 bp, 43 predicted proteins | sample ER_DNA_117_FD_194482 | JGI IMG/M metagenome (GOLD analysis project Ga0307278, IMG submission 194482) | Bulk soil microbial communities from the East River watershed near Crested Butte, Colorado, United States - ER_DNA_117 | ecosystem: Environmental > Terrestrial > Soil > Floodplain | place... | reverse complement strand
ATTTGACTCCCCCCGCACCGCGGTATCTTCTCCGCTTAAATCATCACATCTTAAAATATCCCGCACATTATGATCCAATCCTCACGTTTTCCTTCGCTTCTCCTTTCCACTTTGTTCGCACTTCCCTTCGTCGCGGGACCGCTCCTGACCGGCAGCCTGCGCGCCGCGGACGACAAAAAAATAGAGTTCCCCGCTGCCAGCCAGCGCTCGGTGGTAAAACAGCGCGTCGGGTTGACCGATGTCGAAGTGGATTATTCGCGCCCGAACAAGAACGACCGCGAGATCTTCGGCGGCCTGGTGCCTTACGGGAAGCTCTGGCGCACGGGCGCCAACGCGGTCACCAAAATCAAGTTTAGCGACGAGGTAACGCTCGGCGGCAAGGAGATCCCGGCCGGTGAATACGCACTCTTCACGATTCCGACCGCGAACGAGTGGACCATCATCGTCTCGAAGGATCCGAAGGTGCAGAGCACGGCCGATTATAAGCAGGAGAACGATGCTGCGCGTCTCACGGCGAAGCCGGAACCCCTTCCGATCACAATCGAGACGTTCACGATCGCGCTGGCTGATGTGAAAGGCGCTTCCGCAACGCTTAATTTCCTTTGGGATCAAACGCGCGTGCCGGTGAAGTTGACGACGGACGATGTCGAGCAGGTAAGCAAGCAACTCGAAGCGGCCGCTAGTGGAACGACTCCGCTCGACCCGCGCACCGCCTATCAGGCCGCGGCCTTTTACTACGACAACAACAAGGACATGAACCAAGCGGCGAAGTGGATCGACCAGGCGCTGGAGAAGAACCCAGACGCCTTCTTCATGCACTACAAGAAGGCGCAGATTCAGGCGAAGCTTGGCAACAAGAAAGAAGCCACCGCCTCGGCGCAAAAGACGATCGACATCCTGAAGAAAGACAAGGCGCCGGACGAGTCCGCGATCAAGAACGCGCAGCAGATCATCGACAGCTCGAAGTGAGGATGGAGGCCGCTTGGCCTCATCCGGACCATCCTCTCTCATGTTATCGTACTACCGCTGTGCTTTGGCCGCGCTGCTGATGATCGCGGCCAGCTTGCGCGACGCTGAAGCGCCGCCGCCCATGCACGCGGCGGAAATCCGACTCGCGCTTGAAAAGCTAGACGTTCTGGAGCGAGCTGTATGTGGCAGCGCATCCGGACGACGAGAACGCGGGACTGATCGCTTATTGGGCGAACGGCGCGCTTTATGACACTGCTTACCTGTCCTTGACGAGCGGCGATGGCGGCCAAAATTTGGTCGGCGTGATCCGCACGCAGGAACTGCGGGCCGCGCGGCGGATCGATCGCGGTAAGCAGTTCTTCACGCGCGTGAACGATTTCGGCTTCTCAAAATCGTCTGCGGAAACGCTGCACATCTGGGATCGCGAGAAAATCCTGGGCGACTCGGCCTGGGCGATTCGCAAATTCCGGATGATAACTTTTACAAGGATTCCGTATGCGCAGGCCGCGCGACGAGCCCGTCTGCAAGATGGCATTGTTTACGGCGGGCTAGCGTTTCACTTGGTGATAGCCACAGTGGTGATGGTTCGATTAATTTTCTAAACGGGCTTGCAACTCTCGCTTTTGCTTTGACAGGCCGGTTATTTTGCTCAAGCATATATAGCTATAGCACATATGGCTTCGGCTATCCTAGATCGTGAACTGAAGAAAGGCAGCGCCGAGTTGCTGATTCTTTCGCTCGTGAAGGACCGCCCCCGACACGGGTACGACATCGGTCAACTCATCGAGCTGCGTTCGCGCGGCACGCTCCGCTTTAACGTCGCATCGCTCTACCCATTGCTTTACCGGCTGGAGAAGCGCGGCTGGATTCGCGGCCGGTGGGTGGAGAAGGCCGGACAACGGCGACGGCGCTACTATCGGCTGACTCCCGCAGGCAAAAAGATTTTGGCCGCGCAGCGTGACGGGTGGCGCGAATTCGTCGAGGCGATCAGCCGAATAACCGGAATTCAACATGCCTAATTTCAAAGAAGAGATCAGAAAACGATTGGCGGCTTTGAACCTGTCGCCAACGCGCGAGGGCGAGATCGTCGAAGAATTGTCGCAGCATCTGGAGGATCAATATGAGCAGGTCGTCAGTCGTGGAGCGAGTAAACAGGAAGCGTATCAGGCGATGCTGTTGGAATTAAAAGAGAACGACTTGCTAGAACGGGAACTGAAACGCGTGGAGCGGCGGGTGCGGCCGGAGCCAAATCTCATGAGAACGAAGAACAAATCCAATATCCTGGCCGATCTCGGACAAGACTTGGGTTACGGGCTGCGAATGCTTGCGAAAAACCCCGGGTTTACAACCATCGCCGTGATTGCTCTGACTTTAGGAATCGGCGCAAACAGCGCGATCTTCAGCGTAGTCAACACGGTGTTGCTACGCCCGTTGCCTTATGAAAATCCGGAGCGTCTGGTCATGGTGTGGGAGTATAACTCGAAACAAGGTTTTCCCCGCGACACGCCCTCGCCCGCAAATTTCATGGATTGGCGCGATCAGAATCACGTCTTTGAAAGCATGGCCGCGATCGTCGAAATCAGCTTTAACCTCACCGGCGCCGGCGATCCGGAGAGAATCGATGGACGGCGCGTGTCAGCGAGCTTGTTTTCACTGCTCGGGGTTGCGCCGCAGTTAGGCCGCGCCTTTGGCCCCGAGGATCGAACCGGGCGGCAATCACGTCGTCATCATCAGCAATGGTTTGTGGCAACGGCGGTTTGGTTCCGATCCCGGCATTATCGGGAAGCCGATTGATTTGAACGGCGAAAGCTTCACCATCGTGGGCGTGATGCCACGAACCTTTCAGTTTCCGACGCGGAGGGATCAGCTCTGGGTGCCGATTGCATTCGATGCCAAGGAAGCCGGTGAGCGCGGAAATCATTACCTAGAGGTGATCGCGCGGATGAAACCAGGCGTGACCTTGTCACAGGCGCAAGCGGAGATGACAACCATCGCCACTCGCTTGCAACAGCAGTATCCCAAAACGAACACCAGCATCGGCGCAGTCGTGACTCCACTGCATGAGCATGTTGTCGGCGACATCAAACCGGCGCTGCTGGTCCTGCTCGGCGCAGTCGCGTTTGTTCTGCTCATCGCTTGCGCGAATGTCGCCAACCTTCTTTTAGCCCGCGCCGTCGTCCGGCAAAAAGAAATCGCATTGCGTCTTGCTCTCGGTGCCGGCCGCGCGCGTTTGATCCGCCAATTTCTGACGGAGAGCGTTTTACTCGCGGTTTTCGGCGGAGGCATCGGCTTGCTGTTATCAGTCGTGGGGCTGAGTGTCCTGAAGCGTTTTATTCCACCTAATATTTCGCAGGCCCACGCGATCACCATCGATGCCAGGGTGCTGCTCTTTGCCGTCTTTGTGTCGCTCGTGACTGGATTGATCTTCGGCCTCGCGCCCGCGACGCAGGCAGCGAATTTCAATTTTAACGACACATTAAAAGAGAGCGGCCGTGACTCCGCCGCTGGAAGCCGTGGTAATCGCATTCGCGGACTGTTAGTCATTAGCGAGGTCGCGGTCTCATTTATTCTTTTGATCGGCGCCGGCCTGTTGATCAACAGCTTCTTGCATCTGCGTAGTGTCGATCCGGGCTTTCGCGCGGAGAGGGCGTTGACTATGAAGATCGTGCTCCCGGAAGTGCGGTATGCGGACAAAGAGCAACGCGCCGTTTTCTACCGTGAACTCATCCACCGCGTCGAAACTCTGCCCGGCGTCATTTCTGCGGCGGTCGCGACCAATCTTCCGTTAACCGAAAGCGGCAATTCGGTCGGAATAAGTATCGAGGGCCGCGCCGATCCCGCTCCGGACCGGGTGCCGATCGTCATAACAAGAATCATTAGCCCTCGCTATTTCGAGACGATGGGAATTCCGTTGTTAAAAGGGCGCGCCTTCGCTGAAGAAGACAAAGCGGAATCACCGGACGTGGTCGTCCTGAGCGAGGCGACCGCTCGTCGATTCTGGCCGGGTGAAGATGCGCTCGGAAAGCACATCAAGATCGGCCCGACCAATTCTGCCCGGCCATGGCTAACGGTGATCGGGGTAGTAAAGGATGTCCGGCAATTCGAGCTGGTGGTTGAGCCCAAGCCGCAGATGTATCTGCCGTTTACACAGGCCAATTTCTTTGAGCCGCGTGCGCTCGTTGCTAAAACAAATTTAGAGCCGCTTAGTTTGGCGGCGGCGGTGCGGAAAACGGTTTGGGAAGTCGATAAAGACCAGCCCGTTTCCGACATTGCTTCAATGGAAAACATCGTCTCGGAGTCGGTCGCGCGGCAACGGTTCAGCACGTTGCTGCTAGGCGTGTTTGCTGCCGTCGCATTGTTTCTGGCAGCGGTCGGAATCTATGGCGTAATGAGTTACTCGGTGACACAACGCACCCACGAGATCGGTATTCGCATGGCGCTCGGTGCGCAGAAAAAAGATGTGCTGAAGCTGACCATTGGACAGGGATTAAAACTCGTATTGACCGGTGTGGCGATTGGCCTCGCCGCTGCGTTCGTCTTAACTCGCGTGATGACGAGCCTGCTCTTCGGCGTTAGTGCGACCGACCCAATCACATTTGTCGCGATCTCATTTGTGCTTATTGCCGTGGCCATGCTGGCCAGTTTGATTCCGGCGCTTCGGGCGACGAAAGTCGATCCGATGTTCGCGCTGCGATCTCAGTAATTTCTACAGCAGCGCTTCTCCGTGCGCGCCGATGTTGCAGTCAGAATCGTTCCTATTGATGAGAGGAGTCTTGGGTTCCGACAGTTGCGAATTTCGTCCTCAATTTGAACTTGTTGTTGTCGATCTTCCTGTTTCGTCTCATCGTTCACTCAGCCGACAGATGCTGCGGATTTATCGGCGGCGCGAATTGTCAGCGCCGTTTCGCGCGAGTCCGGTGATGCGCTTCCTGTTCCAATGCCGAGACGACATTCTTGAAGCCCTTGACGTCGGCGGCGGTCACGCGGCGAACCACTGCTCGTTCGAGATCGGACAAATGGCGGTTGACTCGCTGCGCTAGTCTTCGCCCCTTCACTGTCAGCGTGACAACGAACGTGCGGCGATCTGACTCGCCGACTTTTCGGGTGATCAATCCACGGCCGGCCAGGCGATCGAGAATGCTTGTTAATGTCGATCTCTTGTGGGCAAGGCCGCGGTGAAGATCGGCAACATTCGCGGGCGAGGAATGCGCGAGCAGGGCGAGGATATGCGCTTCGCCCTGCGATAGGTCATGCTCACGCAGTTCGCCGAGATACAATCCGATCCGGTGGGTGGCCCGGTGAACTGGGTGAATGAAATGCAGTGCCATCAGCAGGAAGCGGTTTCAGGTCCGGCTCAACCCATGACATCCGAGCTTTATCACTAAACAGCCGCTCCGACGAATAGTAAGCGAGCGGAAAATTCTTTTCCAGCAACCGCGGGTTGGCCTCAACGATCTGCTCCAAGTTTTCGCCAAACTTGGCCGTCCGCACTTCGGCAAGGAAGTGCACCCAAAATAGCGTGATGGTCTCATGATATTTTTCGGCTTTGCCCGCGGAGGCCGCGAATCGCCGCAGTGTCCGGCGCATCTTACTCGCCGCTTCATCCGCACACGACGATTCCGAAAGGTAAACCCAGGCGACGCGCAGATGAGAACAATGATGGAAGTTCTCGTTGGCGATGTCGCCGCGTTCGAGCGCGCGCGTCAATTCCACGTCAGTCATGCGTCCCTTCCTTTTCCAGAGCAGCGTTGATTGCCGTTTCCCAGTGCGCCCGTTGTTGCTCCGCCCAATGTCCGTCGAGTTTGTTCACCTCCTCGTTCCCCTCCGGCCCAATTGCAGAATGGCGATACGTAATCGTCGCCTTGCACTGCCGGTCGCCATCGGGAACAACGCGAATTTTAATCTCATTCGCGGTCAGCCCGGGCGTAACAACCACATATTCGACACGGCCTTCATTCACATCGTAGACTGTCAGCAGCCAGAGCCGCTCCCTACCCGTGCTCGTTGTGGTTGTGAAAACCGCGCCTTCATGTTGCGCTCCTTCCGGTGGATGAAGAAAATGCGGAACCCAACTCGGCGCCCATTCAGCCTCTCGCACGGGACCAAACAGCGGCGTTACATCCGCGACTGGCCCTTTCAACACGATCGTGAAAGATTGCGTCCGCTGCTCAAGGAGAGCCGGAATGGCCATCGCCGGAACAATTTGCGCCAATCCACACAACAATATCATTAAAGTAGATTTCATGATACTACGATATCGTAATATCCGATTCCGTCCATACAAGAAAATTCAAACGCTTTGAAAGACACCCCAAGATGCGCGGGCAACGCGTCGCACGACGCGGCGCAGCCTCATGTACGCGATCTCGATTGGCCCTGGAGCTTGGGCAAAAAAAAAGCGCGATTACGCGCGCACCGTGGTGACTGAATTGGGTTGCCTCTGTAGCTTTGGGTGATTAGTCTGCAATCGAAATCCATCTCCGCATTCGCCTGCTTCGGGGATGTAAACCGGAACCTCAACATCAAAAGCATTACTATGAGCGACACCTACGTCCCACTAATCAGCTCCGGCGTTGCCGGTCCACTTGGTGTTGTCCATCTGCCGCGTCTTTGGCAAAAGGTCTCTCTGGAGGCGACGGGTAAACTTGCTCCTGGTTATCCGGCCGTCGGCAAAGGCTTCGATGCGATGACTCTTGCCGCACTCGGACTCGATGAGCAGGCGGTAAGAGATTACATCAAGCAGGACAAGCCGACGTACCCCGAATTCGAAGCATGGGTGAAGAAAAACGCCAAGTCACTAAATCGAGAGGCGATCGAAAAGCATAACGCCGCTGTGCGCGGCTATAATCATGATGACGAGACGCGTAAGAGCATTCTGAGCGCGTGCGGGATTCCCGATGACACTGCTGCTCCAAAAGATGCGGTTAACCTGAACAATCTCGACGACTGGTACGAGTTTCACCAGGCTGTGTTGAAAGGTTGATGAGTTGTAGAGGTGCTTGTACCAAGCACCTGAATCTGAATTAGGCGCTTGCGCCAAGCGCCTCTACACACGGAGTGGCCGATCCAACCTTTGACGGACGCCCATGTTGCGTGTGATCATTCAAGTGTGCCCACGGTAGCGCAGACGAAAACGAAGCCCGCATTCCGCAAGACGGCTGAAACTTTCGCGGGCGGAGCGAAAACGCTCGAACAAAAGTATTTTGTTTCACCGGAGATTTTTGCCGAGGAGCAGGAGAAAATTTTCGCGAAGCAATGGATATTGGTTGGGCATCAGAGTCAGATCGCGGACACTGGCGACTACGTCGTCCAGCAAGTTATCGGTGAATCATTAATCGTTATCCGGGACAAAACCGGAGAGATTCGCGGCTTTTACAATGTTTGTCGTCATCGCGGGACGCGACTCCGAGAAGATCGAAGCGGGCATACGTTCGCAATTCAGTGTCCTTATCACGCGTGGACGTACGGGCTCGACGGTCGATTGATCGGTGCGCCGCACATGGACGACGTTCCGGGGTTTGATAAGGCTGATTATTCGTTACACGCGGTGAACCTGGAGTTGTGGGAAGGATTCATCTTCGTGAATCTCGCTGAATTCCCTACGCCGCTGAAGGAATGGCTTGCGCCGTTGGCCGGAAAGTTTTCGCACTCGAACTTGCCGATCTTGCGATCGGCAAAGCGAATTGAGTACGACGTCCGAGCCAATTGGAAGTTGATCTTCGAAAATTATTCGGAGTGTTACCATTGTCCGGGCGTGCATCCGGCGCTCTCGAAATTAACCCCGTACGATGCGGCGAAGAACGATCTGACTGACGGGCCGTTCCTGGGTGGGTTCATGCCGATCACGAAAGGCAACAGTCTGACCATGAGCGGCAATGCCTGCGCGTTGCCTGTTGGCGATGTCAGTGCCGAGGATTTCCACCGCGTTTTTTATTATTCAATTTTTCCAAACATGTTGCTCAGTTTGCATCCGGATTACGTGATGGTGCATCAACTTCGGCCGCAGTCGCCGGACCGGACGCTGATTGATTGCGATTGGTTTTTTCATCCAGAGGCGGCCAGGGCCGGGATCAGCGATCCCGGCTACAGGTACAACCCGGATGATGCGATCGAGTTTTGGGACATGACCAACAAGCAGGATTGGCATGTGTGCGAGTTGAGCCAGCAAGGGATCGCATCGCGCGCGTACAAGCCGGGGCCGTATAGTTCTCGCGAAAGTATTCCGGCGGCATGGGACCGCGAGTATCTACGACAGATGGAGTAATCTTCCGCTTCCTCTTCCTCTGAATCTTAACTCGCTCATGCTCTTGCTCGAATTCTGAGCAAAGTTCGTGTCGGCGAAAGTGCCGACACGAGCATGGCATGGCGCGTGCGCTCCGCAGTTCTCGCAGAATCTCGCTTTGTCATCCAGGATCCAGCATCTAGTATCCAGAATCGAGATGCCCCCGCTGACTTACGCGAGTTATCTGGATTTGGAAAAGCTGCTCACGCTGCAAAAGCCGCGCTCGAGCCCACCGGAGCACGACGAGACGCTCTTCATCATCATCCATCAGACGTACGAGCTGTGGTTCAAGCAATTGCTGCATGAGTTGGAAAAAATAAAGAGAGATTTTTCCGCGGGCGATCTTTTCGGCGCAATCCACACGTTCAAGCGCCTGCGCACGATCATGAAGGTGCTGGTAGCGCAGGTGGACATCCTCGAGACGATGACGCCATCATCATTTTCGAGCTTTCGGGACCGCCTTGAAACGGCATCGGGATTTCAATCCGTGCAGTTTCGGGAGATTGAATTCGCGCTCGGATACAAGCGTGCGTCAACACTCGCGTACTTGAAGCCGGATTTCCCGGAATACGACCGGCTTCGGCAGCTGCTCGGCGAACGCAGCGTGGTCGATCATTTCTATGATTTTCTTGCTACCCGCGGCGCGCAGATTCCCGCCGACTTAAAGAACCGCGACGTGACGCAACCAAACGAACCCGACGAACGTGTGCAGAAAGAAACCCTTCGCCTCTACAAAAATTCTCCCGAGTGCTCGATCCTTTTCGAGTTGATGACTGACTTCGACGAAGGATTGCAGGAATGGCGCTACAGGCACATCAAGCTCGTCGAGCGAACGATTGGCGCGAAGAAGGGCACCGGTGGATCGCCGGGTGTCCCGTTTCTAAAGGAGTCGCTCTTCAAGCCTGTCTTCCACGACCTCTGGGCCATACGGCACGAGATGTGAACGACGCAGGCGCTGAGAAGAAAACATCCAAGGTTGAACGCCCAACGCCCAATGTCGAAGCTAGAACAATAATGAGAGATGTCTCGACTTCGCTCGACATGACAATAACGAACGATCGGCGCGAAGAAGGGCACCGGTGGATCGCCGGGTGTGCCGTTTCTAAAGGAATCGCTGTTCAAACCGGTGTTTCATGACTTATGGGCGATCCGGCATGAGATGTAGCGCTCTTCGCAACGAAGATACGAAGGTCGAAATCAGAGGCCAAGGAATTCGCGGGCGGTTCCAGAAAGCAACTGCGCTTTATCTTTCGCCAATAGTTCCTTGATCGATTTGATAAGTTGGCCCGGCTGCGCTTTGCCCAGTGGGAATGGGTAATCCGATCCGAACGCGACGCGTTGTGCGCCGAATAATTTGAGAAGCATTTGAGCGTATCGGAATCGTGAACCAGCGAGTCCACGTAGAACCGCGCGGGAATCGTTTGTCCAAACTCATCGACGCGAGCTAGATATTTTCGCGGATTCGTGTTGTTGTCTGTCGCCACTAAATCAGGGCGCACGTGAAACGCGTGCTCGATGCGGCCAATTGTGAATGAGAATGCGCCGGTCAACCGGCAGGATTTGCACGTGTGCGAGCTAAGCCAGCAAGGCATCACTTCCCGCGCGTATCAGCCAGGGCCCTATTCGCCGCGCGAAAGCATTCCCGCTGCGTGGGACAATTATATTTAGCACTTATGAACTAACGCGCCGTCAAAGACGCGCCAGAATTTTTGTCGCGGCAGACCTTTCCTGCTTGAGAGCAGCGTTGGCGGGCAGGCCGTGGATGCCGATGGTGATCAATACGTCTCCCTTCAGGATGTTCAACATATCGAGACCGGTTTTGTCGTGATAAAAAATGGCTTTGTCGCCAAGGCCATCGACACTGGTCGATTTGCCTCCGTCCGGAGGAAGCACTGAAAACATTGTCTTCGTAAGGTGCGGCGGTGCTTCTCGCCCGGCGAACATTAGGTCGAGCACGAGTGCTTTGTCGCCCTTTGTTGCATAATAGCTCCATTCGGAATCATAGAACCCGTCGCTGCCCTCCTTGTTCCGCCCCTTGGCATCTTTGACCGGCACGCCAAGCATTTTTTCGGCATCGGCCTTGGTGATAACGCTCGAAAGGTCGATTTTGTCGCCGGCGAACACGGTCCAAGACCCGAGACAAAAAGCAGCCGCGGCAACAATATTGATCAGTCTAAGTTTCATAAATTGCCTCCGATCGATTTCAGCCTAACCAATCTCCGAGCCGGTTGCCAACTCAAAAAAAGCAAACGCCGCAAACGTGTTCGACCTTTCCCGTGCTCGTTAGGAACTATTATTTCAGCCCAAGGAATTCGCGGGCGGTTCCGGAAAGCAACTGTGCCTTATCTTTCGCCGACAGCTCCTTGATCGATTTGATAAGTTGGCCGGGCTGCGCTTCGCCCAGTGGGAATGGGTAATCCGATCCGAACGCGACGCGTTGTGCGCCGAATAATTTGAGAAGCATTTTGAGGGCGTCGGAATCCTGAACCAGCGAGTCCACGTAGAACCGCGCGGGAATCGTTTTCTCAAACTCATCGACGCGAGCTAAATATTTTCGCGGATTTGTGTTGTTGTCTGTCGCCACTAAATCTGGGCGCACGTGAAACGCGTGCTCGATGCGGCCAATTGTGAATGGGAATGCGCCACCGCCGTGCGCAAAAGCGACGCGGAGCTTCGGAAAGCGTTCGAACACGCCGCCAAAGATCATCGAGCAGATCGCAAGCGAAGTCTCGGCCGGCATGCCGATGAGCCATGGCAGCCAGTATTTGGGCATACGCTCTTTGCCAAGCATGTCCCAGGGATGGATGAAGATCGCGGCGGCGAGTTGCTCAGCCGCGCTCCAGACCGGCTGAAGGAACGCGTTGTCGAAGTTTAACGTGTCGATGCGCCCAGAGTGCGGGTTCGCATCCACATGCGTACCGATCTGCGCGCCATGCAAGCCTAATTCGCGGACACATCGTTCCAACTCGCCCGCCGCTAAATCCGGATCTTGCATCGGAATCGTCCCCAAGCCGGCGAATCGCTTCGGATGATCGCGAACAACTTCGGCGATGTGATCGTTTAGTCGCCGAGAAAGATCCAGAGCGTCGGCCGGTTTCGCCCAATAACTGAACATCACCGGCACGGTGGACAGCACTTGCATGGAAACACCATCGCGGTCGCACTCCTCGATCCGGCGCTCGGGATTCCACGCGTTGTCGGTGATCTCTCGAAAAACGCGGTCGCCCATCATCATCCGCGCACAGCATGGCTTGTAATGATCGAGGCGAACAAATCCGGGGTAGCCGTATTTCGCGTCAAGATCGGGCCAATCGTGCGGCAGAATGTGCGTGTGCAGGTCGATCTTCATGTGAGCGGCGTCCACGGTTGGAAGGACCGGTTTCTGCAATGAAGCGAGAGGCAAGATGCCCGTCGGCCGAGACAGGCAGGATGCCTATCTTCCGACGGCCAATCGTGCGGCAGAATGTGCGTGTGCAGGTCGATCTTCATTCAAAAGAGAACGCCCAATGCCCAACGTCGAATTCAGAAAAGATCGCACACTTACTCTTGCTCCTGCTCTTGCTCTTGATCGAGTTCTTACAGCGATTTGATCGGCACCGGCGTCTCAACTTTTTTGCCGCATTTCTTGCATGTCCGCCGCGCGTCATCGTTCCAGAAATCAAGCATCGCCTGGCTGAAATGCTCGACGATGTCGGCGCAATCGAAGTGAATGTCTTCCACCAATGCCCCACAATTCTCACAATAAAAGATGACGTGCTCCTTCTCTCCCGGAGGCCGCCGACGCTCGACCACCACACCAATCGTGTCTGATGGCCGCTGTGGCGAGTGCGGCACATTCGGCGGAATGAAGAAAGTCTCGCCTTCGTGCACGATATGATCGACGATCCGCTCACCTTCGCGGATGCGCACCTTGATATCGCCCTTCAGCTGGTAAAAGTACTCTTCCGAATCGACGAGATGAAAATCATTTCGCGCGTTCGGGCCTTTGATCACCATGACAAAAAAATCGCGGCCGTCATAGAGATAACGATTGCTGACCGGCAGCTTGAACTTTTGGCGGTTTTCTTCGATCCAGTTTTCGAGATTGATCGGCGATTGAACTGTGGCCATGACCCGGAGCGTATTTCCTGACTGGCAGAGCGTCAACTGCTGTAGCGCCGCTCCTGCGGGCACGTCAGAGCCAGGGAAGGTTTTCGTTCGTTAGGGTTCGGCAGCGTTTTGCAATTGAAGAGCAAACACAACGCGGTTAGTATCCGCCGCTCCATGAAATTCGGCCGATTCATTCAACTCTTGGGTGGGGCGGCAATCATTGTCTTTTGCGCCAGCTGCGAAGAACTTCCACCCTACGTCGAACACCCGCTCGCCATATTTGCACCGCAGCCGTCCGGCTATTGGCATGGCGATGAGGTACCCGGGTCACCCAAAATCGTCGTCCATCTTGGTGAACAGAAAGCTTACTTTTACAAAGGCAAAAATTTGGTCGGCGAATCGACTGTTTCCACTGGCAAACCCGGCTTCTCCACCCCCCCGGGCCACTATCACGTCATATCCAAAGATCGAGACCACGTCTCGACCGTATTCGGTGACTATGTCGACGACGCGGGGAACGTTTTGAGGTCAAACATCGATGCCCGCAAAGATCGCAGGCCCCCGGGGACGCATTTCGATGGCGCTCAAATGCCGTATGCGATGTTCTTTAATGGCGGCTACGCGATGCACCAGGGCTATGTTCCGCCGTACGCCGCATCGCATGGTTGCATCCGTCTGCCTAAGGGGATGGCGGAGCATTTCTTCGACGCTTCTCCTGACGGCACACCGATGACTGTGAAAGAATGACGTCATGGCCTGTTCAAATGAGAACGAGGCCATTTTTTGAGAGAAAACCGGTCCGGCAAGCCAACATAAGGTCGCCGCTTACGTAGCGGCGTGGATCGGTGCCCCGATCTGAACATCGTGCTAAAATAAGGCTAAGGAATGCACAAGAGCATTATCACACCCGAAAGAATCGCTGACGTCCGGTTAACCAAGGAAGAGACCGCGCGTTACTCCCGCCACCTCATCATGCCCGAAGTGACGCCTGATGGCCAACGGCGTCTAAAAGCCGCGCGCGTCTTGTGCATCGGCGCCGGCGGCCTCGGATCGCCAGCTGCTCTCTATCTCGCTGCGGCCGGGGTTGGGACAATTGGAATTGTCGATTTCGACGATGTCGATCTTTCGAATCTGCAGCGCCAAATTCTCCATGGAACAAAGGACATCGGCCGGTCCAAATTGGAATCTGCGCGGGATCGCCTGCGTGACATCAATCCGGAGATCGACATCGAATTACATCAATGCCGTTTTTCCAGCGAGAATGCGTCTCAGCTTGTGTCGCAATACGACGTGGTCGTTGATGGGTCGGATAATTTTCCTACGCGATATTTGTCCAACGACGTCTGCGTTTTTGCGCGTAAGCCGAATGTGTACGGCTCCGTATTCCGTTTTGAAGGACAAACAACTGTGTTCGCGCCTCACCTGACTGGACCATGCTATCGCTGCCTTTTTCCGGAGCCACCTCCGCCGGACACGGTGCCAAACTGCGCGGAAGCGGGAGTGCTCGGTGTTTTGCCAGGGATCATCGGAATGCTGCAAGCGATTGAGGCGATCAAATTGATCGTCGGCATCGGCGAACCGCTCATCGGGCGGCTCCTCCACTTTGATGCGCTCAGAGTAAAATTTCGAGAGCTTAACCTGCGACGCGATCCTCAATGTCCGGTTTGCGGAGAGAATCCAACAATCTTTTCGCCGATTGATTACGAACAATTTTGCGGAATACGTCCCCGCCCGGCGCACGATCACGATGGCCAGCCAACGATCAGCGTGCACGAGTTGAAGCGAAAAATGGAAGGCAACGGGGATCTTACAATTGTTGATGTAAGAGAAGCGTTCGAATACGAAATTGCGCGGATCGAAGGTTCGAAATTAATTCCGCTCGGCGAATTGCCGGCACGGCTCGATGAGCTTCAGCAGGATGAGGAGATCGTCCTCCTTTGCAAGAGTGGCACACGCAGCGCACACGCGGCGGAGTTACTCCGCGCCGCTGGATTCACGCGAGCCTATAATCTGGAGGGTGGAATCGACGCATGGGCGGATAAGATCGATCCGGCGATGCAGAAATATTAGCCAGGAACGCCGGCTCCGATGGGCTCGCCTCCGTCGCTAGCAACTAGGCGAACTATTTCAAGACTGCCGCCAGATCATCCGCGGCCGGGACATTGTCCCATTGCTTCAGTAGCTCGCCATCTTTCCCGAAGACGAAGACGCGGAAATCCGTTGCTTCGGGCCGCCCGCCGAGTTGCGACGACACCGTCCCATCAAAATCCGCCACCGCGAAGACGTCGTCTCTCGCATTACGCGTAATTTTTTTGGCGTCGTATCGTGGCTGAAGGCGCTTCGCCTCTTCGTCGAGGCGGCGCCGCACCAACACAGTCGCGATTTTGCGCCCGAGCAGGATGTCCTTCCTGATAAAATTCAGGACCGTAATCATTCTATAACTCGGATTGCCGAGACAAAATTCGGGAGCACGGTCCCCGACCGCGCGCGCCTTCTCCGAATCTGCTCTGGTTGCCAGGACGATGACGCTAATGTGACCGTCGGCGGTGGAAAGCGTGTGTCCATCAACGTCGACAAAATTGAGCGTGTAGATTTGACCGCTCGAAAGCGCTGCATGCAGGGGCTCCGCGAGAGGGAAGGAAACTGCCGTTGCAAAGAAAAAGAATTGAAGTGCGCGCAGGTTCACAAGTAAGCAGATTGGCGACGATGCCGCGCGCTGACAAGTTCCGTGTTCCCATTTTCACTTCGCGTTGCGCCTTGCCAGGAAAGGCGAGCGTGGTTTGCGTCTGTTTGTCGGTCTTTTTCGCCTGTGCTTTCATCGGCTGCGATCGGTTGACCACCTCGCGCTACGCTCAACTTGTGCAAGACGCAGATAGGAAATCGACCCGCGGAGACTTTGGCCGCGCGATCAACCTTTATGAAGCCGCACTCGATGATAGTCCACGGTGCGCGGAGGTCCATTACAAGCTGGCGCTGCTTTACGATGACAAATTGAATGATCCGCTTAATGCGTTGCACCATTTCAGGCGTTACCTGGCGCTGAGTCCAGACGGTGCTCATGCAAACGATGTGAAAACTTCCATGAAACGTGATGAGCTAGCGGCGCTTACCGCGTTGTCCGGCGATTCTGTCGTTACTCGAGCCGAGGCAGCTCGGTTGCGAAACGAAAATCTTAATCTTCACAAAGAACTTGAAGGGCGCTCCGCAACGCCGCCGATAAGCTCGGGTAAAGCGCAAGCACGCGATGCAAGCTCCAAAAAAACCGCCTCGAGGAAATCTGAGGGGCGAACTTATGTTGTTCGGTCAGGCGACACACTCGCCTCGATTTCGCGGAAGTTTTACAAATCATCAGCGCGCTGGAAAGGGATTCTCGACGCAAACAAAGAGGGCATCCGCGATCCGAAAAAACTCACGGTAGGCCAAACGCTCGTTATTCCGTAGGAGCTTGTTTTCGCGGTGAGGTATCGCAATCCACACGGCACTGCCTGGACGTGACCGCGCGGTTCAGGCCTCTATTCCGAGCAACTCCCGCTGCCACGGAACCAGCAAAGATGCAGCGCGCGTTTCCTTCACCGCGATCGCCTCGATCATGCTGCGCGGCGCGATAAAGGATTGCTCTAGATCGAGATCCCTGGCTGCTCGATCACGCCGACGCCGTAGTTCTTCCGCGCGACGAATCGCCTCCGGACTCGGCCGCGTTCCGAATCGACGTTGCGGAACTGGCCATTCCGATTCAGGCAATTGCATTGCGTCCTGCGCTGCCATACGAAATGCCTGGCGCCGGCGCGAAGAAAAATGCCGGTAATCAGGCAAACTTCCGGAGACGAAATTTAGAGCCGCCTCCAGCAACTCGTGATTTTGCAAAATATGAAAAGGCGGGCGATCTGCCGCTTCCGCTTCCTTCTCGCGCCATTGCCAAAGCGCGCGCAGGACGGCCGCATCGCGGCCGCGTAGCGAGGCGGATCCTGGGATGCGCCAAAGTTCATCCTCATTCCGCACACGCTCTACCGCTGCCTGCTCGATTGCCCGCTGACAGGATTGGCGTAACCAGTCGAGCCGATCGCATTCGCGTAACTGCGAATCGAGCCGCTCGGCCAAAGGCAAAAGATAATGCGTGTCATTGATCGCATACTCGATCATCCGCGCAGAAAGCGGCCGCTGCGCCCAATTTGCCTTTTGAGAGCCTTTGCCGAGTTCAACACCAAAATGCCGTTTCACCAGAGCGGCCAGACTAAATTCGCGGATCCCCAGAAGTCGCGCGGCGATCACCGTATCGAAAATCCGGTGTGCGACCAGGTTTAAGCCGCGGCGGAGCAATCGCAGATCGAAATCCGCGCCATGCAAAACAATTTCCTTACGCTCCAGCGCAGCGCACAGCGGCGAAAGATCGACAGCCGCCAGTGGATCGACAATGTAATCCAACTGTAGTCCCGCGACTGCGGGATGCTCCCGGCCCGCTTTTGAGCCACGCGGCTCCCAGCCAGCGTCATCCCGCAGTCGCGGGACTACAGCATCCGGCATGGGAAGACTGATTTGTACCAGGCAAAGTTTTTCCCGATAACAATGAAGGCTATCGGCCTCTGTATCGATTGCCACGCGATCGGCCGATTCGATTTGCGGGAGCAACTCGGCCAGCTGCATTGCGCTCGCGATCAAATCCCTCGGCAACGACGAATGACGAATGTCTAATGACGGAGGAATGACGAAGCCAGAATCACGAGAAGTTTCGGATCGCCGCTTCGTTGTTTGGTCATTCATGCCTCCTTCGTCATCCGTCATTTGTGCATCGTCATTTTTTCCTCGCCATTCGAGCTTCGTCATTTTGCCAGAAATCATCTTAACCCGCTTAACAGCAACTCCGCGTTTGTTTTCGTCGCTTCGAGGTTTTCGATCAGCTTTTCCATCGCTTCGATGGGAGGAAGCGCCGCCATGGTCTTGCGCAACTCCTGTACGCGCTCCCACTCATCGGGATGATACAGCAAATCTTCGCGGCGAGTGGCCGACTTCAAGACATGGATCGCGGGATAGAGCCTCTTCTCTTGCAGCGCGCGATCGAGATGCAGCTCCATGTTTCCAGTGCCTTTAAATTCTTCGAAAATTAATTCGTCCATGCGACTCCCGGTTTCGATCAACGCGGTGGCGAGAATGGTAAGGCTGCCGCCTTCTTCAATATTGCGTGCCGAGCCGAAGAATTTTTTGGGTTTGATAAGCGCTTTTGCCTCGACGCCGCCAGACATGATCCGGCCTTTGCCTGGTTGCAGATTATTATACCCGCGCGATAGCCGCGTGATGCTGTCGAGCAAAATCACCACGTCTCGTTTCATTTCCACTAGACGCTTGGAGCGCTCCAGCACCATCTCTGCCACCTGCACATGTCGATGGACGCTCTCATCGAAGTTCGAGTGATAAAGCTGGCAATCGACTTCCCGCTCCAGATCGGTCACTTCTTCCGGCCGCTCGTCCACTAAGAGCAGAAGGAGAACGATCTCCGGATGATTTACCCGGATTGCTTTGGCGATTTCTTTGAGCAGGATGGTCTTGCCTACACGCGGCGGCGCCACAATGAGACCGCGTTGTCCGCGCCCGAGCGGCGCCAGCAGATCGACTGCCCGGGCGCTCATCGAATTCGTCTTTGGATTTTCCAGCATGATCCGGCCTTGCGGAAATTGCGGCGTGAGTTTGTCGAAATCAGTTGGCACCGTCCACTGCCCCGCCGGTTGGCCCTCGATCGTTGTGACTTGTTCAAGCGTGAGGAACTTCTCGCGATGGCCCGGTAGCCGCATGGTCCCTGCAAGTTGTTGACCGGGCCGCAGCCGATATTGCTCGATCACTGCGCGTGGAACACAAACATCTTCCGGTACTGGCAAAAAGTTTAGTCTCGGCCAGCGCAGCATCGCGAACGAATCGCTCACCTGATCGAGGAAGCCTTCCGCACTCACCGTCGCTCCGGCGGCTAATGCGGCACGGATGATATCGATAATGTGCTGATGACGCGACCGCGCCGGATGCAAATGCAGATCCAAATCACGCGCCAACGCTTCCAGCTTTTCACCCGAAAGCTCTTGCAGCTCATTTAAGTCAAGTGAACGCCCTGTCGCCGGGGTCGTCGATCCCGGTCTTCCATTCGCTGTTACACTCGGCGTCGCCGATGTTGCAGCCCGGACAGGTTCCGCAGCTGCAGTTTCCGCATTCGCTGACGCCGATGTTGTTATCTTTTCGTCCATATCTGCTGCTGCCAAAGGGCAACAAGAAAGCGCGCCTGCGCGCCGAGCACCACACGATCGTCGCTATTCCAGACTACGTGGTCCGCGCGACTCATTTTTTCGTCGAGTGACGTTTGGGAGTTGATCATTTGTTCGGCCGCAAGGCGTTCGAGCGACGTGCGTGCCATCAGCCAGTGCAATTGCGTCTTGAAAGAGCAGGCCACTACTACCACTCGGTCGCACAACGTTTCACCGCCGGTTTCATAAAGAAGTGGGATATCAGCAAAGAAAAAATTGGGAGAATTGCGATACCTTTCCGCCTCAGCCCTCCATTGGCGACGAATCCGCGGATGGAGGACCCGCTCGAGCGCGCGTTTCTTAGTCGCGTCGGCAAATACTATCGCTCGAAGTCTCTCTCGATTCAAGTCCCCGCCATCCGAAAAAACTCCGCTGCCAAATTCCAGACCAATTTCTTGCCTAACTTGCGTATCAAGATCGACAAGCTGGTGTGCCTCCTGATCTGCATCGAAAAACCTGGCAGCGGGAACGATATCGCGGAGACATTGGCAAAAGCTGGTCTTGCCAGTTGAAATTCCGCCAGTGATCCCGATGGCAGGCATGCAAATAGCTATTAAAAGGCCATTGAGGCGGCTGTGTCAGTCGCAAAGTACTCGAAAAACCGTCACGCACTCAAGCGTGGCGTCGCCTGGGCCGAGGCGGTTCAACTAAATCCCGCCATTCTCTTATTGGCAAAGAGCTTTCCCCTATGAAACTTCTCGCCTAGGGGGAATATCTCTTGGGGGAATTCTCGCAAAAATCAGGGCTTTCCCCTACCCGAAACGTGCGCTTTTCTCTCTACAACCCATTGCGACATTGGAGACTGCGGGCATTCGCCCCCGGCTCTTGCGTGGATGGGTGAAGGCGGAAGAGAAACAATTATCTGGTAGCGGAACGCCCGAAATCTGAGAAGGGTAATGACTCTACGACGCACAAATTTATGAAAACACTTAAGCCATTTACTCTTTGTATTGCCATTTTTGGATTGACCGCGGCCGCGTTTGCCCAAAACGATTTGAACCTGCCCGACGTCAGCCAGGCCGCCGAGGTCAAGCAACGCATTTCTCTGACGGACATTACCATCACCTACCATCGGCCCCTGGTGAACGGACGAAAGATCTGGGGTGCCCTTGTTCCATACGGCAAGGTCTGGCGTGCGGGCGCGAATGAAAATACTACGATTGAATTCAGCGATCCGGTTTCGGTGGAGGGACAACCGCTGGCCAAAGGAATTTATGGGCTGCACATGATCCCGAACCCGGATTCCTGGACGGTGATCTTTTCAAAAACCAACACGGCATGGGGGAGCTACAGTTACAAGCAGGACGAAGATGCTCTACGCGTAAATGTGAAACCCCGCGCGCTCGCCGAGATGAAAGAGGCGCTCGAATTCGAGTTCGAAGATTTGAAGCCGGAATCGACGGCGGTCATGCTGAAGTGGGAGAAATTAGGTGTCCCATTCACTGTCTCGATTAAGGACTCCGACCAGACGCTGCAGAACATCCGGGCCCAATTAAAGGGCCGCGGCCAGTTTACCTGGCAGGCTTTGGATGAGGGCGCGCAGTTTTGTTTAACCAGAAAGATCAATCTGGATGAGGCGTTGCGTTGGGCTGATGCCTCCGTTCAGAACGAGGAGAGATTCGATAACCTCAGCACGAAAGCAGACATCCTCAAAGCCTTGAACCGGCCGGACGAGGCAAAAGCCGCTTGGAATCATGCCCTCGAAATTGCGACTGCGGTGCAGCTCTATTCCTATGGCCGGCGCTTACAGTTTGAGAAAAAAGGCACCGAAGCAATGGACATTTTCCAAGCGGTCGCCAAACGGTTTCCACAAACTGTCTACGGACATTTGGCGGAGGCCCGCATCAAGTCAGCGGCCGGAGACTTTGCGGGTGCCGCGGCGGAGGCGACGCAGGCACAGAATGCCTCGCCTACCGATGCGCAGAAGCAAAGCATCAAAGCACTGATCGATCGGCTGCAGTCAAAACAGGATATCAACAAATAGAGGCAGGCCGGCTCAAGCGATCCTCGGACATGGAACGGCGGAGTTTGGCGGGGCGTTAACAGCCGGGTGCCTGATGTTGCACGGGACGCGCCGGCGGATTTCGCGAGGTCGCTTAACAGCCATCGCTGTTGCCGTGGCCGCGGCATTTCGCACGGCGAGTGCAGCTGATGCGCCGCCGTTATTTCCCGAAGCGATGAGTGGTGGCGAGCTTCAGCTCGCCTTGCAGAAACTCAATGTGCTTGGCCGGGTCCTGTACCTCGCTGCCCATCCCGATGATGAAAACACAAACCTGATGGCGTTGTGGGCGAACGGCTCCCTTTACGAGACGGCTTATCTTTCGGTTACGCGCGGAGATGGCGGTCAGAATTTAATCGGACCGGAATTACGCGAGCGACTCGGCATTATTCGAACGGAGGAATTACTCGCCGCCCGACGGCTTGATCATGCCCAACAATTCTTCTCACGAGCGGTCGATTTCGGATTCTCCAAGACGGCGGAGGAGACCCTGCGGATCTGGGATCACGACAAGATTCTTTCCGACGTGGTTTGGGTGATTCGGAAGTTTCGGCCGGATGTGGTGGTGACTCGTTTTAGTCCCGAGGATCAACTGACTCACGGACATCACACTGCTTCGGCGATTCTGGCGCAGGAGACGTTCGCGGCCGCGAGTGATCCGAATCGTTTTCCGGCGCAACTTGCTTTCGTAAAACCGTGGCGCCCGACCCGGCTCGTTTGGAACACATCGCCATTTTTCTTCTCGAACCGGAACCTGCCATTCGATCCAGCCGGCCTAACAATCCTGGAAGCTGGCGGTTACAATCCGCTACTGGGCAAAGCCTACACGGAAATCGCCGCGGCCAGTCTGAGCATGCACAAGAGCCAGGGCGTAGGCAGCCCGCCGCGGCGCGGCGCGCGAAAAGAATATTTCAAACTATTAGAAGGCCAGCCCATGACGAGCGCGCTTTTCGACGGTGTCGATACAGGCTGGTCGCGGGTCGCAAATTCGGAATCGGTTGCCGCAAAGATTCGTCAGATCATTTCGGAGTTTCATCCAGCCGATCCGGCCGCGTCGGTGCCTGAACTATTGGAGCTCCGGCAAGCGTTGAGCGGACTTAAGGATGACGGTTGGGTCCCGGAGAAAAAGGCGGAGCTGGATCGGATCATCGCCGCATGTCTCGGGTTGCATGTGGAAGCGTCGACGACCAACGAGAAGATCACACCGGGGGAGACCGCAGCCATCAAACTGGAAGCGATTAACCGTAGTAATATTCCAGTCACACTGCAGGAAGCGCGATTTCCTCTTTCCGGCGACTCGACGCGAATTGATGCGACGCTTGCGCCTAACGAACTCGTCACCAAAGATCTGTCGTGCAAGATTCCGGAGAACACGCCCTATTCTCAGCCCTACTGGCTTCGTCAGCCGGGAACGCTCGGCACCTTTGCGGTCGATGATCAGAAACTTATCGGCCTGCCGGAAAACCCGCCTCATCTTCCGATGGAGATAACTCTGCAAGTTAGCGGGCAGGAACTTCGTTACGTTGTCGACACGAGGTACCGCACGGTGGATCCGGTGGCGGGCGAATTGCGACAACCGTTGGTCATTGCGCCGCCTGTTTTCACGAACTTCGCGAACGGCGTGCTGATGTTTGCCACGAATCAGGCAAAGTCGGTTCCGGTGCGTGTGACCGCGGCGACTGGACCAATTAAGGGGCGACTCAAATTGACCGCGCCTGATGGCTGGCATGTCGATCCTGCCGCCGTGCAGATCGACCTGAAGGGAGCCAATGCAGAGGCGGTGGCGGTATTTACGGTCAAACCGCCGGAGCAAAATAGCGAGGGAACGTTGCGGGCCATCGCTTCCATCGACGGTCGCGAATATTCGTTCGGACGCGTGCGCGTTTCCTATCCGCATATCGGCATTCACACCCTGATGCCCACGGCGGAAGTCAAAGTGGTTCGCGCGGATATCCGCAAGAAAGGGGAGCGCCTTGGGTACATTCCTGGTGCGGGTGACGATGTTCCGGAGAGCCTGCAACAGATCGGTTATACCGTGAAGATGTTAAGCGATGCCGATATCACGGCGAAGAACCTGGCGCAGTTCTCTGCCGTAGTGCTCGGAATCCGCGCCTACAACACAGATGATCGAATATCCACCTGGCTGCCGGAGCTACTTGCTTACGTAAAGAACGGGGGAGTCGCAATTGCCCAGTACAACACCACGGCCGATCTCAAAACCAAGGAAATAGCGCCGTATCCATTGGAAATTTCGCGCGACCGCGTTACGGACGAAAATGCCGAAGTGCGCATGCTGGCCCCCAATCATCCACTCATGACGACGCCGAATAAAATCACGTCGAAGGATTTCGAGGGCTGGGTGCAGGAGCGCGGGCTTTATTTTCCTGACAAGTGGGATCCCGCCTGGACGCCGATTCTGTCGTGCAACGACCCGAAAGAAAAACCGCTCGACGGCGGCCTGCTCGTGGCGAAGTCCGGCAAAGGCTTCTTTATCTACACGAGTTATTCGTGGTTTCGGCAGTTGCCCGCCGGCGTTCCGGGGGCGTACCGCTTGTTTGCCAATATGGTGTCGCTCGGAAAATGAGCATGCGTGATAACGAGCCGGACGCGCGTTCTTGGCGCAAAGCATATGGCTTGGCGCTTTCCCTCTTCGCCGTGGAGGTTGCGCTGCTCTATCTCTTTACCATCCGGTTATCGTGAACCGGCTGGATTATCTCGTTCTTGTCGCCACGATTCTGGCGATCCCGTTGTATGGTCTTTGGCGAACTCGCTGGGATACTTCTCTCGGCCAATACCTCAAGGGGGACGCAAGCATTCGCTGGGCAACGATCGGGCTCTCCGTGCTCGCGACGCAGGCAGGACCGATCACGTTTCTTTCCATGCCTGGCCAGGCCTATGAGAGTGGGATCGGGTTCATCCAAAATTATTTTGGGCAACCACTCGCGCTCATTGTCGTGTGCGCGGTTTTCGTTCCGATCTATCAGCGGCTGAAAGTTTACACAGCCTATCAATACCTGGGCCAGCGATTCGATCGCAAGACGCAACTGCTCGGTGCATTTTTGTTCCTTGTGCAAAGAGGAATAGCGGCCGGAATCACAATCTATGCGCCGGCCATCGTTCTGTCTGCCTTGCTCGGGTGGCGCTTGGATCTAACCATCTGGCTTGCTGGTGGTCTGGTCATTATCTATACGGTCGCGGGCGGAACCAAGATCGTCAGCATCACGCAACGGTATCAGATGATTGTGATCTTGATCGGCATGGCGATCGCGTTTGCAGTCGCGGTTTACAGGTTATCCCCCGATCTGTCGTTCGGTCATGCTTTATCCGTGGCCGGCAAGATGGGCAAATTGGAGGCGGTTGATTTTTCGTTTGACCCCCACAAACGCTACACTTTCTGGTCGGGCCTGATTGGCGGATTCTTTCTCGCGCTCTCCTATTTCGGTGCAGATCAATCGCAAGTGCAACGTTATCTCGCAGGGGGTTCACTGAAGGAAAGTCGTTTGGGATTGCTTTTCAACACTGTGGTGAAGGTGCCGATGCAATTTTTTATTCTGCTGCTCGGTGCGCTGGTGTTCATGTTTTATCAATTCGAGAAGCCGCCGGTTTATTTCAATCAGCCGGCCTACGAACGCGCGGTCGAACGTGGCTATGCTCCGCAGTTAGCAATGTTGCAAACGCAATTTAACGATGTCTTTGAACGGAAACGCGCAGCCATTCGGGCAGTCTCCAACGAATCGTCGGCGTCTTCGTCAAGCGAGCGTGACGCAGCCATGACCAGAGTGCGCGAACTCGACGCGCAGGCGCACGAGGTGCGCAATCGAACCAAGTTAGTTCTGGAGCAAGCCGGTGCGGATCCGAAAAGCAAAGAATCCGATTACGTATTCATTACTTTCATTCTCCAACAAATGCCGCATGGGGTTGTCGGGTTGCTGATCGCAGTGATCTTGTGCGCGACTATGTCAGCGACGGCCGCAACTCTGAATGCGCTCGGCTCAACCACAGCGATCGACTTTTATCGCCCACTGATTCGGACGAACGCAAGCGACCATCATTATGTGGTAGCGGCGAAAGCGCTGACGGCGGCGTGGGGTTTGATCGCCATTGCGGTCGCTTCTTTTGCCAACCTTGTCGAAAACCTGATCGAAGCGGGCAACATCCTGGGCTCGGTATTTTATGGCAGCATCCTCGGCCTCTTTTTGGCCGCATTTTTTATCCGGGGAGTCATGGGCTCGGCCGTGTTCTTCGCAGCGCTCATCGCCCAGTCGCTCGTCTTTGTGTTGTTTGCGACCACGAGTATCGGCTACCTCTGGTACAATTTTATTGGATGCGCGGCCGTGCTGGTCCTGGCGCCTTTGCTGCAGCAAACTATCTTTCGCGGCACAGAAGCTCCCGCCGGAGTATGATCCTTATTCCGAGCGATGGATCACCCGATCATTTGTTTTGGCCAACAGCCGTGCGGATTTTTTCCCAAGCGGTTTCTGTTTGCTAAGATTATCACGGCGCGGCGTCTCCAGAAAGAGATCGGGGGAGAAATCGTCTTTTTCTTTCACGACAGCGATCACGACCCGCGCGAAACGATTACCATTGTGCGAGACCAGCACAGCGGCCAGGACGTAGCGCTAAACTTTCAATTCGAGAACAGGATCCAAAAGCAGTTTTCGCCTCTCTACGCCAAACGTGTCCTTGCGGACTGGCAGGCGAAGATCGCGCGCCAACTTCCGAGTTACGTTGGGCCTTCGCTGGTCGAGGACTTCAAGAAGACCAAAAGTTCGAACGTCGCGGATTTCTGTCTGGAGATGTATAAGCGGATGGGATTGCTGGAAGGTCTGCGAGTGGAGCGATCCAGCGCACCTGAGTTCAGACAGCGCGCCCTGGCCGTGCCAGACTACTTCGTCGATGTGCGCTACGAAGGTGAGATCGTCCGCGCCCGTTATCGTGGCGGAAAATTGTTGCTACATAAAGGGGGCGATCGGTTCCTGGAGGTCCCCAAGGGAGAATTCGGTCCGAAGGAAATCAGTCCGACTCGGGACACGCGTTTCCGTTGGATGCAATCGGTGATTCGATGCACCCATTACGTCGCCGGTGCGAGCGAACACTATTACATTAATAAGGCTGATGCTCCTGAGGTGAGATTCATCGAGCGCGATGAAATCTCCGATTCCGGCAAAGCTTATACGGAGTCGTGATGGAGCCTTCGCCGCTCAAAATCGGGATTGCATGTTTTCCGTTGATTGGCGGGAGTGGGATTCTGGCGACGGCCCTCGGGTCGGAACTGGCGCGGCGCGGTCATGAAGTTTACTTCTTCAGTTATGCTCAACCCGTTCGACTGGACCTGCCGCAGGAGGGTCTTCATTTCCATCAAGTCGAAGTCGTGCACAACTCTTTGTTTCCGTGCCCCGACTACACCTTGCCCCTCGCAGTGAAAATGGCGGAAGTGGCACGTTCCCAACAGCTCGATCTTTTTCATGTTCATTATGCTGTGCCACACGCTTTGGCAGCGTGTTTGGCCTCGCAAATGGTCGGCCCGTTGGCTCCGCGCATCGTCACAACTTTGCATGGAACGGATACCACCCTGCTGGGGCAGGATCCCGATTATCGCACCGCCATCGAGTATGCCCTCGTGCATTCCGATGCGGTGACGGCAGTTTCAGAAAGTCTCCGGCAGCAAACCCAGGAAATCTTTCGGTTGCAACGGCATATCGAGGTGATTCCAAATTTCTTCACCCCGACCAAGGCCAGGAGAGGACGCGAAGAAGTTCGGCGCAACCTTGGGATAACGGACGAATTTCTTGTGCTGCACATGTCGAGTTTGCGACCGGTCAAACGCATTGACCTTTTGTTGCGTACGATTGCCCTGTCGACGAGCCGTGATCGTCTTCGATTGCTAATCCTGGCGGGCGGCTCGTTTGATCCTTACGAGACATTGCTTGATGAACTGGGACTTCGCGATCGCGTCATTGTTCGCCAAAACACGGCTGTGGTAGACGAGTATCTGGAGGCGGCGGACGCGGGACTCTACACGTCCGAATATGAAAGTTTCGGTCTGGGCATTCTTGAGACGCTATTTTACGGCAGACCGGTTGTCGCCTTCCGCGTCGGCGGCATACCGGAAGTCGTCGGGGACTCTTCTCCGCTGTACCCTTTCGGTGATCTGACCGCGATGGCCGCTGCCTTAAACGCGTTGGTCAAATCCCCCAATTTGGCGCGAGAGTTAGGTGAACGGGGTCGCGATCACGCGATCGAGAGATTCTCAGCCGCTCGCATCATCCCTCAGTACGAAGCGCTCTATCGCCGGATAATTGTCCCGCGCCCGCGCTAATGGCTCTTGCGATAAGTTTATCGCCGGCATCGGTGATGCCGGCGGCGGGTTTGCCCGCAGCGTAGTTCTCAATTGAGCCGCAGCCGGCCGCTTCTGGTGTATGTTTCGATAATCGGCGAGATTGACCGCAACCCCTGGCCGAGTTTTCGCCATTATGGACTATATAATTCGTCCACTCACAGCAGCAGACGAGCCTATTCTCTGGGAAATGCTGTATCAGGCGCTTCACACCTCCGAGGGAGCGCCGCCGCGTGACGTCATCAAGCATCCTGAATTCGCGCGCTATGTGGAAAGTTGGGGTCGCGCAGGCGACGCCGGGTTTGTTGCGCACGATGTGCAGAGCAATGAACTATTGGGCGCTGTGTGGATCCGTTTATTCAGTAACGAGCCTGATGCCACGCCAAGCCTCGCTTTCGCGGTCAAACCCGGACAACGCCGGAGGGGAATTGGGGCCGCGCTGCTCACGCAACTGGTCAAAGCCAATCCACAACACTCAACGATTTCCATCAGGGCTCCTGCAAACAATCCCGCTGTGCGCCTTTATGGGCGCTTCGGATTCAAAATCGTGCGCCAAAGCGCCGATTCAGTTACGATGCAACGGGACGTTTGAGATATTACCAATTCTGCATGGGGAAGACGCGGGAAAAGTCATTGAAAACTCATGGAGACCCCAGGAGAAGCCGATGGTCGGCTCGTGTTACAAAGGGCAGCGATGCGCTCGATCTTGAGCCGAATGTTTTCAGATCGGAAGATCCACACAAGATCGCGCTGTCCCTGAAAAATTCCGCTCAGACCAGCAAACGGCGCAAAGGCACACCGTATCAATCCGCAATCTCGATGTTGAACTTCTACATCAATCGCGCCGGCAAAAATCTTCCAAAAAAGCAGAAACGCGTTCTGGAACGGGCTAAAGAAGAATTACGCGAGGTCTTTGGACGATAATACGCGCCGGGTTACGGAATCCTCATCCTAACCAGGAGCCACACTGACGAGGTTTGTCATAGAAAGATTGAGAGGATAAAAGCGATGCGAAGACGCATCGCACTCCAAAAGCACTTCGTGCGAAATCGATGAGACACGCTCGTTCTTTTTCGCGACAGCTTTTGAAACAGAAGGCTTGGGAAATTTTGCGCGAAGCGCTTTGGAGTGCGGCGATGTTTCGCCGCTTTTTACTCTTCCGCTCACTCTGCTTCCGCTCTTGGGAACGCTGTTGGAGCATGAGCAAGAGTAGGTAGGGAGGGGGAAAACCCTGGGCGCTCGGCCTCGTAGCTGCGAAATGCGCAAGGAATGTGTTCCCTTCAATCCCACGCTTGCGTCAGCAGCGCGCGCGTTTCTTCCACCCCTACGCGCCAGATTTTCATCATCTCTTTGTCGTCGCGCTGGTAAAGACCGCCGTAGTTGCCGTCCTTAAGATATTTTCGCAGCGATTTCGGATCGAGCCGGCGCAATTTCTCCGAATCGCTCATTGGCTTTTGCTTCGCCGGCATCTCGATCTTTGCCAAACGCGTCCAGGGAAAATTTTCCATCCACGATGCATGCGAAGCGACCAGATCGATCGCCTGCACCTGTGCCAAAACCTTCGGCGCGTTCCACCAGTTGTGAAACTTAATCCGCACGCCGGGATGATCCGCCATCCATTCCCCGATGAGTCCTTGTACGGGCGTGTTGCCGCCATGTCCATTGACGATCAGGATTCGTTTGAACCCCTGCTCCGCCATCGCGTCGAGAATGTCGCGCAGGATCGACATGTACGTTTCCACCCGCAGCGTGATCGTTCCCGGAAACGCGCGGAAGTATGGGGTGATCCCGTAGGCCAGCACGGGAAAGACCGGCACGCCTACCGGTTCCGCCGCTTCAACGGCGAGGCGTTCCGCCAAAATGCTGTCTACACTCAGGCTCAGGTAAGCGTGTTGTTCAGTGCTGCCCAGCGGCAACACCGCGCGATCGTCGCGCTTCAGATATTCTTCCACCATCATCCAATTCATTTCACTAATTCTCATACCAAAAGTTGATCCACAGATTTCAGGAGTTCTCACACGTTTGTGGCAGATCCCATTTATAGCAATGATCTGGCAAAATGTACTGGCCATTAGCATGCCTTTTTAGGTAAGCAGTCGCGCGCCAGCCATGCTTTTCAATTCGCTCACATTCGTCGTCTTTTTTGCAATCGTCGTCACCGCCTATTGGAGCATACGTTCCTGGAATGCCCGGAAAAATCTCCTCGTAATCGCGAGCTATGTTTTTTACGGCGCGTGGAATCCGCCATTTGCCGCGCTGCTCTTTTCAACGACGGCAATGGATTTTTGGCTCGGCAGACGAATTGCGAAGGCTAAGGGTCAGCGTTCGCGTCGCACATGGCTGGTTGCCAGCGTGTGCATGAACCTGAGCATGCTCGGTTTTTTCAAATACGGAAATTTTCTACTGCAAAATTTCCAGTGGCTGCTTGCGCGGATCGGCATCATCTATCAACCACCGCATCTCGACATTCTTCTGCCCGTCGGCATTTCCTTTTATACGTTTCATTCTCTCTCTTACACGCTCGACATTTATCGCGACGTTTTGAAGCCGACGAAGTCGCTGCGCGATTTCATCCTGGCCGTTTCCTTTTTCCCTCAGCTGGTCGCCGGACCAATCGTGCGCGCCGGCGATTTTCTCCCGCAACTTGTTAGGCCGCCGACTTTGCTCGCGGGCCAGTTTTTCTGGGGGTTGTTGCTCATGACCCTCGGCTTATTCGAAAAAATCGTTCTTGCCGACACAATGCTCTCCGGTTCCGCCGATCGAATCTTTGGCTATGCGGGACCGCTCGTCGCGCTGGATTCCTGGCTGGGTGTCATGGCATTTGCCGGGCAGATATTTTTCGATTTCGCCGGCTATTCGACCTGCGCCATTGGCGCGGCTCTCTGCCTTGGCTTTCATCTGAAGGATAATTTCCGTTTTCCGTACGCGGCCATTGGCTTTTCCGATTTCTGGCGGCGATGGCACATTTCACTTTCTACGTTTTTGCGGGACTACCTTTATATTCCGCTCGGAGGCAATCAGGTCCGTCCGGTCCGCGGCGCAACGAATCTCGTCGTCGTAATGTTTCTCGGTGGTCTTTGGCATGGCGCGGCCTGGACGTTCGTGGTTTGGGGCTTGCTTCATGGTTCTTATCTCGTCGTCGAACGTGTTATTCGCGGCTTGTTCGAGAACAAAGAATGGGCCAGCAATCTCGCCACTCGACTCCTCGCCGGGTTCGCCACTTACGCTGCCGTTTGCGTGGCGTGGGTATTTTTTCGAGCATCGGATTTCACGGTCGCTGCGCGAATGTTGGGCGGGATGTTTGGCGGACACGCGCACGGCGACGCCATCCTTACTACGCGTGAAATGCTGCAAATCGCGCTCGTCACCGCCGGGATGATTCTCGTGCATTGGTCGCTGCGCGACAGCAATATCGAAACAACCGTGATGCGTTTGCCGCGCTGGATTGTGACAGCGGCATGGGCCTTTATGGCCTGCGCCATTATTCTCACTCAAGGAAGCAGTAATGCCTTCATCTACTTCCAATTTTAAGCGCATCCTTCGCCTGCCGCGGTTGTTCTTCAGTAAGCCGCCGGAAATCGAGCGCGTGCATGGCGGCCCTCCTCTCGAGTACGAGCGGCCGATTCCACAGGTGCCATGGCGCGGGATCACCGTGGTTGTTGTGCTGATAGTGATCGCTGCCGCGTCCGCGTGGGAGTTCTATTGCCGCTCCATCGGTTACGGACCGACGCTCAACGATAACGAGGACCTTTGGACAATGATGCGCCAGCGCGTCAAACCTGAGTCCGTTGTCATCATTGGCGACTCGCGTGGCTGGTACGATCTCGACCTTGACGAACTCGAGAAAGGATTCGGCAAACGTCCCGTGCAGCTCGCGATGGGCGGAGGCTGCGCGTATCCGGTATTGGCCGATCTCGCCAATGACGAAAATTTTCACGGCACGATTATCTGCAGTGTGGTGCCGCGCTTGTTCGTTGCGCCACCCGGTACGCCGCCGATGGAGCGCACGGAAAAGGTCGTCCGGCGGTCGCACACTCAAACGCCCGCACAACGTGTCAGCCAATATCTGGCGATGCCGTTGGAAGAGCGTGTCGCGTTTCTAAAACAGGAAGAACTGACTCTCGACGATCTATTGAAACGCCTGCCAATTCCCAACCGTCCTTATGCGCAGGTGCCGCCGCGTCCTCCGCCGTACTTCGGAACGCTCGACCGCGAACGGCGCGCACGCATGATTGAGGAATGCGCCCGGCCAGGCAGTGAACTGGCGAGAATGATTCAACAAATCTGGATCCCGCTTTTCACTCCTCCGCCGCCGCCCAGTTACATTCCGAAAGAAGAGTTTGGAAAAAAAATGGGACAAGCGATTGAGCAACGCTTCCATGATGTTGCCGCAGCCGTACAAAAACTTCGCGCGCGTGGAGGTAAAATCGTTTTCGTTCGTTTTCCGTACAGCGGAGACTTAAAGAAACTGGAGGACCGCGAAACCCCGCGCGCCGGTATTTGGAATCGAGTACTAAAGGACACCGGTGCACCCGGTATTTACTATGAAGATTATCCCGAGCTAAGCAGTTTCAACTGCCCAGAGTGGTCGCACCTTTCCGCCGGCGATTCCGTCGAGTTCAGCAAGCGTCTCATTCCGCATTTTCGCAAGGCGCTGCAATTGTAACGCGCCCGCAATTGTCGACGTTCGGAATGGAACTGCTGGGACAGCCGCCTTTGCGATTGAGGCGAGCAACCCGGGCATCCTCCGGCCCACGAGGAGCAAACTCCGGAAATTCTTCCGGATGCAAAATTCCAGCCAGAATTTCAACGCTATCGACAATGCGCGGGCCTGGTCGGGCGAAGTAAGCGCTGGCATCAACGGCATAGATCTCGCCCCGACGTGCCGCAGGAAGCGAATCGAAACCCGGAAAACGCTGGAGCAATTGGTAATCGCGCCGTGCGAGTTCGACATCGTATCCGCAGAGAGCGAGCACGATGATCTCCGGACGAGCGTCGAGCACTTGCTTCCACTCAATCTGGACTGATGGCTGATGTTTGCGGCCTAACGGATCGCGTCCACCGGCGATTTCAACCAGCTCCGGTCCCCAATGGCCGGAGCAAAACGGTGGATCAACCCATTCCATCAAGAAACAGCAAGGACGATTCGCAGTGCGGCTGCCACGACGTCGCACCACTTCTACGCGGTCCAATAATTCCGCGACCAATTTGTCAGCGCGTTCTGGAACACGGCAAACCTCCGCCACACGCCAAATATCGTCGAAAATATCTAACAAACTTAAGGGCTCCAGATTCACGACCCGAGGCGGACCCGGCAGACTCTCAGCAAGCCGCGCGACGGTGCCGTAACCAACTGCGCACACGTCGCATAATTTCTGAGTGAGGATCACATCGGGCCGCAGCTCCCGCAGGAGCGGCTCGTCAATCGTGTAAATCGTGCCGTTCTCGCGCAGCGAGCCGCGCACCCATTCATCCATTTCGCCGCTCGTTAGGCCAGCGTTGTGTACCGGGCAATGTGTCACGCGCGGGCGCGCATTTGCTTCATCCGGGAAGTCGCATTCATGCGAAACACCAACTATTTGATCTATCAGCCCGAGCGCAGCCGCGATCTCAGTGGCAGCGGGCAAAAGCGAAACGATGCGGCTCACGCATCAGTTTACTCAATTTCCAGGTGCCAGAATAGTACGGGATTCGACAACCCCGTGCGGTGTCAGATCTTCTCCGTTTTAGTTGAAGTCGGAAAACGCCGGCGCTGTTGAAACCACATCAGATGTTCCCGAAATAGTTTTGCGCTTTCGGGCGAAATTCCTTTGACGGCCAGGGCTTGTTCTGCATACCGAATAGCGGAATCAAAATCGTCAGTTTCAGCGTACGCTGCGGCAAGCGTATCGATCATGTGCTCGTCCTTCCATACCATGATGCTGCATGCGGCCTTCGCGTCTTTCACTGCCTGTTGACCATTGCGAAACGATGAGTTTGGACAAGTCGACTGAAACCACGCGCGGTCGCTCAAGGCTCTCGCAAGGGTAACCCTCCGAGGGTGGATCGAGACGAGATAATTAAACTCCTTCGATGCTTCCGCGTATTTCCCAAGGCGCACGTTAATGCTGGCACGCAACAGGGCGGCCTCGATGAAGCCCGGATATTGCCGGAGCGCTTCATTGCAATCCTGAATGGCCAGGTCGTATTTGCCCTCCCGTGCAAAAATTTCCGCACGAACGTAGAGCGCTGGCCACAGTTTGGGATCGGCGTGGAGGGCCGCATCCACATTGCGTTTTGCGCTCGCAACATCGCCATTTTTCAGCTGATCGCTTGCATCGCTACATAGTTTCATCACCGCCCGCCGGCCAGCGCCAGTCTCGACGACGATCGGCACACTTCCGTACGCGGCCGTTGTCGCGGTGGTGATTGCAATGAAGAGCGCGATTACCCTGGCAGATATCATTTGGCCTACTTGGTCAGCCGATCTGTAATCAGAAACGCCACCTCATAGCAAGCAAAAATCGACATTCCGCCGGCACGACCTCATCTGCACGTTAAATTTAGAAAACGGTACTGCGAGGCTGCATCCGTCTGTGTCAGACGCTCGACTAAATCAACGCCCCCTTGACCGATCTGCGTCCATCCTGCTAAGCGGATGCGATGAAACGGCTTCTTTGGATCGATATCTCAAAGGGGCTGGCGATTCTCTTTGTCGCTTACTTTCATTTTTTCAGAACATACTTCCAGTACGGAGTTCTTCCGCCGGCCGACTGGGTTGGGTTTGCTGCGAGTGCGCTAACTATCCTGAGATTGGTGTGGTTCAAAGTATCGGGACTCGGTTTCCATGCTGTCGGCGTTTTCATCATCCTTAGCGGCTGGACGCTCATGCAATCGACCGCGCGCCGTGCCGAATCGGGTCCGGCAGCTGCCGGATGGGGTGTATGGTATCGCGCGCGGTTCCTGCGGCTTTATCCCATGTACTGGGTCGCGCACTTAGTTTATCTGGTTTCTCCGTTCGTCGCGCATCTCGAACCGATGGACAGCCGCATTATCCTGAGCCTCCTCGGTCTGCGGTTCATCGATATTCAGGAAAACTTCATGTACCTCAACGCGGCATGGTGGTATTTCTCCATGCTGATCCAGTTTTATTTGATCTTTCCCCTGCTCTTTTGGGCGGCGCGCCGCTTCGAACCGTGGGTCTTTTTGCTAATTGCGTGTACCGCCGGATTTTTCGCGCGCTATCTGTTGCTCGTCGTTTGGCCACAAAATGGATTGTGGGTCCTCGGTGGTTTTGCGATCTGCCGTTTGCCTGAGTTCGCGCTCGGTATGGCGCTGGCAATGTGGCATAGCCAATCGACCGCGCGTGTCGAATGGTTTCTCCTTCGCGGCGCAGGATTCGTTCTCGGATTAATCCTCTATCCCGCAGCGCTCCAGCTTTATCACGGCCTCTACAATTACATCTTCGTCGATTTCGCCACGGGCGCATGCTGCTTCCTCGAAATCGTCGGCGTCGTCGGAATCATTTCGTTGTTCAAAGGACCTGCGAAAGTGTTCGGTCTTGTCGGCGTCTACTCGTACGGCCTCTACCTCATTCATCAACCCTATCTCATCTGGCTGGGGCTTCGCATCCGCCAGCAACCGATCTGGATGTTTCTGTTAATCGCCGTCGCAACGCTGGCTCTGCTCAGCGCGTGGGGAATGCTCTTGGAACAAGCGACCAACACGTTGTTGAACAAACTCACGTCAGCGAAGAAGACAGCCTCCGGAACATAGACTTCCAGTCTGTGCGGCCAACGGAGTTTACTCCGCGGCACGTGTGTAGCAGACAACATGTCCGCTGGGCACACAGGCTTCAAGCGCACCAAATTTCGGACATTGAGACCGAACCCATTGAGCGAAACGATATTAATTCGTCATGGCTCGAATTTCCGGTTTGGAGAAAAAGCAGGCGCCGTGGCATCTGCGCTGGTTCTACAGAGTGATGCGCAAGATGTTCGGAAAAGATCTTACCCCGGCGAAGGTGCAGATGCGTTTGCCCGGACTGGTTTGGGGCGGCATTGCGATGGAAGCGGGTCTCGGCCGCAAACGGCTGGTCTCGCTGCGTTACATTCAATTGGGACGAGTCCGCGCCGCGGCGCGCATCGAATGCCCCTTTTGAATAGATATCAATTCTGCCGTGGGCAGAAAAGCTGGCTTGAGCAATGAGAAACTGCGCGCTGTTCTCGGCGACGACATGACACCTTTCAATGACACTGAACGATTGGTCATTGAACTGGCTGACACCCTGACGGAGACGCCGGCGAATGTTTCCAACGATTTGTATGCGCGTTTGCGCAATCAATTTTCCGAGGAACAGCTAATGCAGTTGGGAGGACAGATCGCGTTTGAGAATTATCGCGCCCGCTGGAATCGACTATTCAACGTAGAGAGCGACAATCTATACACGCCACAAACAGAGCAGTCGCGAGAATCGTGACCAAGGAGTGACGGCTTTCCAGCCGTCGAGCGGACGCCGTAGCGCGAGCAGCTTGCCAATCGCGGTCTTCCCGGCACCCGAGACTCCGAAAATAATCGCGATCACGGCGCATTAATTTGCCTTCGGCTTCCGATATTCTCCAGAAGGAACGCGACAACGACGAAGAGCGTGTAGAAAATCCAAACGCCCATGGCCGTGGCCCGGTCGGACAACGGCGTGCGAGGCACGAACGTGTCGCCTATTTGGACGACAACCAGAGCGACCCCAAAACCGATGACGGCTCCTTTGCGAGCTGCCGACATCGCATTGCGTGCCAGGTAAAAGATAATTCCAGCGGCGAGCAGAGCGATTTCCAGTCCGAATTCCAAGTCGCGATAATTCCACAAACCAAAGCCGACTTTCCATCTGTTGTCGTAGATCGGGAGATCGCGAGGATGCGCAACGAGGTCGAGAATCCAGTGCGAGAAAACAGCCACGCCTACGATCAAAGCGGCTGACTTTCTGTAGGAGTAACCGAGCCAACTGCAAAATGGTTTATAGCTGATAGCAGCCACGCTGCTCCAAATGACCGCCGCGATCAGACTATGCGAATACGGGTGGTAATACGAGTCGAGCATGCTGCCCGCGGTGAAACCTTTGATGACGCGCAACCTTTCGATCCCGAGGAGCACCAGCGTCGCCCAGATATAATCGAGAAACTGGACGGCAACGAACAAAACCCAGAGCGGAATTTTGTTCTTCTCACTCTTAACCGCGAAAGCAACACTGTAATGTCCAACAAACATTTCTTGATTTGCTCAAGAGGCGTAGAGGCGCTTGATACAAACGCCCTACACTGCTACACCAACTCCCGCCAGCCTGACCGGCAGCCGCCGCGCACCCCAATCGCCACGCTCTTCGAATCGTCCTGCGATTTCAAAGCCGCAAGATCGACATCGACCGTCTTGAAGATTCCATTCGCCCAGCTCGTACCAATCGCGTTCAATAAGCAGCTCGCCGCAACCGGGACACCATGTGCTGCCACCCTCCGTGTCGTGCACGTTTCCGGTGTAAACGTAGTGCAACCCCTTTGAGCGCGCGATCTCGCGGGCGCGGGCGAGCGTCGCCGGCGGCGTGTGCGGTTTGTCGAGCATTTTGAAATCGGGATGAAACGCCGTGAAGTGCCACGGCACATCCGGTCCGAGATTTTCCCCGAACCAGTCCGACGCGCGATGCAGCTCGGCGTCGCTGTCGTTCTCGTCGGGAATGAGCAGCGTGGTAACCTCGAACTAAACATTCGTTTCATTTCGCAAATATTTCAGCGTGTCGAGGACCGGCTGAAGCTGCGCAAAACAAAGCCGATGATAAAACGCATCCGTGAATGCCTTGAGATCGACATTCGCCGCGTCCATGTGCCGGTAAAATTCGGGGCGCGCATCGTCGGTGATGTAGCCGGCCGTTACCGCGACTGTTTTGATCCCGCGTTCGCGACATGCATCCGCAACATCAATTGCGTACTCGGCAAAGATTACTGGGTCATTGTAAGTGAACGCGACTGATCGACACCCGAGCTTTTCCGCAGCGAGCGCGATCTGCTCCGGTGACGCCGCGTCTGCGAGCTTATCCCATTCGCGCGCCTTGGAGATGTCCCAGTTCTGACAAAACCGGCACCCGAGATTGCAGCCGGCCGTGCCAAACGACAGCACGCTCGTCCCCGGCAGAAAATGATTCAGCGGTTTCTTCTCAATCGGATCGACACAAAACCCGCTGCTCCGGCCATAAGTGGCGAGCACCATTCGGTCGCCGACACGCTGACGGACAAAACAAAATCCACGCTGCCCTTCGTTCAGTTTGCACAAACGCGGACACAATCGGCACTCGATCCGTCCATCCAGCAACATCGTCCACCAACGCCCCGGATAATCAGATTGCTTTAGCTCTGCGACCACTTGGCGAATATCGCTCAGGAAATCACAGCTTGCATGCCGCACCGACGACTCAAAAGGAGGAATAGAAGATACCGAAGAGAACAAAGGTCGGGTGAACTCCGCGATCCATTCTTCCTCGGCAAAAGGGAACGCTGCCCACGGCGTGGCTCTTTGTGGACCATCGGCAGGCTTGATTTTGAGCAGCTTTTTCCTTAAATCGCAGTGTGAGCCCTGCTCAGGATGCGGGACACGGGGGGGCGGCCCCTTTTACTACCACGCACTGGAGCGTGGTACTCAAGGCACAAGGTGATTCGCCAGCGGCGCAAGAAGCGCTCGAAAAGCTCTGCCGCATTTATTGGCGACCTATTTACAGCTTCGTGCGGCGGCAGCGTGTTGGGCCAGAGGAGGCAGAAGATCTCACCCAGGGTTTCTTCGCGTTGTTGTTGGAGCGCAAAGATCTGAATACGGTGCGCAAGGAGAAGGGGCGACTTCGTTCTTATCTTATTGCGTCACTCAAGAATTTTCTTGCCGACGAGTCGCGCCATGCCATGGCGATCAAGCGCGGAAAAGGGCAGCGGCTCATTCCGTTGGAAGAACTGGGCGTAGACGAGCGAATCCAGATGGAACCAGCGGACCTGATGACTGCCGAGCAGATTTACGAACATCGTTGGGCTTCGGCAGTGCTGGAACACGTGCTTAACCGATTAAAGGATGAATACCGCGCGGCAGGCCACGCCGGGTTGTTTGATTCTTTGAAGCAATTGCTGCCGGACGAACCTGGCGCGCTCTCGCAGGCGGACGTTGCTGCGCAATTAGGCATGACCGAGAATGCGGTCAGGCAGGCGTTTCACCGATTTCGGCGGCGCTACCAATTGTTATTGCGAGAGGAAATTGCCCACACAGTTGCTACGCCTAGCGATATCGAAGATGAGTTGCGCCATTTAATTTCGGTAGTAGCGGGATAACGTGCGGTAAAATTTTACGCAGTACCAGCTGGGGGAATGCGCGAGCAATTCTCCGGTCATGATCACAGTAACCAGAGTCTGCCGAAAGTGCGGTACGAAAATCTTTTCTGACGCACCGGAAGGGCTGTGCACACGCTGCGTGCTTGAAACAGCGCTCCGGACACCGCTCGAAGAGACTGTTGCGCCGACTCCTTGGGATGACTCTAGCCGCATGTACATCGGGCAAAGACTCTTCGGCCGTTACAGGCTCATTAGGATTTTAGGCAGAGGCGGAATGGGAATTGTCTGGCTGGCGCAGGACGAAGAATTAGAACGCAATGTGGCGCTTAAATTTCTCCCTGACTTGCTCATTCATGATGCTGCCGTGCTCAGCAATCTCAAGCACGAGACCAGACGTTGTCTGGAACTCACCCACAAGAACATCGTACGCATTTACGATTTCGTGCACGACGAACGCTCGGGCTGCATTTCCATGGAGTACATTGATGGCCACACCGTATCGAAATTGCGCTGCGATAAAGAGCGAAGGGTCTTTGAGGCGGCCGAACTGAGCGATTGGATGAGCCAGCTATGCGATGGGCTCGACTATGCGCACAACTACGCACGGATCATCCATCGCGATTTGAAGCCGTCTAACCTGATGGTCAATCAGCGCGGCGAGCTCAAAGTGTCCGACTTTGGGATCGCCCGCAGCCTGGGCGACTCGCTCAGCATGATCACGATGGCGGGTGGCCGGAGCGGGACGCTTGCTTACATGAGTCCGCAACAGTTGGAGGGCGAGCGCGGCACGCATCTGGATGATATCTACTCGGTAGGCGCGAGCGTTTACGAGTTGCTCACCAGCAAGCCGCCCTTTTATGTCGGTAACGTCGATTGGCAGATTCGAGAAAAGATTCCCTCATCGATGACCGAGCGCCGAAAAGAGCTCGAGATTGAGGGGGAGCCGATTCCAGCGGTGTGGGAAGAATGGGTAGCGGCTTGTCTGGCAAAAGATCCCAAGCGACGGCCACAGTCGGTCAGGGAGATTGCCCGCCGATTGCAGATGCCTACACCGGAAGCGCGCCCACCGTGGTTGAGGCCGTTCTTTCCACGACCGAAAAAGAGAGTTCTCGTTCTCGGCATGCTTGCCGGGGTTGGTGTGATCGTTTCTGCAATTGCGGGATTTTTTCTCCTGCCGCGTGGGGCCGCGCACAAGATCGACAAATCGATCGCCGTTCTTTCCTTTGAAAACTTAAGCGAAGAAAAAGCAAACGCGTATTTCGCCGAAGGTATAAAGGATGAGATTCTGACCAAATTAGCGACCGTGCGTGATCTCAAAGTCATCTCGCGCACCTCGACAGCGAAATATCAAAGCAAGCCGGACAATTTAAAGAGCGTCGCGGAAGAGCTCGGCGTTTCCACTGTCCTGGAGGGAGCGGTGCAAAAGGCTGGCGACAAAGTCCGCGTGAACGTGCAGTTGATCGATGCACGCGCTAACAGACATCTTTGGGCGAAAAGTTACGACCGTGACCTCAAAGATGTCTTAGCGGTTGAGAGCGAAGTTTCACAGGAAATCGCGGAGGCGTTGCAAGCGAACCTTTCATCAACTGAATCCCATGCTTTAGCCTCAGCCAAAACACGCGATGCAGAAGCTTACGATCTTTTCTTGAGAGGCGAGTATCAGTGGCACCAGGCCGAGAGCAGGTTGGATGTGGACGCCTATGATCGTACGGAAGCGTTTTACCGGCAGGCGCTGGCACGGGATCCAAACTTTGCCGAGGCCTCTGCCGGGCTCGCGCGCATTCGGTTATCGCGGCACTGGCATATCTCACCTTTAACGTCACCGGAATTAGAGGAAGCAAAGTCGATTATCGATCACTCTCTAGCGCTGGCTCCAAATTCACCGGAAGCGCACTTTGCGCTGGGATTATTCTTTTATTACGGGCACCGCCAATATGAGAACGCGCTGAGGGAGTTCAACCGGGCACTGGAGTTGCAGCCAAACAATGCTTTGGCTCGACAATGGTGCGCTTACGTCTATCGCCGCCGCGGTGAATGGGAGCGCTCGCTGGTGGATTTTCAACGAGCGCAAGAGCTCGACCCGCTCGATGCCGAAATCCCGGCGAATATCGGAGCGAATTATGGGAAATTGCGTCTCTGGAAGGAAGCGGAGCGTGCTGCATTGCGAGCTCTCGGCATCGATCCGCAAAACACGGTCGCAGCGGTGAGCCTGCTCCTCGCTCGCCTCAGTGCGACGGGCGATGTCGAGTCGGCCCGGCGAGCTCTCGAT
>Ga0307278_10000105_pt1 | contig 40639 bp, 46 predicted proteins | sample ER_DNA_117_FD_194482 | JGI IMG/M metagenome (GOLD analysis project Ga0307278, IMG submission 194482) | Bulk soil microbial communities from the East River watershed near Crested Butte, Colorado, United States - ER_DNA_117 | ecosystem: Environmental > Terrestrial > Soil > Floodplain | place... | reverse complement strand
GGCCTTGCCTGGGACCACTTCCGCTCTTTCGGAAATCCCGGCTATTGACCCCATAGGGGAGATTCCCTAGCTTTCCCTTCCGGGGCAGGTCCGCGGCCCGCACGAGGGGGAGGCCATGGCGGCGATCGTGCCCGAGCTGGGGACCAAGACCATCGACCTGATCTCGCTGGTCGGTGGGTTCTCCCTCCACTGGAGCGGGCGGCTGCTGCCCGGCCTGCCCAGGGCCTCCCAGCGCCGCGCCTACGCGAACCTGCGCTCGGCCCTGGTCCGCCTGGAGCGCACCTGCCGCGGCGTGCTCCAGGCCAGCCGGCTCGAGCTCCGCCTGGTCGAGGGGCTGGCGGTCGACATCCGCCAGTTCCGGGCGCTGGCCCGGCAGCTGCTCGACCCGGGGACGGCGCTGCGGCCCTCCGACCTGGGCCCGGACACCCTGGCCGGCCTGTCGGCCGACCTGCTGCCCGGCTGGTACGACGACTGGGTGCTGCGCGAGGCCGAGGACTGGCGGCAGCTGCGCCTGCACGCCCTTGAGGCGCTGGCCGACCGGCTCACCGCCGTCGGCCGCTGGGGTGCGGCGGCGGACGCCGCCGGGGCCCCCGTGCGGGCCGAGCCGCTGCGCGAGAGCGCCAACGCCGCCCTGATCAAGGTCCACCTGGCCGAGGGCAACCAGTCCGAGGCGGTGCGCCAGTTCGAACGCTACCGGGCGCTGCTCGGCGCCGAGCTCGGGCTCGAGCCCACCCCGCGGCTGCGCCGCTTGGTCCGCGACCTCCTCACCACCTAGCCGGTCACGCTGGCGTCGCGCTGGCGTCACGCCACGTGGTCAGGCTCTCCCGGACAGTGCGGCGCACGGCCTGTGCAAGGGGAGGCGAGCATGTCCGAGAACGAGGTCGACGTCGACGACTTCAAGAGCCTGCTGGACAACGGCGAGGTCGGCGGCGGCGTCACCGTGGCGCCGGGCGAGGTGATCTCGGTGATCGACGGGGTCGAGGTTCGCTACGTCGTCGACACCAGCCCGCGGGTCGCGGACGTCGTCGGGCAGGGGATCGACGACCCGCCGTTCGGGGAGGAGGTCTGATGTCCGCGGAGTCAGTGATCGACCGCCTCCTGAAGCTCCACCACCAGGAGCTGGAGGCGCATGACAATATGCAAAGTCCGCTCGGCTCCAACAAGGTCAAGTACAACACCTGGTACTACGACCAGAAGGTGAGCGGGGCCGAGTACATGTGGTGCGCCGTCTACCAGTCGTGGGTCACCGCGATGGCCGGCGTCCCCATGGACATCTACCCCAAGGCCGCCGGCGTGGTGTTCGTGCGCGACTTCTTCAAGGACGCCGGCCGCATCTTCCAGACGCCCAAGGTCGGGGACTACGTCATCTTCATCTTCAGCGCCGACGAGCACCACATCGGCTTCGTCGAGGCGCTGGAGAGCGACGGCAAGCACTTCAAGTCGATCGAGGGCAACGTCAGCAACCGCGTCCTGCGGGTGCGCCACCGGCAAGGCGACGCCGGCATCGTCGGCTACGCCCGTCCCGACTACGACAGCGTGGAGGACGACATGACCAAGGAAGAGCTCATCGACGTGCTCCGGGCCGGCTTCACCCTTGGTCCCGACATCCAGACCGTGAACGAGTGGGCGGCCCAGCTCAACGCGGTCAAGCGCGACGTCGACGAGATCAAGCAGATGCTCGAGCAGATGCAGCACTAGCGCCGCCCCCGGCTAGGAGGCGGCCAGGACCTCGTCGGCGGCGCGCTCGCCGCTCTGGACCGCGCCCTCCATGTAGGAGGTCCAGACGGTGGCGGTCTCGGTCCCGGCCCAGTGGAGGCGGCCGATGGGCTCGCGCAGGGCCTGGCCGAAGGAGGTCCACACCCCCGGCGGGAAGTAGCCGGCGTAGCAGCCGCCGCTGTACTCCTCGTCGGCCCAGGAGCGCTCCAGCAGCTCGCGGGGCCGGCCGGCCCGCTCGCCGAAGTAGTCGGTGAGGCAGGCCAGGACCCCGGCCCGCCGGTCGGCCCGGTCGCGCCGAGCCCAGCTGCGGGCCTGCTCGCCCTCGATGAAGCCGACCAGCACCCCCGGCGAGCCGTCCTCGGGGGAGTTGTCGTAGACGCTCCTGACCGGCCCGCTGTCGCTGACCACGAAGCCGGACAGCCCCTCGGTGCGCCAGAACGGCTCCTCGTAGATGGCGTGGACCTTGATCACGCTGCCCATCGGCACCCGCTGGGTGAGCTGGTTGCGCCAGCCCGGCATGGCCGGCCGGTAGGCGACCCGCCCGGCCACCGCCGGCGGCACGGCCAGGATGGCCCGCCCGGCGGCCACCGCCCGCCCGTCGGCCTCCACCACCACCCCGGCCTCGCCGTGGCGTACCACCCGGGCCGGGGCGCCGACCACGACCCGGTCGCCCAGCGACTCGGCCAGCCGGATCGAGACCGTCTGGGCGCCCTGGTGGAAGCGGCGCTCCTGGGCGCCCCCGGCGGTGGCCAGCAGGGGGGCGATGCCGCCGGCCGAGCGGATCACGAACAGGGTGTGCAGCAGCGACAGGTCGCGTGCCTCGGCGGCCAGGGTCGACCGGATGGCCGCCCGCAGCCAGATCCGGGCCCGCTCGGAGCTCACCCGGGCCTGGAGCCAGGTCTCCACCGTCTGGGAGTCCCAGGCCAGCGCGTTGCTGGCCGTCCAGGGCGCCTCCAGCGGGACCAGCGCCGCCATGGCGCCGAGCTCGCGGATGGCCTGGCCCATGGCCACCGCGCTGGCCGGGTCGTTGCTGCCGTCGGGCAGGTCGCCGTCGAAGCGCAGGGCCCGGCCGTCGCGGAACTCGGTGTGGAGGCCCTGCTCGTAGCTCGGGTAGGTGGTGGCGCCGACCCGCTCGGCCAGGGCGGCGATGCGGTGCTGGGTCGGCCCGATCCACTGGCCGCCGTGGTCGATCGGGGTGCCGTCGGCCGCGGGCAGGGTCAGGGTCCGCCCGCCGACCCGGTCGCGCGCCTCCAGCACCACGACCTCGGCGCCGGCGTCCACCAGCCGGCGGGCCGCGGCCAGGCCGGCCAGGCCGGCGCCGACCACGACGACGTCTGTTGCGGGGCTCACAGCGTTCTCTCCTCCCAGGATGCGGGCCGGATGCTACGAATTCGTGGAGGCAAAACTCCAGCGCCATGACCGCTTCGAGACGATCGGCTGCCGGTCGTTCGCCAAGTCGTTACAGTCCTTGTGGGGAAAGGGGAGCCATGGCGATTGCCGAGCAGCGCGCGACCCGGGTACGGACCTTCGACTCGACCAGCCCGGCCACCGGGGAGGTGGTCGCCACCTTCGCGCTCCAGGGGCCCTCCGAGGTCGCCGCCGCCGTGGCGCGGGCCAGGGAGGCGGCCGCCGGCTGGGCGGCGCTGGGCTTCGACGGCCGCCGGCGGGCGCTGCTGGCCTACAAGGCGCTGCTGGTCCGCCGCACCGGTGAGCTGGTCGCCCTGGTCCACCGCGAGAACGGCAAGCCCGACGCCGACGCCCTCATCGAGGTCCTGATGATCGTCGAGCACCTCGACTGGGCGGCCCGCCACGCCGCCCGGGTGCTGGGCCCGCGCCGGGCCCGCAGCACCCTGGTGCTGGCCAACCACGCCGCCTCGGTCGAGTACCAGCCGCTCGGGGTGGTCGGGGTGATCGGGCCCTGGAACTACCCACTTCTTATGGGTTGCCGATCGGCAGCACCCCCGTGATCCGCAGGTCCGGAGGGGTCCGGCGCCGTCCGCGGCGGACGCCTTCACTCAGGAGCTGTACGCGGATGTCGAGCGCGGTGAACACTTCGCGCATGCGCTCCGGCGTCGGGCTGTCGAGTCGCTCATGGGCGGTCTCGGCGAGCTTCCACAGGTCGCGCAGCAGCGCGGAGCGCTCGGCGTTGGCCTGCGCCCAGGCGCGGGCCTGCTCTCGCATCTGCTCAAGCGCCTCGATGTCGCGGTTGACCTCGGCGAGGGCGTCGGCGACGGCATCGGGTCCGGTCGCCGCGGCGGCCAGTGCGAGGTTGGTGCGCTTGCGCTTGGCCTCGGCCAGGCGCCGGTCGAGGCTGCCGATCTGGCCGGCCTCCGCGCGCAACTCGCCGCTCCGCAGGTCGAGGTACTGCTGTGCCAGCTCGAGCAGCCGTTCGGGATCCGAGAGCACCTTGGACACCTCGGCCCACACCGTGGCTTCCAGCCAGTCAGCGTCCACCCTTCGGCAGTAGCAGCGCTTGTCCGTCCCATTGAACTTGGGGTCGTTGTGGCGGCACTCGTAGCGGCGGTGGTCCGGATGTCCGCGGTCATTGCGGTAGACCCCGTTGAACGGCACGCCGCAGGCACCGAAGATCCGGCCCCTCAGCGGGTAGACCCGGTTCCCCGGTCTCACCTTTGCCGTGCTGTCCAGTGCCTTCTGGAGTTGGGCCATGCGTTCGGCGCTCAGGATCGCGGGGCCGCGGATGGGGATCTCGCGGCCGGCCTTGCGCAGCACCCACTCCCCGGTGAACTGCGTGCCCTTGAGCATCCAGCGCAGGCTGACGTTGTTCCAGCGGGCGCTGTGGCGCGGGAGGTGTCCCTGCGCGTTGAGTCGGGGGGCGGCCTTCCAGCAGGACAGTCCCTCGTCCACAACCAGTTCGACGGCCTTGCGAATCGTCGCCGTCTCGGCCTCGTCGAGCACGACGGTCTTGCGCTTGGGGTTGTCGGGCGCTGGGACGATCCGCCAGCCGAACGGCGCGGTACCGACTGGCCAGTAGCCCGCTTCGGCGACGGCTAGGATGCCCCGGTGGGTGTTCTTGCGGATCTGGTCGCGCATCCAGTGGTTCTGCAGATAGCTGAACATCCGCGCCAGCTCGTCGGCGTTCGGGTTGTCCGCGTCGATTACCTCCACGCCGAGCTGGCGCAGCTGATGCTCGAAGTTGAGGCTATTGCGCAGGTCCCGGCTCAACCGGGAGAGATCCCCTACCACCACCACGTCGACCAGACCGGCGCGGCACATCTCGAGCAGTCGGTCGAGGTCGGGGCGTGACTCCTTGGCCCCCGAGACCCCACCGTCGAAGAAGTCCCCGACGTGCTCCCAGCCATGCTGTCGGATGAGCGCTTCCGCGCGAGCGAGCTGCGTCTCCGGCGAGGTTCCTCCTAGCTGGTCGAAGCTGCTCACGCGCCGATAGGACACCGCGTGTATCACCGCGTGAGCGGTATTTGATGTGGCCATGGACGGGTGCTCCTTCTGCAACTCGCGTTGCTGCTGATGCAGACCCTGTCCGAAGTGCTAATCGAACTTGTGTTCGGATTCTACCATGAACAGCCGCGACCCCTGAGGCTGGGCCGACGCTCGGTCCAATTTGGGTTGCCTTAAACGAGGCGCTCGGCACAGAGAACGACGGGTCAATTAGCGAATCCGCAATACATGCTGATGCGTGGCCGCGTGAACCAAGGCGCCATGTCAGCAGATGGCACTAGCCGAAGCCGAGGCAGGGAGCTGGCGGCACCGAGCCGTCCTCTGCTGACGCGTCACGCAGGCAAGCATTCGAACCATTAGCAGCCCAAGCACCGTTTGTGCAAGTCCATGGGTCATCGTCGACGCCCTCGACGCGAGAACGCGGCTAGGAACCGCAACGTGGGGCTTGTCCTCGGGGCGGGGTCGGCGTGCGGCGCAGAGCCGATGTAAGCAACGGCTTTGCGAGCGGGCCGGGAGGGGCTCTGCGCCGGGCTGGCGCGACGCTCCTGAAGCTGGTCGGCTACGGAGGCGAGTATCGAGTCGCCCAGGAACAACAGCACGGCCAGCGCCAGCACGGACCCGAGCATGGTCCAGACTGGGCGTGCCGGCAGGCCTCACAGAACCGCTAGGCTGATGCACAGACCTCCAGCACGCGGCCAGCGGCATGACGTCCTCGTCAACACGGGTGGTCAATGTGCTAGAGAAGGCTGAGATACTCGATATCGCCGTCCTCGACCGCGACCTCGCCGTCCTCCGCTCCTCGGCAAGGGATTGGGTCACTACACCGCTGGCGGAGAAGCGCAAGCTCCTGGAGGCCCTGCGCGTTGCCACCGCGGAGGTCGCTAGGGAGTGGGTGCGCGTGTCCTGCCAAGGCAAGGCCATCGCAATGAACTCTCCGGCCGCCGGCGAGGAGTGGATGAGCGGACCCTACGCTCTGCTCGCGAACGTCGCCGCGCTCATCCGGCTCGTCGAACAACTTGAGGCCGGCGCGAACCCGCTGGACCGGTTGAGGGTGCGCAGGCTGCCAGGCGGTCAGGTCGCGTTGCGCGTCTTCCCCAATGTCGCGCAGGATCGGGTGGTGGTGGGCTACACCGCGCACGTATGGCTGCGGCCAGGGGTGACGCTGGAGCAGGCGAAGGCGGGGGTGGCCCGCAGGCTGCGCGACACCGACCTGCCCGGGCAGGTCAGCCTGGTGCTGGGGGCAGGCAACATCAGCTCGATCCCACCGCTGGACGGCTTGACGAAGCTGTACCAGGACAACGCTGTGGTGCTGATCAAGTTGAATCCGATCAACGCCTACCTTGAGCCCGTTCTCAACCGGGCGTTCGCCCCGTTCGTCGAGCGCGGGTTCGTTCGTATCACGGCGGGCGGCAACGACGTGGGCTCCTACCTCGTCCGCCACCCCGAGGTGGACTCGATCCATATCACCGGCAACAGCGCCAGTCACGACGCGGTTGTCTTCGGCCCCGGCGAGGAGGGTACCCGCCGCGAGGCGGCCGGCGAGCCCGTGCTCACCAAGCCGATCACCAGTGAACTTGGTGGCGTCGGCGCGGCGATCGTGGTTCCCGGCCGGTGGAATGACTCCGCCCTGCGGCTGCAGGCCGAGAACGTGGCCACCCAGCGGCTCCACAACTCCGGTTTCAACTGCATTGCCACCCAGATCGTGGTCCTGCCCCAGGGCTGGCCGCAGGCCGGCCGGTTCCTGGACTACATGCGCCAGGCGATCCGGGACGCTCCGAACCGCCCCGCCTACTACCCCGGTGCGGCCGACCGGCAGCGCGCGGCCGTCGAGGCGCATCCAGAGGCTGAGCTGCTCGGCGGCGACCCGGACGTGCCGCGGACCCTGCTCACCGACCTGCACCCCAACGACGCGGATGAGCCCGCCTTCCGCTCGGAGTATTTCGGTCCGGTGCTGGGTGTCACCCATCTCCCGGGCGCCACCACGGCAGACTTCCTGGACAACGCCATGGAGTTCTGCAACGAGCGGCTCCGTGGCGACCTGGGCGTGGGCCTCATCGCCGCGCCGCAGACGATCCGCGGGCTGCAACTCGACGCCGCGATCGCCCGGCTGCGCTACGGCACCGTGGCGATCAACTGCTGGGTCGGCCCGGTCTTCGGCATGCCCCGAGCAACCTGGGGAGCGTTCCCCGGTCACGACATCTACGACGTGGGCAGCGGCGTCGGCATCGTCCACAACGCGCTGCTGCTCGATCCGGACCACGTCGAGCGCAGCGTGGGTCGGGGCCCGTTCCACCCCTGGCCCAAGCCGCTCTGGTTCGTGACCAACCGCACCGCGCACACCACCGGCGAGCAGATGACCCGCTTCGCGGCCGAAACCTCCTGGAGTAAGGCGATGCCAAGGCTGCTCGCAGTGCTCACCTCGTTCCTGCGGGGATGACCAACAGGAGCGGGGGAGCATCAGGAACAGCACCCCAGTACGACCAAGACGGTCGGTACCAGTTATGCCGCCGTCACGGTGATCTCGAAGGGCAAGCCACGATCGGCAACTCCGGAGAAAGGCTTGCAACTACCCGGTGTTCACCCCCCTCGGCTCGATCGCCTACGCGCTGGCCGCCGGCAACGCGGTGGTGTTCAAGCCCAGCGAGCTGACCCCGGCGGTGGGCTGCTTTCTGGCCGACACCTTCGCCGAGGCGGTCGGCGGCCCGCCGGTGCTCCAGGTGGTGACCGGCGACGGGACCACCGGCAACGCCCTGTGCCTGGCCGGCGTGGACAAGGTCGCCCTCACCGGGTCGCCGGCCACCGGCCGCAAGGTGATGGCCGCCTGCGCCGAGCGCCTCACCCCGGTGGTGCTGGAGCTGGGCGGCAAGGACGCCATGGTGGTCGACACCGACGCCGACCTGGACGCCGCGGCCAGCCAGGCGCTCTGGGGTGGCATGGCCAACGCCGGCCAGACCTGCCTGGCGGTGGAGCGGGTCTATGTGGTCGACGAGGTCTACGACCGGTTCCTGGCCAAGCTGGTCGAGCGGGCCCGGCGGATCCGGCCCGGCGGCGGCCCGGACGCCGACTTCGGCCCCATCACCCTGCCGCGGCAGCTGGAGACCATCCGGCGCCACCTGGACGACGCCTTCGCCCGCGGTGCCCGGGCGCTGGTCGGGGGCCCCGACGCGGTCCGGCCGCCCTATGTCGACCCGGTGGTGCTGGTCGACGTGCCCGCCGACGCGCTGGTGATGCGGGAGGAGACCTTCGGCCCGGTCCTGCCGGTGACCCGGGCCCGCGACGCCGACCACGCGGTCGCCCTGGCCAACGTCAACCCCTACGGGCTCGGGGCGGCGGTGTTCGCCGGCCGCCGGGCCGAGCCGATCGCCCGCGCCCTGCGCTCGGGCATGGCCAGCATCAACTCGGTCCTGACCTATGCCGGCGTGCCCTCGCTGCCCCTCGGCGGGGTGGGGGAGTCCGGCTTCGGCCGCATCCACGGGCCCGACGGCCTGCGCGAGTTCGCCCGCCCCAAGGCCATCACCCGCCAGCGCTTCCCGCTGCCGTTCGGGATGCAGAGCTTCGACCGCCCCCGCTTCGTCCTCCCCGCCGTCCGCCAGGTGATGCGGCTGCGCCACGGCCGTCAGCCGAGCTTGCGGTGATCCCAGGTCGACACCCGGGTCGGGTGGAAGCGGATCCCGACCCGCTTGGCCGCCTGGGCGGCGAGGCCGGCGCGTAGCTCGGGGCCTGGGCTGGCGCCGTAGCGGACGGCCAGGGCGACGCCGATGTCGAGCACCTGGCCGGGGTCGCGGACCAGCTCGGCGTCGCACTCCAGGCTGGCGCCGCGGAGCTCCTGGTAGGCCGTGCCGGCCTCGGTCAGCAGGGTGGCCCGCGGGTCGCGTTCCAGGTTGCGGGCCTTCTGGGAGGCGGCATAGGTCCAGCAGTCGAGCCGCCCGTCCACCGGCAGGAACCACAGGGCGGCCAGGTGCGGCCGGCCCCCGGGGCCGAGGGTGGCGCAGATCAGGGTCCGCTGGTCCTGGAGGAACGCGGCCAGCTCGGCCTCGCTCATACGGATCTGGCGGCGGCGGTCCATCCGGGGAGTCTACGACCGCGACGCTGGTAGCCTGGGCCGTCGTCGTCCTGGAGGAGGTGGAGGCCATGGGGGTGCCCGCGCGGGTGCTCACCATCGCCGGGTCCGACTCCGGCGGCGGGGCCGGGATCCAGGCGGACCTCAAGACCTTCCTCGCCCACGGGGTCCACGGCATGTCGGCCATCACCGCCGTGACGGTGCAGAACTCGGTCGGGGTGCAGGGCTTCTACGAGCTCGAGCCCGGAGCCGTGTTCGAGCAGATCGAGTCGGTGGCCACCGACATCGGGGTCGACGCGGCCAAGACCGGGATGCTGGCCTCGGCCCCCATCATCGAGGCCGTCGCCGGGGCGGTCGAGCGCTTCGCCCTGCCCAACCTGGTGGTCGACCCGGTGGCCGCCTCCAAGCACGGCGACCCGCTGCTGCGGCCCGACGCCGTCGCCGCCCTGAAGGAGCGGCTGGCCCCCCTGGCCACCGTCATCACCCCCAACCTGGGCGAGGTCGAGCTGCTGTGCGGGGTCGCGGTCCGCGGCCCCGGCGACCTGCTGGCCGCGGCCATGGCGATGCACGAGCTGGGACCCGGCTGGGTGCTGGTCAAGGGCGGCCACCTGGCCGGCGGCGACGCCGTCGACCTGCTCTACGACGGCCACGACGCGGTCGAGCTGACCGCCCCCCGCCTGGCCACCCCCCATACCCATGGGACCGGCTGCACCCTGTCCTCGGCGATCGCCGCCAACCTGGCCGACGGCCTGGACGTGGTCACCGCCGTCCAGGCGGCCAAGCGCTACACCTCGGGCGCGATCGCCGGCGGCTTCCCCCTCGGCAAGGGCATCGGCCCCACCGACCACGCCTGGCGGTTCCGGGCCGCCGGCCTGCTCCGCCCCGGCGGCCCCAGCCACCCCACGCCCGTGCCCTTTCCGTACGGGCCCAACCCCTACGAAGGCTGACCATCATGGCTTCGCGCAAGGCAACCCTGGTCGCCAGGGCCCTGGTCGTCCACGACGGCAAGGTGCTGGCCGCCCACCACCACCACGACGAGGACGGCGACGACTTCTGGTGCCTGCCCGGCGGCAAGGTCAAGCCGTCCGAGCGGGTCGAGGACGCCGCCCGGCGCGAGCTGATGGAGGAGACCGGCCTGCCGATCGGCCTGGCCGGCGTGGTCTGGCTCCAGGACCTGGTCGAGGCGGGCGAGTTCGTGGTCGTGTTCGCCGGCTGGCTGGCCGCCGGCCACGACGGCGTCCTCGACATCGAGCCCAACCCCTCCGGCGACCGCAACCTGGCCGAGGTCGCCTGGCGGGCCCCCGAGGACCTGCTGGCCGGCGACTTCCGTCCCGCCCCCCTGCTGAAGCTGCTGGACCTCGGCAACCTCCCGGAGCTGACCCGCCCCGAGGCCTAGAGGTCGACGTCGACGCCGTCTCCGGTGGCCGGCAGGCGCAGCAGCTCGGCCAGGCTGGCGTTGACCTCCTCCAGGGTCAGGCCGCCGGCAGCCAGCCGCTCGGGCTCCAGCGGGCGCAGCCGCTGGCAGAAGGCGATCGCCTGCTCGACCGGCTCGGGGTCGCCCGGGCGCTCGTCGATCAGCTCGAACAGCGCGTCCTCGGCGTCGGCGTAACGGCCAAGCGCCTCCAGCACCCGCGCCACCGCCTGCCGCTGGGGCCGCGTCAGCTCCAGGTCCCGGGCCCGCTCCAGCAGGCCGGCGGCCAGCTCGTGGTCGAGCAGGCGCTCGGAGCGGGCGGCCAGGCTGCCGGCCAGGGCGAGCGCCCGCCGGTAGCGGGCCGCCGCCTCCGCGGGCTGCCCGGCCCCGGCGTACAGGTCGGCCTCGGCCTTGAGCAGCCCCAGCGCCATCGCCACCCGCCGCATGTCCGGGTTCGGCCCGGCGGTGAGCAGGTCGACCAGCTGCCGGTCGTCCAGCGCCGCCACCACCCGGCTCCCCGCCCCGACCAGCGGCCGGTAGGCCTCGTCGAACATGCCCAGCGCCTCCTCCCGGCGCCCGCCCGCGGCCAGCCCGAGGATGTGGGCCAGCATCTGGCCGATCTGCTCGATCTGGCGCATGAGATAGTCGCGCTGGTAGATGCCGGTCTCCTTGCCGCGTCGGGTTCCGCCGGCCCGGCACAGGCTATCCCAGGCGATCCACGAGACGAGAGGAGCCCATGAGTAGCCCTGAACGGCCCGACGTCCCGCCGACGCTGCGCAAGCTGGCCGCCTGGAGCTGGCGCCTGCTGGTGGTGCTGACCGCCGCCGGGCTGCTGCTCTACCTGCTCATCCTGCTCAAGGTGATCGTCGTGCCGGTGATCGTGGCCCTGTTCCTGGCCACCCTGCTGGTGCCGCTGGTGCGCTGGCTGGAGGCCCGCGGCTGGAGGCACCTGCCGGCGGTGCTGGCCGTGTTCCTGGGGGCGGTGCTGCTGCTGGCCGGGATCATCGCCGGGTTCATCCCCCTGATCGGCAACGAGCTCGGCACCCTGCGCGAGCGGGCCGACCAGGGCGTCGCCGAGGTGCAGCGCTACATCGCCTCGCGCCCGTTCGGGCTCAGCGAGGAGGACCTCAACCGCTACCTCGACCAGGCCCGCCAGCGCTTCACCGAGAACTCGAGCGGCCTCACCCAGGGCGCCGTCCACGGCGTGACCCTGATCGGGGAGGTGATCACCGGGCTGATCCTCTCCCTGTTCCTGACCTTCTTCTTCGTCAAGGACTCCGAGCGCTTCACCCGCTGGATCCTCGACTTCGCCGGCCGGCACCGCGAAGGCCACCTGCGCGAGATCGGCATCCGCTCGGCCACCGCGGTCAGCGGCTACCTGCGCGGCCAGGCCACCGTGGGGCTGGTCGACGCCATCTTCATCGGGATCGGGCTGGCCATCGTCGGCGTCCCCCTGGTTGTGCCGCTGGCGTTTCTGACCTTCGTGGCCGCGTTCCTGCCGCTGGTCGGCGCGTTCGCCGCGGGCGCCCTGGCCGCCCTGGTCGCCCTGGTCACCAAGGGCGTCACCGCCGCCCTGATCGTGATCGGCATCACCGTGCTGGTGCAGCAGCTCGAAGGCCACCTGCTGGCCCCGCTGCTGCTGGGCCGGGCGGTCGCCCTGCACCCGGTGGTGATCATCCTCGCCCTGGCCGCCGGGGCGATCCTGGGCGGCATCATCGGGGCCTTCCTGGCCGTGCCCATCGCCGCCGTGGCTACCGCGGTCGGGACCTACCTGCGCGGCGACCAGCCCATCGGCGAACCCGCCGAGAGGGGAAAGCCGGAACCCGAGACCAGCGGCCGGGGCGAGACGGCCCGGGGCTAGACGGCGCGGCGGACCTTGTTGGCCTTGATGCAGGAGGTGCAGACGTTGCGGCGGCGCGGGGTGCGCCCCTCCAGGATGCGGATGCGCTGGATGTTGGGGTTCCAGCGCCGCGGGCTGCGCTTGTGGGAGAAGCTCACCTTCATGCCGAAGCCCGGGTGCTTGCCGCAGATGTCGCAGACGGCGGCCATCGTCGAAGGACCTTCCTCAAGTGTGAGTTCGCGCGAATTGCAGAGAGCCGGGAGAGGGTAGCACGGCCCCGTCCGAGGCCGCACCTATACTGGGCCGGTGCCGCAGACCGCAGCCCCCGACCCCCTCGCCACCCCGCTGGCCAAGGCCCCCGGGGTGCCGGCGGCGCTGGCCAGGACGCTGGAGGACGCCTTCGGCTACCGCAGCGTCCGCGACCTGCTCGAGCACTACCCGCGCCGCTACCTGACCCGGGGTGAGCTCACCGACCTGGCCCACGCCAAGAAGGGCGCCGAGGTCACCCTGGTCGGCACCGTCCGCAACCTGGCCAAGAAGCAACCCCGCCGCAACCTGCGCATCCTCGAGGTGCGGGTGGTCGACGACAGCGGCGCCTGGGTCTGCACCTGGTTCAATCAGCCCTGGCACGCCCAGAAGCTGACCGTGGGCACGGTCGCCGCCTTCTCGGGCAAGCTCGCCTGGAAGGCCGGCCGCCTCGGCATGGCCAACCCCGGCTACGAGGTGCTGCGCGAGGGCGACGACCCCGAGGGCTTCGCCAACGAGGTCATCCCCGTCTACCCGGCCAGCAAGGAGGTCTCCTCGGGCCGGCTCCGCCGGGCCGTCGGCGCCCTGCTCGACCGCTACGGCGAGGTCCCCGACTTCGTGCCCGAGCCGCTGCGCCGCGCCCACGGCCTGCCCGGCCGGGCCGCCGCCCTCGAGGCCATCCACCGCCCCGCCGACCGCAAGGAGGCGGGCCGGGCCCGCGACCGTCTGGTGTACGACGAGCTGTTCGTCCTCCAGGTCGGCCTGGCCCTGCGCCGCCGCGCCCAGGAGGCCGGCCAGCACGGCCAGCCCCTCCAGGCCGACGGCGACCTGACCAAGCGCCTGCTGGCCAGCCTCCCCTTCCAACTCACGGCCGCCCAGTCCCGCACGATGGCCGAGATCGGCGCCGACCTGGCCCGCTCCAAGCCCATGCACCGCCTCCTCCAGGGGGAAGTTGGGTCGGGAAAGACCGTAGTTTCCCTCTGGGCCCTGCTGTGTGCGGTCCAGTCGGGGATGCAGGGGGCGATCATGGCCCCGACCGAGGTGCTGGCCGACCAGCACGGCATCAACCTCCGGGCGCTGCTGGAGCCGCTGGGGGAGGGCGGCGGGCTGTTCGGGGGGCCGCGGGTGGAGGTGCTGACGGCGGCCACCACCGGGACGGCCAGGCAGCGGATCCTGGACGGGGTGGCCGCCGGCGAGGTCGACCTGCTGGTCGGGACCCACGCGCTGCTGTCGGAAGGGGTCGAGTTCCGCCGGCTGGGCGCGATCGTGGTCGACGAGCAGCACCGCTTCGGGGTCCACCAGCGGGTCCGGCTGCGCGAGAAGGGCGACAGCCCGCACGTGCTGATCATGACCGCGACCCCGATCCCGCGGACCCTCGCCCTCACCCTGTACGGCGACCTGGACGTGTCCACCCTGGACGAGCTGCCCCCGGGGCGGACCCCGATCGCCACCCACGTGGTCGCCGACGCCACCCTGCGCGAGCGCGCCTACCAGCGGGTCCGGGAGGAGGTGGCCGCCGGCCACCAGGCCTATGTGGTCTGCGCCCTCAAGGACGAGTCCGACAAGATCGAGATCCGCTCGGCCAAGGCCGAGGCCGAGCGGCTCCGGGCCGAGGTCTTCCCCGACCTCCGGGTCGGGCTGGTCTACGGCGACATGCCGGCCCGGGAGAAGGAGGCGACCATGGACCGCTTCCGGGCCGGCGAGGTCGACGTGCTCGTCTCCACCACCGTGATCGAGGTCGGGGTGGACGTGCCCAACGCCACCGTGATGCTGATCGAGGACGCCGACCGCTTCGGCCTCTCCCAGCTCCACCAGCTCCGCGGCCGGGTCGGGCGGGGGGAGGCGCCGGGGCTGTGCATCCTGTTCGCCGACCCCCTGACCGACGAGGGCCGGGCCCGCATGGCCGCCATCGCCGCCACCAACGACGGCTTCGAGCTGGCCAACGAGGACCTGCGCATCCGCGGCGAGGGCACCGTGTTCGACGCCCGCCAGTCCGGCCTCTCCGACCTCAAGCTGGCCCGCCTGATCGACGACTTCGACTGGGTCCGCCGGGCCCGCGCCGACGCCTTCGCCCTGGTCGAGGCCGACCCGGAGCTGGCCGACCCCGCCCACCGGCGGCTGCGCCAGGAGGTGCTGGCCCGGCTCGGGGACGGCCGGGCCGAGTGGCTGGCCCGCGGGTAGCCAATCGCTCCGCCAGGAACTAGGCTCCCGCCATGTCGACCGACGACCGCGGCTGGTCGGACGAGGAGCAGCTCGTCCAGTACCTGGCCGAGTTCGGCTTCAACCGCAACGAGGCCCGGATGTACCTGGCTGCCCTGGGCCGGCCGCCGCTGCGGGTCGCCGAGCTGGCCGAGCTGGCCGACGTCAACCGCCCCAAGGCCTACGACGCGCTGCGCCAGCTGGTCGACAAGGGGCTGTTCGCCGAGCAGTCCGGGCAGGTGGCCCGCTTCCAGGCCGCCGACCCCACGCTGGTCACCCAGCGGCTGCGCCACCAGAGCGCGCTCGAGCAGGCCGACCGGGTCCAGGACACCTCGCTGCTGGTCGCGGACCTGTTCGCCCGCTACTACGAGGCCCCCCAGGGCGACGACCCGTTCGAGTACGTCGAGGTGATCCGCAACTCCGACGCCGCCTGGGCCCGCCGCGACGCCATCACCGCCGGCGCCGAGAAGGAGGTCGTCCAGGCCCGCCGGATGACCGCTCCCGGCAGCAGGCCGCGGGCCGGCGACGAGGTCGGCGTCCGCGAGGGCGTCAGCTACCGGGCCCTGTACGAGACCGGCTTCCTGGAGTTCCCGCAGTTCACCGTCCGGCTGGCCGAGCGCGAGCGGCGCGGCGAGCAGATCCGCTTCGTCGACCGCGTGCCGGTCGGCATGACCGTGGTCGACCGCCGCAAGTGCCTGCTCAGCCTCAACCCCATCGGGCTGGTCAGCGGCCAGGGGAGCTGGGTCGTGCTGGAGCAGCCGGCCCTGGCCGACCTGCTCACCGACGCCTTCGACCTGCTCTGGGACACGGCCAGGCCGGCACCCGGCTAGCCACCGGCGCCGTGCGTCCACACTCTCCCCGCGGGTCCCTTGACTTCCTTCCGCGCCCCTTCATACTGTTGCGGCTCGCTCCTGTTGTCCCCTATGGGAAGGACAGATCGCTGACCCAGTCCGGTGACTCGGATCTGATCGACCGGCTCGTCCGCCACGGCCTCGGCCAGGGCGAGGCCCGCTGCTATGTCGGCATGCTGGCCCAGCGGGCGTTCAAGGTCAGCGAGGTCGCCACCGAGGCCGGCCTGCCCCGCTCCCGGGCCTACGAGCTGATCCGCTCGCTGGTCCGCTTCGGGCTCTGCACCGAGGTCGCGGGCAGCGGCTTCGCCCGCTTCCGGGCGGTCCCGCCCAACGAGGCCATCGGCCGGCTGGAGGCGTCGCGGGCCGAGCAGGCCCGCCGCCGCGACCTGGCCCTCAACGGCCTGGGGCAGGCGCTGGCCCAGCGCGGCGGCCCGTCCCCGGGGTCGGGCGAGGAGCCGGTGGAGCTGCTGCGCCGCCGCGAGCAGCTCCTGACCGCCATGGCCCAGGAGGTCTGCCAGGCCACCGACGAGGTGCTGCTGATCGTCAACACCTCCTGGGAGCCGACCGACTGCCGCGGCATGCGCGACCGCCTCGGCGCCGGCGTCCGCTTCCGGACCATCTTCGACCGCGACTCCCTCGAGCACGAGCCGCACCGGGACTGGGTGGCCGCCTTCGCCGGCGACCCCGGCTTCGGGGCCCGGGTGGTCGACCGCGTCAAGACCCTGTACCTGCTGGTCGACCGGTCGGTGGTGTTCCTCAACCTGGTCGTCCCCGGGTCCGACGCCCCCGGCGACCACGCCGAGTCCCTGCTGATCCGCCACGTCGGGCTCGGCCAGACCCTGCACGACGCCTTCGAGCGCACCTGGCGGCACGCTGTCCTGTTCGACCAGGCCCTGGCGGCGGACGGCGCACCCGCCCTGGTGGGCGCAACGACCAGCGCGCGCGGCCCCGCACCGCCCCGATGGGAGGGGCCGCACGCCGGCAACGGCCGCTCGGCGAAGCACGGCTGAGCCGGCCCGACCGGTTGGACGGCGGGGGAACAGCCTTGGCCCCCCCGGGCTTACTACCCCGCCGTTCGACCACACTGGTGATCGCCGCAGCCGTGAGCGGGGTCGTTCTTGCTGCGGTCCCCGGTTCATTTGGGGGGAGTCCTCCCCACCGACCCCCCCAAGAGCTCGGCCGCCTTAGGATCTGGCTGCTGAGGAGCCGATTTGCCGTCCCTGGTCGAGGGGGTGCCTGTGCGGGTCGTGGGTGGTCGCCTCGGGGGGCGGAGGCTGCGGGCGGTTCCCGGGAAGGACACCAGGCCGACCAGCGACCGGGTCAGGGAGGCCCTGTTCGGGGTGCTGGGGGCGCGGGTCGAGGGGGCGCGGGTGCTCGACCTGTTCGCCGGCACCGGGGCGCTGGCCATCGAGGCGCTGTCGCGGGGGGCCGGCTCGGCCGTGCTGGTCGAGCAGGCGGCCCCGGCGGTGGCGGTCATCCGGGCCAACCTGGACGCCCTCGACCTTGAGGCGGCGGCGACCGTGCGCCGCACCCGGGCCGAGACCTACCTGCGCACCCAGCGGGACGGGCCCTTCGACCTGGTCCTGCTCGACCCGCCGTACGCCGCCCCGGTCGGGCTGGTCGCCGGCCTGCTCGGCCGCCTGGCCCGCACCGCCCTGGCCCCCGGGGCGGTGGTGGTGGTCGAGGCCGCCGCCCGCGCCGAGGCCCCGCCCTGGCCCCCCAACCTCGCCCCCGAGCCGCCCCGCCGCTACGGCGACACCGCGCTGCACTTCGGCACCTACGATCCTCCGGGGGGCTAGGCTTGAGCCCCCCGGACCCCCAGTTGGGTACCCTCTCCCTAGCCGACCCGACCCAGGAGACCCATCCGTGCGGACCGCTTGCTGCCCAGGCACCTATGACCCGGTGACCAACGGCCACCTCGACATCGTGGCCAGGGCCGCCAACTGCTTCGACAAGGTCATCGTGGCCGTGCTCATCAACCCGGCCAAGCAGCCCCTGTTCTCCCTCGAGGAGCGCCTGGCCATGCTCAAGGAGGCCACCGTCGGCATGGCCTCGGTCGAGATCGACGCCTTCTCCGGCCTGCTGGTCGACTACGCCCGCGGCCGCGAGGTGACCGCCATCGTCAAGGGCCTGCGGGCGGTCTCCGACTTCGACTACGAGCTCCAGATGGCGCAGATGAACTACCGCCTGGCCGGGGTCGAGACCATGTTCATGACCACCAACCCGACCTGGTCCTACCTCAGCTCCAGCCTGGTCAAGGACGTGGCCCGCCACGGCGGCGACGTCACCGGCCTGGTCCCCGACTTCGTGGTCGCCAGGCTGCGCGAGCGCGCCCAGCAGCCGCCCGGCTGAGCGGGCCCGGCCCGTCCGCTTTCTGCTACCCTGGGGCGCTGCGGTGGCCTCCACCGCACCATTTTGTGTGCCCGCCACACCCCACGCGGCATCTCTCGAAGATCATCGTTCCCATGAGCAAGCACGTCACAGCACCGGCGCTCGCGGTCGACGTCCGCGAGCTGCTCCAGCGACCCGGAGCGCACAAGCACGTGGTGGTCCGCGGCCCCCTCCAGGACCTGGCGACCCCGGTCGCGTCGGTCCCGCCCGACCGGCCCGTCACCGTCGACGCCGAGATCGAGAGCGTCGTCGAGGGCCTGCTGGTCAGCGGTCGGGTCGCCGCCACCGCGGTGGTCCGCTGCGTCCGCTGCCTGCGCGAGCTCGACGCCGACCTGGAGGCCGAGGTGCGCGAGCTGTTCGGGCTGCGGCCCGGCGACGACGAGGACGACGGCTACGCCGTGCTGCCCGACGACCGCCTGCCGCTCGACACCATGGCCAGGGACGCCCTCGTGCTCGGCTTCCCCGCCTTCCCGCTCTGCCGCCCTGACTGCGCCGGGCTCTGCCCGGCCTGCGGCGCCGACCGCAACACCGTCGACTGCGGGCACGGCGGGACCGAGACCATCGACCCCCGCTGGGCCGGCCTGGCCGACCTGCGCCCGCTACTCCAGGAGGACAACGATGCCAGTTCCCAAGCGTAAGACCCCGCGGGCCAAGACCCGGCACCGCCGGGCCCACTGGAAGTCGGCGGCCCCGACCTATGCGTCCTGTCCCCAGTGCCGGCAGGCCAAGCTGCCGCACACCGTCTGCCAGAACTGCGGGTACTACGGTGGGCGTCAGGCCGTTGAGGTCGAGTAAGCGGCAGCCGATCGAGAAGGCCCTCGGTCTCCGCTTCGGCGGCGAGGAGTTGTACGTCTGGGCCTTCACGCACCGCTCCTTCGCCTACGAGAACGGCGGCCTGCCCACCAACGAGCGGCTGGAGTTCCTGGGCGACGCCGTCCTCGGCCTGGTCGTCACCGACATCATCTACCGTGCCTTCCCCGACCTGCCCGAGGGCCAGCTGGCCAAGCTGCGGGCGGCCACGGTCAACATGAACGTGCTGGCCGAGGTGGCCCGCGAGCTCGGCATCGGCGACGCCGTGCGGCTGGGCCGGGGCGAGGAGCTGTCGGGCGGGCGCGACAAGTCCTCCATCCTGGCCGACACCCTCGAGGCCGTGCTCGGCGCCATCTACCTGGACAAGGGCCTGTCGCGGGCGGCCGCCCTGGTGCGGCGGCTGTTCGAGCACCGGGTGATGGAGGCGGCCGGCCGCGGGGCCGCCCTCGACTACAAGACCTCGCTCCAGGAGCTGGCCGCCTCCAGCCTCGGCGGCATGCCCTCCTACGCCATCGAGGAGGAGGGCCCCGACCACGCCAAGCGGTTCACGGCCACCGTCTCGGTCGCCGGCACCGCCTACGGCAGCGGCAAGGGCCGCTCCAAGAAGGAGGCCGAGCAGCACGCCGCCCGCGAGGCCTTCGAGACTCTGGCCGCCAACCGCATGGTCGCCGGGACCGGCGACGCCGGCACCGGCGACGTCGTCCCGGCCGACCCGGCGCCCGGGGCGCCCGGGGCCCCGCACCCCCCGGCCGGCTGAGGTGCCCGAGCTCCCCGAGCTTGACGTCCTGGCCGAGAACCTGGCGGCCCGGCTGGCCGGGGCCAGGGTGGCCGCCGTCCGGGTGGTCTCGGTGGCCGCCCTCAAGACCTTCGACCCGCCGATCGACAGCCTCGCCGGCCTGGCCGTCACCGGGGCCGGGCGGCGGGCCAAGTACGTCTGGCTGGAGCTGGGCGAGCTGCGCCTGGTCATGCACCTGTCGCTCGGCGGCCGCCTGGTGCTGGGGCCCAAGCCGGCCTCGCGCAAGGTGGCCGTGCTCACCGTCGACCTCGACGACGGCCGGGTGCTGTCCATGACCGAGGGCGGCACCCAGCGGCGGGCCGCGGTCTGGCTGGTCGACGACGTCGAGAAGGTCCCGCCGCTGGCCGGCCTCGGCCCCGAGCCGCTCGACCCCGACTTCAGCACCGAACGGCTGGCCGCCATCCTGGCCGAGGGCGGCCACACCCTCAAGGGCATGCTCACCGACCAGCGGGCCATGGCCGGGGTCGGCAACGCCTGGAGCGACGACGTGCTCCACCGGGCCCGCATGTCGCCGTTCGCCCGCCCCGAGCGCCTCGGCGCGGCCGAGGTCGAGCGCCTCCACGCCGCCCTGGTCGGGGTCCTCACCGAGGCCCGCGCCACCCTGGCCCAGCAGGTCGGGGACGAGGTCGCCATCCCCAAGGCCTCCGAGCGGCTGTTCGCCGTCCACGGCCGCGCGGGCGCCGCCTGCTTCGTCTGCGGCGACACCATCCGCTCGGTCTGGATGGGCGACCGCGAGACCTCCTATTGTCCGACCTGCCAGACAGGCGGCCGCATCCTGGCCGACCGCCGCCGGAGCCGCTTCCTTCGCTAGAATGCGAGGCGTCCGGCCCGGGGGAGCTCGGGCGAGGCGGCCCGCCGGAGGAGTCCCGTGCCCGAGTTGCCGGAGGTCGAGACCCTCCGACAGGACCTCGACAAGGAGGTCGCAGGCCGCAAGGTCAAGGCGGTCGAGGTGCGTGCGGCCCGGGTCGTGCGCCGCCACCGCAACCGGCCCGAGTTCGTCGCCCGGCTCGTCGGCCGCAAGCTCGGCAGCACCGCCCGCCTCGGCAACCTCCTGCTGCTCGGCCTCGACGCCCCGCCCGAGACGGCCGCCCTGGTGATCGACCTGGGCCCCAGCGGGCGCCTGCTCAAGCAGCGCAGCGCCGCCCCGGTGGACCGCCAGACCGACGCCGTGCTCAGCTTCACGGTCGGCGGCGACCTGCGCGTGCTCGACCTGGGCGGCGACGGCGAGCTGTTCCTGGCCGGCCAGGCCGACCTGGAGGAGCTGGCCGACCGCTGGCGGGGGACGATCGACCCCCTGGCCGACGCCCTCGCCTGGCAGGCGCTGGGGGCCAGGCTCGGAGCCCGCCAGGAACGGCTGCGGACGCTGCTCACCAACCCCGGGTTCGTGGCCGGCATCGGGCCCGTCTACGCCGACGAGATCCTCTGGGCCGGCGGGCTGCGCTGGGACCGCGATTCCGACGGCCTCTCCTCCCAGGAGGTGCGCCGGCTCCACCGGGCCATCCAGGAGGTGGTCCAGGAGGCCGTCCGCTTCCGCGGCGTGTCGGTGGGGGAGCGCCCCTGGCTGGACCTGCACGGCGGCAAGGGGGAGTTCGAGCCGCAGTTGAGCGTCTACCAGCGGGACGGCCAGCCGTGCCGGCGCTGCCGCACGCCGCTGGTCCACGAGCGCATCCAGCGCGGGCAGACAACGTACTATTGCCCCAAATGCCAGAGTTGAAGGCCCGCGCGCTCGTTCCCGTTGCCGCGCTGCTCGCGATGGTGGCGGCCCTCGCCGGCTGCGGAGGGTCCGGGTCGGCGGCGTCCCCGCCGGCCGCGCCCCCGACCACCACGGCGGCGGCCCCCACGACCCGGCCGGCCCCCAAGGCGGGCCCGGTCAAGCTCGGCGACGCCCCCGCCTATGTCGCCCTGGCCGTCAAGGACGTGACCGCCCTGTCCCGGGTCCACGGCGGCGACGTGATCGCCGTGTTCCCGGCCAACCTGCCCTGGGGCAGCCCCACCCCGTTCCTGATCACCGAGGCCCGGCGCATCGCCGCCGGCGACACCTGGCTCCGGGTCCTGCTGCCGCGGCGGCCCAACGGCTCCAGCGGCTGGGTCCGGCGCGACCAGGTCCGGATCAGGCCGGTCAGCGACGCCGTCGAGGTCGACCTCTCCTCGCGCACCGCCAGCCTGCTGCACGAGCACCGCAAGGTGCGGAGCTGGCGGGTCGGGATCGGGACGGCGGGCACCCCGACCCCGACCGGACGGTTCTACGTCACGGTGAAGCTACGCCCGCCGCAGATCCTGGCGTCCGCCTACGGCGCCTGGGCGCTGGGGCTGTCCGGCTACTCCGAGGTCCACCAGAGCTTCGGCACCGGCGACGGCCAGATCGCCCTGCACGGCACCTACAACCCAGCGTCGCTCGGCCGGCCGGTGTCCAACGGCTGTGTCCGCATGGACAACCAGATGATCTCCCTGCTGGCCGAGACCCTCCCCCTCGGCGCCCCGGTGACGATCCGGGCATGAGCGGACAGCGGCTCAAGGCCGTGATCAGGGGCGAGGTCCAAGGGGTGGGCTTCCGCTGGTCGGTGCAGCGCCAGGCCCATGAGCTGGGGCTCACCGGCTATGCCGAGAACCTGCCCGACGGCTCGGTCCGGGTCGAGGCCGAGGGCGACCCCGACCGCCTCGACCAGCTCGAGGCGTTCCTGCGCCAGGGACCGCGCTGGGCCGAGGTCGCCTCCCTGGACAGCCAGCGGGTCCCGGCCACCGGCGAGTTCCACTATTTCGAGGCGAGGTAGCTGGCTGATTCGTCTCGATGGGCTCGCTTGGCGCCTCCATTCCAACGTGCTATAGTCCGCTTGTGAAATCAGGTCTCTGGGACCGCCCGGACGCGGTACTTGCTCGGCCCGGCTGCAGCGGGCAGGGTCGCGCACACGTTTTGGGCCTTCCTCTCCCAGGGGACAAACAGTAAGCAGTCGTCGGCCGTTCCGCGCGGCACTGGACGACCCATGCGGCCTGCCAGTCCAGCGGACAAGAGTGCAGCGGTAACCCCGAAGCCGCTGCAGTGGGAGGAGCTTCCCGGATGTCGAAGGCGCTCATGGGCTACGTAGGTCAGCCGCCCGCCTACATGATCTTGCGGGAGCTGAATGCCCTCAAAGCGCGTGTCGCCGAGCTCGAGCGGCACCTCGCGGATGCGGAGCAGGAGCTCGCCCTTCGCGAGGTCGAGGACTTCCGCACCTCGACCACCAAGGAAGCGGCCCTGGCCTAGCCAGGGTTTCGTCGACTTCGGGGCCTCCTCCGGGAGGCCCCGAACCGTCTGCCCGGCCGTTCCCGCCTCCCCGGGATCGTCGGATGCCCGTGCTAGCATGCGCTCGCCCTGCGCGGGTTCAAGTCGTTCGCCGAGAAGACCACCCTGGACTTCGAGCCGGGGATCACCGTCATCGTCGGCCCCAACGGCTCCGGCAAGTCCAACGTGGTCGACGCGATCGCCTGGGTGCTGGGCGAGCAGGGCCCCAAGTCGCTGCGCGGCGGCAAGATGGAGGACGTCATCTTCGCCGGCACGGGCAGCCGCGGCGCCCTCGGCCGGGCCGAGGTCGCCCTCACCATCGACAACGCCGCCGGGCTGCTGCCGATCGAGTACACCGAGGTGACGGTCACCCGGCTGCTGTACCGCTCGGGCGAGAGCGAGTACGCGATCAACGGCACCGCCTGCCGGCTGCTCGACATCCAGGAGCTGCTGTCGGACACCGGCGTCGGCCGCGAGCTGCACACCGTGCTCGGCCAGAACCGCCTGGAGGACGTCCTCCAGGGTCACCCCGAGGACCGCCGGGCGGCCATCGAGGAGGCGGCCGGCGTCTACAAGCACCGCCGCCGCAAGGAGAAGGCGCTGCGCAAGCTGGCCGGCATGGAGCAGCACCTGGTTCGGCTGTCCGACCTGGTCGGGGAGCTGCGCCGCCAGCTCAGGCCGCTGCAGCAGCAGGCCGAGACCGCGGCCAAGGCGGCCGAGGTCGCCGCCGAGCTGCGCGAGGTCCGCCTGACCCTGCGGGCCAGGGAGCTGGCCGGGGTCCGCGAGCGGTCGGCCGCCCTGGACGCCGAGGAGGCCGCCTTCGCGGCCCGCCTGGCCGAGCTGGAGCAGCGCCACGACGCCGAGGAGGCCCGGGAGCACGGCCTCCAGGCCGAGCTCGCCTCCCTGGAGCCGCGGGCCGGCCGGGCCGGGGAGGCCGTCCACCGCCTTGCCACCGTCCGCGAACGCCTCAAGGGGACCGTCGCCCTGGCCGAGGCGCGGGCCCGCCACCTGGCCGAGGCGCTGGCCGCCGAGCCCGGCGGCCGCTCCGAGGCCGACCTGGAACGGGAGGCGGCCGAGGTCGCCGAGGAGCTGGCCACCGTCGAGGCCGAGCTGGCCGCGACCACCGCCACCGCGACCGACGCCGCGGCCACCCGCGACCGGGCCAGGGCCGCCCTGGCCGGCTTCGACCAGGCCGCGGCCCGGGCCGAGCGGGACCGGGCGGCCGCCCACCGCCGCGAGGTCCGCCTGGCCGGCGAGGTCGCCGGGCTGCAGCGGACCATCGAGCAGATGGAGGCCGAGGCGGCCCGGCTGCGCGAGCAGGCGGCGGGGGTCGCCGCCCGCCGCGCCGACACCGCCGCCCAGATCGACCGATTCCGGGCCGAGCGGGCCGAGCTGGAGCGCCAGCAGGCGGCCAGGGACGCCGGCCGGCGCGACGCCGACGCCCACCGCGACGAGCTGGCCGCCACCGCCCGGGGCCTGGCCGCCGAGGAGCGCCGGGTCGAGGCCGAACGGGCCGCCGCCCGCGCCCGCCGCGAGGCCTTCGAGCAGAGTCACCTTGCCGCCGGCGGCGACGCCCTGGCCTTCCTGGAGGGCGCCGGCCGCGACGGCGTCCTCGGCCCCCTCGCCCCCGCCCTCTCGGTCGCCCCCGGCTACGAGGCCGCCGTCGCCGCCGCCCTGGGTCCCGACGCCGACGCCATCATCGTCGCCGACCCCACCGTCGCCACCACCAGCGCCCGCCTCCTCCACGACGCCGGCAGCGGCCGCGCCATCCTCCTCCATCCCCCCACCGATCCAGTCGCGGACGCACCCGCCGACCCGCGCTCGGACGCCCCGGCCCTGCCGGCTGCGGGCGCCCCGGCCGGACCGCGCTGGGACGCCCCGGCCCCGCCGGCTGCGGGCGCCCCGGCCGGACCGCGCTGGGACGCCCCGGCTCCGCCGGGTGTGGGCCCCCGAACCGGGAGGGTAGCCGATGGGCTAGACGCCGGCTCCCGGTTGTCCACAGGAGGGTCGTGGCTGCTGGACCGGGTGACCACCAACGGGTTCGCGGGCGACGTGGCCCGGGTGCTGCTGGAGGGGGTGCTGGTCGCCGACGACCTGGACCAGGCCAGGGAGCTGCTGGAACGGCATCCGCGGCGGCGGGTGGTGACCCTGGCCGGGGAGCTGGTGGCCGCGGGGCGGGTCGAGGGCGGGGTGGTGCCGGAGGCCAGCGGGCTGGCGGCCCGGCGGGCGGCCGACGAGGCCGCCGAGGCGGAGGCGGCCGCGGCCGCGGCCTTGGACCGGGTCGCCGCCGGGGTGCGCGCCGCCCAGGCCGACCTGGAGGCGGCGGAGCGCCGGGCCGCCGAGGCGGCCCGGGTCCTCCGCGAGGCCCAGGCGGCCGTCCGCCGCCTCGACGACCGGGCCACCCTCACCGGCAAGGAGCTGCGCGGCCTGGAGCGGGAGGCCGCGACCGCCGCCGAACGGCTCCACGAGCTCGACAGCGGCCGCGAGCGGGCCGCCACCCGCCTGGCCGCCGCCGAGGCCGACCTGGCCGCCACCCCCCAGCAGGGCGTGCTCGCCGGGACCGGCGCGGAACGCGACGCCGAGCTGCTCCAGGGCGGGCGGGCGCCGCTGGCCGGCGCCCTCGACCGGGCCGAGCAGGCCGCCACCGCCGCCCGGGTGGTCGGGGCGGCCGTGGGGGAGCGCCGGCGGCTGCTCGACCGGCGCCTGGCCGAGCTGCGGGCCCAGGCCGCCGCCGAGGTCGAGGCCGCCGAGCGCCGGGCCAGGGCCCGCGCGGCCCGCCTCGACGGCGCCCGCCGGGCCGGGCTGGCCGCCACCGCCGGCGCCTCCGCCCTGGCCCGCCTCGAGCGCTCCCTGGCCGCGGCCACCGCCGAGCGTGACCGCCTCGCCGGGACCCTCCGGGCGGTCCGGGAGGCCCAGGCCGCGGCCGCGGCCGGCCGCCGCGAGGCCGCCGCCGCCCTCGACGAGCACCACGCCGTCGCCCGCGCCTCCGACGAGGCCCGGGTCGAGGCCCGCCTGCGCGCCGAGGAGCTGGGCAAGCGGATCGTCGAGGAGTTCGCCCTCGACCCCGACGAGGCCCTGGCCGAGTACCTGCCAGGGGAGGCCAGGCTGGCCGGGCTGCCCGAGGCCGACCCGCGCCGCCAGCCCTCCAGCGAGCTGCGCCGCGTCGCCGCCGCCCTCGACCGCCGCCTCACCCTGCTCGGGCGGGTCAACCCCCTGGCGCTGGAGGAGTTCAAGGCCCTGGAGGAGCGCTACACGTTCCTGTCCGGCCAGCTCCAGGACCTCAAGGAGAGCCGCCGGGACCTGCTCAAGGTGGTCAAGGCGGTCGACGAGCGGGTCCGGGAGGTGTTCGGCCAGGCCTACGAGGACGTCGCGGCCGAGTTCCAGCGCACCTTCGGGCTGCTGTTCCCCGGCGGCGACGGCCGCCTCGTCCTCACCGAGCCCGACGACCTGCTGGACAGCGGGGTCGAGATCGAGGCCCGCCCGCCCGGCAAGAAGGTCCGGCGCCTGTCGCTGCTCTCCGGCGGCGAGCGCAGCCTGGTCGCCCTGGCCTTCTACTTCGCCATCTTCCGGGCCCGCCCCAGCCCCTTCTACGTCCTCGACGAGGTCGAGGCCGCCCTCGATGACGTCAACCTGCACCGCTTCCTCGACCTGCTCGACGACGCCCGCGAGCACGCCCAGCTTCTGGTCGTCAGCCACCAGCGCCGCACCATGGAGGCCGCCGACGCCCTCTACGGCGTCTCCATGCAGACCCACGGCGTCAGCAAGGTCGTGAGCCGGCGGCTCCGCTCTGGCACCCTCGACCGGAACGACGTCGTCGCCGCAACGAGGTGAGGTAGTGGAAGGGCTGCAGATCGTCCTCGTGGTCGCCGCCGTCCTGGTGATCGTGAGCCTGCTGGCCGTGGTGCCGCTGGTCGCCGGGCGCCGCCGGCGCCGCGACGCCGACAGGGCCCGCCAGGCCGGGCTGGACCGCGAGCCGGGCGCCGGCGGCGTCGGGCGGCCCCCGCGGCCCCGCGGCGAGGCCGCCGACGCCGAGCCGCCCCCGCCCGACCGGAGCGTGGCCACCGCCGCCCCGCCGGCCCCCGAGGACGTCATCGCCCCACGGCGCCGCTTCCGCGAGCGCCTGGGCCGCTCGCGGGCCGCCCTGTCCCGCGGCATGGCCGGGCTGCTGTCGCGGGGCGTCGACGACGACGAGGCCTGGGAGGAGCTGGAGGAGGCGCTGCTGTCGGCCGACGTCGGCGTGGCCACCGCCGGCGAGCTGGTCGAGCGGCTCAAGACCCGGGCCCGGGCCGAGCGGGCCAGCGGCCCGGCCCTGCGCGACCTGCTCCGCGACGAGCTGCGCGACGCCGTCGGCAGCGGCGACCGCTCGCTCGCCCTCGACCTGCTGGAGGAGCACCAGCGGCCCGGGATCGTGCTGGTCGTCGGCGTCAACGGCACCGGCAAGACGACCACGGTGGGCAAGCTCGCCCTGGCCCTGGCCGAAGAGGGTAAGCAGCCGGTGCTGGCCGCCGCCGACACCTTCCGGGCCGCCGCCACCGAGCAGCTGGCCATCTGGGCCGACCGGGTGGGCGCCCCGATCGTCCGCCACCAGCAGGGCGCCGACCCGGCCGCGGTCGCCTTCGACGGCCTCGCCTCGGCCAGGGCCAGGGGCGCCGACGTGCTGCTGGTCGACACCGCCGGCCGCCTCCACACCAAGACCAACCTGATGGAGGAGCTGCGCAAGCTCCGCCGGGTCCTGGAGCGCGAGGGCGGCCAGGTCCGCGAGGTCCTGCTGGTCCTGGACGCCACCACCGGCCAGAACGGCCTCGCCCAGGCCCGCCAGTTCACCGACGCCGTCGGCGTCACCGGGGTGGTCCTGACCAAGCTCGACGGCACCGCCAAGGGCGGCATCGTCATCGCCGTCCAGCGCGACCTGGGCATCCCCGTCAAGCTCGTCGGCCTCGGCGAAGGCCCCCACGACCTGGCCCCCTTCGACCCCGACGCCTTCGTCGACGCGCTCCTGTCCGAGGACGCTTCCTGACCCTCAGCCGGTGGCGGGCCCGAGCAGGTGGTCGCGGAGGAACCGGACGGTGATCGCCCACGCCTCGGCGGCCTGGTCGGGCGCGTACAAGGCCACGTCGCGGTTGGCGAAGGAGTGCTCGGTGCCGGGCCAGGTGTGGGCCTCGACCTCGGTGCCGGCGGCTCGCAGGGCGTTCACGAACCCGTCGTAGAGCTCCGGCGGGTCGAACTCGTCGGTCTCGGCCAGGTGGAGCAGGACCGGGCAGCGGAACTTGGCCGCGTCGTCCTCGTCCCCGGCGGCGTAGTAGAGGGCGGCCGCGTCGACGCCGCCCCTGGTCGCCAGGCCCACGGCGTAGCTCCCGCCCAGCGACCAGCCGAGCACGCCGACCGGCCCGCCGTCGGTCCGGGCCTTGAGCGTCTTGACGGCGTCGTCGAGGCGGGCCGGGGCGGCGGCCCGGTCCATCTGGCCGGCGAGGGACTCGGCCTGCCCGGGGTCGGTGGTGGTGCGGCCGTCGTACAGGTCGACGGCCAGAGCGGCCAGCCCGTCCGCGGCCAGCTCGTCGGCCATGGCGCGGACGTGCGGCAGCCGGCCGTACCAGTCGTGCACGACCACCACCCCGGCCCGCGCCGGGCCGGCCGGCTCGGCCAGGTAGAAGCCTTGGTCGTCGGGCATCGTCCCTCCTCGGTCGGGTCAGCGGCGTCGCACGCTACCGTATGCCCATGACAGCCCTCCCGCGACGGGCTCGCCGGCACGTCGAGCTGCATGCCTTCCGCGGCTACGGCACCCCGGTCCGGCTGCTGGCGCGCGGGCGGGTGCTGCGCTCGACCGGGCTGACCCGCTCCCGGCTGGGCGACTCGGTCCTCGACAACCTGCGCAACATGATCCGCCGGTTCGAGAGCGACGAGGTCCAGGGGGCGCTGGTGGCGGCCCGGGCGGCGATCGGCAACGAGGCCCGGGCCACGACCGACGACGAAGGCTACTTCGAGCTCACCCTGGACCTGCCCCGGCCGCTGGACGACGCGCGGGTCTGGGAGCCGGTCGAGCTCGAGCTGCTGGAGCCGGCGGGCCCGGACGACGGCCCGGTCCGGGCCACCAGCCAGGTCCTGGTCCCCCGCGACCCCCAGTACGCGGTGATCAGCGACCTGGACGACACCGTGCTGCGCTCCAACGCCACCAGCCTGTGGCAGATGGCCAGGCTCACGTTGCTGCACAACGCCCACACCCGGCTGCCGTTCGAGGGCGTGGCCGGCTTCTACCAGGCGCTCCAGAAGGGCCGCGACGGCGAGGCCTACAACCCGGTGTTCTACGTCTCCAACAGCCCCTGGAACCTCTACGACCTGCTGGAGGACTTCCTTGACCTCCAGGGCATCCCCCGCGGCCCGCTGCTGCTGCGCGACTGGAGCCTGCGCACCCTCAAGGCCGGCGAGGGCCACAAGCTGGCCGCCATCCAGGCGCTGCTGGAGGCCTACCCGGGCCTCCCGGTGGTGCTGGTCGGCGACAGCGGCGAGCGCGACCCGGAGATCTACCGCCAGGTGGTCCTGCGCCACCCGGGCCGGGTCCTGGCGGTGTACGTCCGCGACGTCGCCCCCGCCCGCCACGGCGCCGTGCGGGCGATCGCCGCCGAGCTGGCCGGCCACGGCGTCGACCTGGTGTTCTCGCCCGACACCGAGGCGGCCCGCCGCCACGCCCTCGACCACGGCCTGATCGTCCCCGCCGCCCTCCCCGGCAACCGCTGAGGGTCAGCGGCCCCCGCCGTCCCGGCCCGAGGGCGGGACCACCCGGGTATGCTCGGCCACCGTCAGGGCCAGCCGCTCCTGGACCCTGGCCTGGCCCAGCACGCTCACCGCCATGACCGCGCCCCGCTCCCGCCAGCGCAGCAGGACGCTGTCGCGGTGCAGGCCACCTTCGCTGCATTCGACCAGCTGGCCGGCCCTCCCGTGCGGGGTGACGGTCGCCACCAGCCGCTGCCGGCCCTCGCAGGCGACCAGGGGGTCGCTGGCGCGGCTGGCCGCCGCGACCACCAGCCGACCCGCTGGCTGCCCGGCCACGCTCACAAAGCCAGGCGGCACCTCGAACCCCTCCTGCTCGAGCAGGAACCCGCCCTCCTCGGAGCACCCGAACTGCTGGTCACAGGGGGCCGGCGGCACCGCGTTGGGCGACATGGCCGGCAGCAGGGTTGGGCAGGGCACCGCCAGGCCGACCCCGTCGGCGGCCTGCTGGCAGCGGCGCCGGAACCGCGTGCCGGTGGGCGTGAGGTAGACGCCGCCGACCTCCAGGGTCCCGGCCGGCGGCGGCGCCGGCGGGTAGCCGGCCGCGGCCGCCTGGGCGGTGGTCGGGTAGCAGGCGGCCGGCCGGACGCCGCGCGGCGGGGCGCCCGGATGGCCCGGCGGGTAGCTGTGGTGGTCGGCGAACGCGGGCACCGGCGCCAGCAGCGGGCAGGCCCAGATCGCGCCCAGGCTCACCGGGGTGGTGTCGGCGGCCGCCGCCGGCCGGGCCGGCGGCCGGGCCGGCGCCAGGTGCTGGGTCCGGCCGGTGACGACCAGGGCGGCGACGAGCGCGCCGGCCGCGAGCACGCCGACCACCATCGGCGCGCGCACCGGCCCCAGACGCAACCGCGACGGTGCCATGGCGGCTCCCTGGAGCTCCCTCCGCATTCTCGCACCCCGCCGGACGCGGCACCGTCAGCCGAGCGCGGCCACGCCCTCCAGCAGCCGGTCGACGTCGGAGCGGTCGTTGTAGTGGACCAGGCCGGCGCGGACGGCGCTGCCGCTGTCGCGGATGGCCAGGGCGCCAGTCAGCTCCCAGGCGTAGTTGTGGCCGTTCCAGACGTTGACCCGGCGGGCGGCCAGGTGCTCGGCGACCCGGCGGGGGTCGTGGCCGGCCACGGTGAAGTACGCGGTGGCGGTCCGCCGGGCCGCCTTGCCGTAGGTGGTCACATGCCCCATCGCGTCCAGGCCGTCCAGGAGCACCCCGAACAGCTCCAGCTCGTAGGCCTCGGCCGCGCCCATCGAGGCCAGCACCCGCAGGCGGCGGCCGCCGGTCGCCGCCGGGTCGAGCGAGGCCAGGTGGTCGACGGCGGCGGCCACCCCGGCGAGGTCGGCGAACGGCGAGGTCCCCTGCTCGAACCGCTCCGGCACCTGGTCGGAGGAGGAGGCCAGCTTGTCGGGGCGCAGCCTCTCCAGCAGGGCCGGGTCGGCCACCACCGCCCCGACGTGCGGCCCCGACCACTTGTAGGCGCTGGTGGCGTAGAAGTCGGCCCCGAGGGCGGCCGCGTCCACCGGGCCGTGGGCGGCCGCGTGGACCCCGTCCACGTAGGTCAGGGCGCCGGCGGCGTGGGCGGTGGCGCTGATGGCGGCCACGTCGGGTCGGGTGCCGAGGACGTTGCTGGCCGCGCTGACCGCGACCAGCCGGGTCCGCTCGCCCACCAGCCCCTCGTACTGGCCGGCGGGCAGCTCGCCGGTAGCCAGGTCGACCTCGGCCCAGCGGACCACCGCCCCGGCCCTGGCCGCCGCCTGGACCCAGGGCCGCACGTTGGCGTCGTGGTCCAGCGTCGACACCACCACCTCGTCGCCCTCCGCCCAGCCGGCGGCAAGGGCGCCGGCCAGCCGGTAGGTGAGGGTGGTCATGTTCGGGCCCAGCACGACCCCCTCCGGCTCGCCCCCGACCAGGTCGGCCACGGCCCGCCTGGCCTCGGCGACGATCGCCTCCGAGCGCCCGCTGGCCGGGAACGCGCCGCCCACGTTGCCGAGGCCGGCCCGGTAGGCGCCGGCGATCGCCTCGACCACCGCCGCCGGCACCTGGGTCCCGGCGGCGCCGTCCAGGTAGGCGTAGCCGTCGCCCAGGGCCGGGTACAGCGCCCGCACCCGGCCGACGTCAACGCTCATCCGGGGCCGCCCGCGGGCTTCACCATGCGTACGCCTCCGGGGCCGGGCCGCCGGGACCGGGCCAGATCTGGTCGAGGCGGGCCAGCGCCTTGTCGTCCAGCTCGACCTCCAGCGCCCGCAGCGACTGCTCGAGCTGCTCCAGGGTCCGCGGGCCGGTGATCGGCGCGGTCACGCCCGGCTGGCGCAACAGCCAGGCCAGGGCGACGTCCGAGGGCCGCTCGCCCAGCTCGTCGCAGAACGCTTCGTACTCCTCGACCTGGCCGCGGTGCGCCTCGAGGCGCTCGCGCACCTGGTCGCTGGCGCTGCGGCCCTCCCGGGCCTTGCGCAGGATGCCGCCGAGCAGGCCGCCGCCGAGCGGGCTCCAGGGGATCACCCCGACCCCGTAGTCGCGGCAGGCCGGCAGCACCTCCAGCTCGATCGAGCGCTCGCACAGGTTGTAGAGCGACTGCTCGCTGACCAGCCCGAGCGAGTTTCGCCGGCGGGCGGCCTCGTTGGCCTTGACGATGTGCCAGCCGGCGAAGTTCGAGGAGCCCACGTACAGGACCTTGCCCTGCTGCACCAGCAGCTCCATGGCCTGCCAGATCTCCTCCCAGGGCGTGTCCCGGTCGACGTGGTGCATCTGGTACAGGTCGATGTGGTCGGTCTGCATCCGCCGCAGCGACCCCTCGCAGGCCCGGCGGATGTTCAGCGCCGACAGCTTGGACTCGTTGGGCCAGTCGCCCATGGTCCCGTACAGCTTGGTCGCCAGGACCACCTTGTCGCGGCGCCCGCCGCCCTGGGCGAACCAGCGCCCGAGGATGCTCTCGGTGACCCCCTCGCCCTGCTTCCAGCCGTAGACGTTGGCGGTGTCGAAGAAGTTGATGCCCTCGTCAAGGGCGCGGTCCATGATCGCGCGGGAGTCCTCCTCGGAGGTCTCGGGCCCGAAGTTCATCGTCCCCAGGCACAGCCGGCTGACCAGCAGCCCGGTCCGTCCCAGATGGGTGTGCTCCATCCCACGGCTCCCCACGGTGCGGCGTTCCTGCTGCCGGCCAGCATAGTGTCAGTCGGCGTATGCCCACCCGGACCAGCGCTCGATGTCCACCGCCATCACCGGGCCGGCGGCCTCCTCCGGCGGGGCGTCGCCGAACTGCGGGTACTTCTCCCACAGCAGCGCCAGGGCGTGGGCCCGCTCGCCGGCGTCGGTGACCGTGCGGCCCCGGCCGGCCAGCCGCACCCACCACACCTGCGCCCAGTCCTCGTCGTAGGCGTCGACCAGGACGGTGGCCCGCGGGTCGCTGGCCAGGTTGCGCAGCCGCTTGGCCGGGCGCGGGCCATCGTCGGTGGCCGAGTACAGCCGGTCGCCGTCGACCACGAACACGATCGGCACCAGGTGGGCACGTCCCTGCTCGTCGACCGTGCCCACCCTGGCCACCCTGGCCTCGCCGACCCGCCGGCGCAGCTCGTGCTCGTCCATCCCTGCCGCTCCTTGTGTCGATTGCCGTGCGGCTATGCTGGAGCCCGGCCGCCAATCGAGCAAAGGAACCCCCGCGCGTGTTCGACACCCTCTCCGACCGGCTCCAGGACACCTTCGCGCGCCTGCGCGGCCACGGGCGGCTGTCCGAGGCCCAGGTCGACGCCGCCCTGCGCGAGGTCCGCCTGGCCCTGCTGGAGGCGGACGTCAACTTCAAGGTGGTGAAGGACTTCATCGCCCGGGTGCGGGAGCGGGCGGTGGGGGAGGAGGTCACCCGCAGCCTCACCCCGGCCCAGCAGGTGGTCAAGATCGTCCACGAGGAGCTGGTCGTCACCCTGGGCGAGCGCAACGTGCCGCTGCAGTGGTCGCCGCGGCCGCCGACGGTGCTGCTGATGGCCGGCCTCCAGGGCTCGGGCAAGACCACCACCGCGGCCAAGCTGGGCCGCTGGCTGGCCGGCAAGGGCCGCAAGCCCCTGCTGGTCGCCTGCGACCTGCAGCGCCCGGCCGCGGTCAAGCAGCTCCAGGTGCTGGGCGAGCAGGCCAAGCTCCCGGTGTTCGCCCCCGAGGCCGGTGGCGGCGACGCCGACCCGGTGCCGGTCGCGCTGGCCGCCCGGGACGAGGCCGAGCGGACCGGCCGCGACGTGGTGATCGTCGACACCGCCGGCCGGCTGGCCATCGACACCGAGATGATGGCCCAGGCGGCCGCCATCCGCGAGGCCGTCCAGCCCACCGAGGTGCTGCTGGTGGTCGACGCCATGACCGGCCAGGACGCGGTGGCCACCGCGACCGCGTTCCAGGAGGGCGTTGAGGTCACCGGGTTCGTGCTGACCAAGCTGGACGGCGACGCCCGCGGCGGCGCCGCGCTGTCGATCCGGTCGGTCACCGGGCGGCCGATCAAGTTCGCCGCCACCGGCGAGAAGCTGGCCGACTTCGACGCCTTCCACCCCGACCGCCTGGCCGGCCGGATCCTGGGCATGGGCGACATGCTCACCCTGATCGAGCGGGCCGAGGAGCAGATCGACCGCGAGCAGGCCGAGAAGATGGAGCGCAAGCTCCGCGAGGCCTCCTTCACCCTCGAGGACTTCCTCGACCAGCTCCAGCAGGTCAAGAAGATGGGCCCGCTCAGCCAGGTCCTCGGCATGCTCCCCGGCATGAGCCAGCAGCTCAAGGGGGTCGAGGTCGACGACCGCGACGTGGCCCGGGTCGAGGCCATCATCCGCTCCATGACCCCGGGCGAGCGCACCAACCCCAAGATCCTCAACGGCTCGCGGCGGGCCCGCATCGCCCGCGGCTCGGGCACCACCACCCAGCAGGTCAACGCCCTCCTCAAGCAGTTCGAGGAGGCCCGGCGGATGATGAAGCAGCTGTCGGCCATGACCCCCAAGAAGCTGCGCCGGATGGGCCTGCGCTAGACTGCCTCGGTCCCGGACGCCACAGCAGGCAGACAGAGCGGGGAACGGCAGACCTCCCGGGACGGGCGGGCCACCCCGAGATCGGAGCACTCCCAACCATGGCCGTGAAGATCCGCCTGATGCGCATGGGCGCCAAGAAGGCCCCGTTCTACCGGGTCGTCGTCGCCGACTCGCGCAGCCCCCGCGACGGGCGCTTCCTCGAGAACCTCGGCATCTACCACCCCAACAGCGAGCCGTCCAAGGTCGAGATCGACACCGAGAAGGCCTCGGCCTGGCTGGCCAAGGGCGCCCAGCCGACCGAGGCGGTGGCCAGGCTGCTGGCCATCGCCGGGGTCGAGGGCCTGGCCGAGCGCCAGCAGCGCGCCAAGGAGCTGCGGGCCACGGTGGCCAAGGCCAAGACCCAGCCCAAGGCGAAGGCCAAGGGCAAGGGCAGGAAGTAGTCCCATGCGCGACGTCGTCGTCTACCTGGCCAAGGCGCTGGTCGACGACCCCGACCGGGTCACCGTCGAGGAGCTGCCCGGCGGCCGCGGCGTCACCTACGAGGTCCGGACCGCCCCCGACGACGTCGGCAAGCTGATCGGCCGGGGCGGCCGCACCGTCAAGTCGCTGCGCCGGGTCGTCAAGGCCGTCGCCCCCAAGGGCCGCCGGGTCGAGGTCGAGGTCCTCGCCGAGGGCGAGTGACCATGCCCGCGCCCGGTTCACCGGGGCACCCCCCCGGGGTTCCCCGGACCCCTCCGGATCGCCTGGTCGTCGGGCGGGTGCTGCGGCCCCACGGGGTGCGGGGGGAGCTGTCGGTCGAGGTGCTCTCCGACGCCCCCGAACGGTTCGTCCCCGGCGCCGAGCTGGGCCTCGGCGACCCCGACGGCCCCGGGCCGCTGGGCACCGCCGTGGTCCGGGCGGCCCGCCTCCACCTGGGACGGCTGCTGCTCAGCCTGGAGGGGGTGGAGGACCGCGACGCCGCCGACCGGCTCCGCGGCGCCTGGCTGTCGATCCCGGCGACCGAGGCCCGGCCGCTGGAGCAGGGCGAGTTCTGGGCCCACCAGCTGGTCGGCCTGGCCGTGGTCGACCAGCAGGGCCGCGACCGGGGCCGGGTCGCCGACGTCGTCCCCGGCGCCGCCCACGACCTGCTGGCCGTCGAGGGACCGGACGGCACCACCGCCCTGGTCCCGGCGGTGGCCGCCCTGGTCACGGTCGAGCTGGAGGCCGGCCGGGTGCTGGTCGACGCCGTTCCCGGCCTCCTCGGGCCGGAGGGGTCCGGGGAACCCCACGACGGCCCTGCCGGTCGGCGGATCGGCACAGCGGCACCCGATGGACCTGGGGCAGCCCCGGTGGGTCGGGAGGAGTAGGCCGTGCGGGTCGACATCGTCACCATCTTCCCCGGGTTCTTCGCCTCGCCCCTGGCCACCGGCCTGCTCGGCAGGGCGGGGGAGCGGGGTCTGGTCGAGGTCCGCCTCCACGACCTGCGCGACTGGGCCAGCGACCGCCACCGCAGCGTCGACGACGCCCCCTTCGGCGGCGGCGCCGGCATGGTGATGCTCCCGGGACCCTGGTTCGAGGCCCTCGACGAGCTGGAGGCCGAGGGGCCGGCCCGGGTGGTGCTGCTCGCCCCCGACGGCCACCGCCTCGACCACCGGGTCGCCCAGCGGCTGGCCGCCGAGCCCCGGCTGATCCTGTGCTGCGGCCGCTACGAGGGCATCGACGAGCGCGTCCGCACCCGCGTCCACGAGGTGCTGTCCATCGGCGACTTCGTGCTGGCCGGCGGCGAGACGGCCGCCCTGGTGGTCCTGGACGCGGTCGCCCGCCTGGTCCCGGGGGTGATGGGCAACGCCGCCTCGGCCGCCGACGAGTCGTTCGCGGCCGGCCTGCTCGAGTACCCGCAGTACACCCGCCCGGCCGTCTACCGGGGCCTGGAGGTCCCGGAGGTGCTCCGCTCGGGCGACCACGGCGCGGTGGAGCGCTGGCGCCGCGCCCAGGCGCTGGACCGGACCCGCCGGCTCCGGCCCGACCTGCTGGAAGGGGCCGACGACGGCGCCGAGGGGTCATCGGCCCCCGGCTGAATCTGTTACTCTCGGGTGAACGCGGGCCGCGCTGTGCCCTTTCGCGTTGTTCAAGCTTTCAAGGAGTCTCATCCATCATGCAGATCACCGACGTGGTCGAGCGCGCACAGCTGCGCGACGATCTGCCCGACTTCCGGCCCGGCGACACCGTCAAGGTGCACGTCCGCGTGGTCGAGGGGAGCCGGGAGCGGATCCAGGTCTTCCAGGGCTTCGTCCTGCGCCGCCAGGGCGGCGGCCTGCGGGAGACGTTCAGCGTCCGCAAGGTCTCCTTCGGCGTCGGCGTCGAGCGGACCTTCCCGGTGCACTCGCCCAGCATCGCCAAGGTCGAGCTGGTCACCCGCGGCGACGTCCGCCGGGCCAAGCTCTACTACCTGCGCGAGCGGACCGGCCGGGCGGCGAAGATCAAGGAGAAGCGCAGCCCCGCCCGGACCTGACCCGGGAGAGCCCGTTTCCGTGAGCAAGACCAGCGACGAGCGCGGGCGGCTCGGCGACCGGGCCGACCCGCCGGCCGAGACCGAGGCCGCGACGCCCCCCTACCACAAGGAGGACGAGCGCCAGCCCGGCCTGCTTGCCGTCGTCCGCGAGACGGTGGTGCTGGTCGCCCTGGCCGTGCTGCTGGCCGTGGTCTTCAAGACCTTCCTGGTGGCGGCCTTCTACATTCCGTCGGGGTCGATGGAGTCGACCCTCAACATCTCCGACCGGGTGCTGGTCGAGAAGGTCTCCTACCGCTTCGGCGACATCCAGCACGGCGACGTGATCGTGTTCGTCCACGACGAGCCGGGCGCCCAGCCGGCCGGGCCGAGCAACCCGGTGACCGGCTTCTTCTCCAGCCTCGGCCAGGCCGTCGGGGTGGTCCCGCCGTCGGACCGCGACTTCATCAAGCGGGTCATCGGCCTGCCCGGCGACACCATCACCTGCAAGGGCGGCGACGTGTACCGCAACGACCAGAAGGTCACCGAGAGCTACCTCGACACGGGCATCACCACCGAAGGCTGCCAGCGGACCAAGGTCGGCCCCGGTGAGCTGTACGTGATGGGCGACAACCGCACCAACTCCCAGGACTCGCGCGCCTTCGGGGTGATCCAGCGCTCGGACGTGGTCGGGAGGGCGTTCGTGCGCATCTGGCCGCTCAACCACACCGGCTGGCTCCGGCGCGACCGCTGACACCGCCCACCGTTAGACTCCTGCCGATGTTCGCCACCGCCACCGCCCTGTTCGAGGACCGGCTGCGCGACGCCGGCTTCGGCCGGGTCGCCGGGGTCGACGAGGCGGGCCGCGGCGCCCTCGCCGGCCCGCTGGTCGCCGCCGCCGTGATCCTGCCCAGGGACTGCCCCATCCAGGGGCTGGCCGACTCCAAGCTGCTCACCCCCGAGCGCCGCCGCAGCCTGGCCGCCCAGATCCACGTCCACGCCGTGGCCGTGGCCGTGGTCCGCATCGGCCCCGACACCATCGACCGGGTCGGGCTCCAGCGGGCCAACATCGCCCTGCTGGCCAGGGCCCTGCGCGAGCTGGAGGGGGGCTACGACTACGCCCTGGCCGACGGCTTCCCCCTACCCCGCATGCCGGCGCCGGTCCTTGGGGTCAAGAAGGGCGACCAGGTGGCAGCCTGCGTCGCCGCGGCCAGCATCATCGCCAAGGTGAGCAGGGACAAGATCATGACCACGGCGGCCCGCCGCTACCGGGGCTACGGGTTCCAGCGCCACAAGGGCTACGGCACCGACGAGCACTGGGCCGCCCTGCGCCGGCTCGGCCCCTCGGCCTACCATCGCTACTCCTTCACGGGCGTGGCCGCGCCGTGGGCCACCGGTCACCCGGCGGTGACGAACGACCAGGAAGCAGAGGGGGAGGATTGCCGATGAGCGCCGAGGATCTCGAGCGCTACGAGGCCGACATGGAGCTGCAGCTCTACCAGGAGTACCGGGACGTCCTCGGCATGTTCCAGTACGTGATCGAGACCGAGCGCCGCTTCTACCTGGCCAACAAGTTCGACCTCCAGATGCGCAACCAGGACGGCGACACCTACTTCGACATCACCCTGCACGACGCCTGGGTCTGGGACATGTACCGGCCGGCCCGCTTCGTCACCCGGGTCCGGGTGGTCACCTTCAAGGACGTGAACATCGAGGAGCTCATCCGCAAGGAAGAGCTGTGACCGCGCAACGCGGCTGAACGGGACGACCATGGGGTTCAACGCGACCCGGCGGTACCGGGACAAGAAGACGGTCGACATCGCCCTGCTGGTGGCGGCCATCCTGATCGTCCTGGCCCTGCTGGCCTGGGTCTTCGCCGCCGGCGGCAACTGAGCCGTCGGGCGCGTGGTAGCGTGCCCGGCTATGGTATTAACCTCTCGGGCCGCCCGCGCCCGGGCTCGGCGGATGCGCAGGCGGCTGCTGGTGGGGTGCAGCCTGCTGCTGGCGTTCCTGGTCGTGGCCACCACGGCCGGGTACGGCTACGTGCACTACCGCTTCAACCAGATCCGCTCGGTGAAGGTCCCGGGCCTGCACAAGTCGGCCAGCGGCCGCCCCTTCAACCTGCTGGTGGTCGGCTCCGACTCGCGCGAGAGCCTGGACTCCGCCGACGGGGGCCGCTACGGCGACGTCGGCGGCCAGCGCAACGACGTCACCCTGGTGGTCCGGGTCGAGCCGGGCCGCAAGCGCATCTCGATGCTGTCGATCCCCCGTGACCTGGTCGTCCCGATCGCCGGGGCCGGCGAGAACCGCATCAACGCCGCCCTCACCGGCGGCCCCGGAGAGCTGGTCAAGACCGTCGAGCAGAACTTCGGCATCCCCATCCACCACTACGTGCTGATCGACTTCGACGGCTTCCGGGCGATCGTCGACGCCCTCGGCGGCATCGACGTCCGCTTCCCCTACCCGTCCCGGGACGCCAAGTCCGGCCTGGACGTCGGCGAGGCCGGCTGCCGCCACCTCAACGGCGGCCGGGCCCTGGCCCTGGCCCGCAGCCGCTACTTCTCCTACCAGGTCGACGGCGTCTGGCACAGCGACCCCTGGGCCGACCTGGGCCGCATCCGCCGCCAGCAGGCCTTCCTCCAGTCCCTGCTCAAGGCCGCCCTCGACAAGGGCCTGACCAACCCGGTCCGGGCCAACGCCTTCGTCACCTCGCTGGTCCACGAGATCACCAAGGACAGCGCCCTGCGGGTCAACGAGGTGATCCGCACCGGCGCCGCCTTCCGCTCCTTCAGCCCCTCCCGGCTGGCCACCTACACCCTGCCGGTCAACGTCGCCGTCGACCATCCCCTCGGCGACGTGCTGCTGCTCAAGCAGCCCGACGCCACCGCCGTGGTCGACCGCTTCCTGGGCCGCGAGCCCACCGCCCCGGCCGCGACCCCCGGGGCCGCCGCCCCGGCCGACACCCAGGTCACCGTCCTCAACGCCCTCGGCACCGCCGGCCTCGCCGCCACCACCGCCACCAGGCTCCGCGGCAGCGGCTACCAGATCGCCAGCGTCGGCAACGCCCCCTCCGCCGACCTCGCCCGTTCCCAGATCGCCTACGCCCCCGGCCGCCTGGCCGACGCCAGGTCCCTCGCCGGCGCCCTCCTCGGCGGCGCCACCCTGGTCGAAGACCCCACCCTCACCGCCCCCCATCTCACCCTCGTCCTCGGCCCCGGCTTCACCGGCGTCCGCCCCCTTACCCCCACCACCACCGCCCCCCCAGCCGGGTCCGGGTCCACCACCAAGAAGACCAAGCCGAAGGCCGTTCCCGACCTCCGCCCCTACGACCCCCGCCCCTGCTGACCCCGCGCTCGACCGCAGGCGAAGGTGGGCCAGGCGCGCCACCGGACAGGGCATCGTTCGCGCCGCCGACGCGGCAGGCCGCTGAGCGG
>Ga0307278_10000104_pt1 | contig 40804 bp, 40 predicted proteins | sample ER_DNA_117_FD_194482 | JGI IMG/M metagenome (GOLD analysis project Ga0307278, IMG submission 194482) | Bulk soil microbial communities from the East River watershed near Crested Butte, Colorado, United States - ER_DNA_117 | ecosystem: Environmental > Terrestrial > Soil > Floodplain | place... | reverse complement strand
GCCCAGGCGCGCTCGCGGACCCTGCCAGCGCCGACCACAGCCCGCTGATCCCACGCGGATCGGCGGGCAGCTCCTCGGCCAGGATGCGCCAGGCGGTCGGCGTGGAGACGACCTGGCCAAACAGCTCCGGCTGGTTCCGCAGGCTGGCCAGGTCGCTGACGCAGTCGCCACCGTCGGCGAGCATGACCACCAGGTCGCGCAGCACCTGACCGCGGTCGTAAGCGCCAGCACGCACGCCGAGGTTGGCGCGGCGGCCAAGCTCACCGGTCAGCCCCAGCCGGTCTGACAGCTCACCAAGCAGCGCAGCACCGACGTGGCTGCAGACGCCCTGGCCGTCGGCGACGACTTCGAATCGTGGACGGGTGTTGGTAGCCTGCACCGGCAGGGTGACCCTCCTGGTGGGTGGTTGCGACCGTCAGACAGCCGCACCCTCCCTGGTCGGGAGGGTCCCTTGCTACCTGGCTCGAGCCTGCTCAGCGCCCACGCGAAATAGCTGGGCTAGCAGCGAGGGTGGATGGGTCATTTGGCCAGTCGGTGGGGCCTGTCTAGGTCCGGGTCGTCCTGGTAGAGGCGGCGCGGCGGGTGGCTGGCCAGGCCAAGCTGGGCGAGGGCGGTGACGATCCAGTCGTGCTTGGCCTTGGTGAAGGTCACCGGGTCAACCGGGCCGCTCTCCACGATGGCCCGCTTGAGGGCGGCGTAGCGGCGGCGCAGGCGCGGGTCGGCGCGCAAGGCGTCCCGGAAGCCGCGCATGGCGGCGACCTCCGGGCTGCCGGCCGGCACCACGTGCATGTGGACCCGGTACTCGGTGGGTCCATGGCGGAAGGCGCCCCACAGCATCGGCCGGGTGGCCGGGAACGCCGCCGGGACCTGGGGCTGGAAGCCGAGCGCGAACAGGGCCTCGGTGATGGCCGGGATCTGGGCCGGCTGGGCGGCCAGGAGCAGGTCGATGGTGCCCTTGCCGGCCAGGCCGGGCACCGCCGAGCTGCCAATGTGCTCGGCCGGGGTGGCCGGCCACCGGGTCGCGATGAGCGCGATCAGGCGCCTGGCGACCTCGGGGGCGTCCGGGTCGGCCTTGTGGACCTGGACCGGCACGCGCCGGTAGCGGCCGATCGGTGGCGTGGAGGCCCCGGTCACGCCCGCGTCGGATGGCTGGGGGTCGGTCGGAACGGCCACGCTGTGCATGGGGCCCCCTCCTCGGGAAGCACGGCCCTGTGGGCCTATTCACGGAGATCGGCGAGGCCCACCAGGGCCTCACCGACCTCCCCGAGCAGCCGCGCCTGGCGACGCTCCTCAGTAGCCGCCGCCCGAGTAGCCGCCCCCGGAGGAGCCGCCGCCCGGGGTGCCGCCCCCACCGCCGGGGGCGTACGGGCCGTTCACGCCGCCTCCTCCGGTCCGATCGGACCCGCCCGGCGACGAGCCGATCGCGCCGGCCTGTGCCAGCACGCCGACGAGGGCCAGCGCGCCGACCACCACCGCAGCCGCGACGGTGGCGCCCGGGGAACGAGCCGGCGATCGCGCCGGAGCCCGCCCCCGGACCAGCAGCCATGCCGCGCCGACGACGGTCACCGCCTCCAGGGCCGTGGCCAGAAGGTCGGGGAACCCGACGGGCAGCGTGATGCCGGCGTACTCGCCCACGGGAAGGCCGACCGTCCTGGACACCACCCAGGTGGCCGCCACCACCAGGTTGCCCATGGCGCCGAGCGCCAGCCACCAGCGGGGAGCCCGGGCCAGGGCGACCGCACCCCACGCCAGCTGCGCCGCGGCGACCGCCACGAAGAACGCCAGGGTCTGGGTGCTGCTGTCGCGCCCGACGGTCGCCGCCGCGGCGAGGTTGATCGCGCCCGCGGCGATGCTGGCCAGGGCGATCGCGGACAGGACCCGGGCGGGGTTGCGGTCCGGGTCGGTCCTCGGGCCGCTCGCCGACACCGGGCGTGGCGTGGGTTGGGTGGGTTCCCATCGAGGCTGTGCGGACATGTCTTCGCCCTCCTTGTTCTCCTGCTGGATCCGTCGCGGTAACGACTTCAACGCTAGGCGAGGAGGGGTCTGCCGCAAACGTTGGAATCCGTGTGTTTAGGGGCGTCAGGCGGCCAGAGTAAGAGCCCACATGTCGGAGTGGACGAAGGTTCCCCGGCCCTTGCGGCGGCTGCCGCGTAACTCCCTCCTCGACCCGGGACAGCTCGGAGCCCGGCTGAAGCCGGGCTCCGACGCGCTTGCCAACCCTGTCGTTTTCGTCAGGCGACAGGCCCGTTGGTCCTCAGGCCGCCCTGGTGGCCGCGGAACTCCCCAGGCCCACTCTGAAGCCGCTCCGCCAGCTCGGGTAGGACGGCCGCCACCCGAGGTCCCGCTTGGCCTTGGCGTTGGAGGCGCCACGGGACTCGGTCGTCATGACCACCCCGTGTTCTCCCACGAACAGGCGAGCCAGCCACGCGGGCACGCGCCGGGGAGGCTTGGCCCGATCGCAGCGGCCAGGGCCGGCAGCCACTCGGCCACCGGCGCCGGCTCGTCGTCGACGATGTTGTAGACGCCCATCCTGTCGCTCTCGCTCTGGACGGCCGCAGCCGTTGCGGCGGCCGCGTCGTCGATGTGGACGAACGACGACACCCCCGTGCCCTCGCCGACGATGGGGAATCGGCGGCACCGGACGCCCTCGAGCTGGACGCCGCCCTCGCCGAGCGAGGTGCCCGAGCCGTAGAGGGACCCGTACCGCTGGACGATGCCTTGGACGCCCTCGGCCCCGAGGACGGCTCACTCCAGGTATCGCATGGCCTCCACGGTCCGCCGCAAGGCGGCGGGGGGATCCGGGTCGAAGGGTCCTGCTCGGTCTTGACCGGCCCGCCGGTTCGGGCGTAGAAGCCCGGCCGGCGTAGGACTGGGCCACGATCCGACGAACGGGGAGCCCTCGAATGCCCTCGAGCAGGTGATCGGTTCCCTCGGTCCGAAGCCGGTTCGTCGCTGCGAAGCCCTCGTCGAGCTTCCGGAAGTCCGTGAACCCAGCCAGGGCGGTCAGCTCGTCGACCACCACCTCGGGGTCGGCCTGGACGAGGGCGTTCCGGACGGCGTCCCGGTTCAGGCGTCCATCACCACTGGACGTGCTGCGGCGGCACGCAGGGCGTCCTCCTTCCCGGCCGTGTGGTGGTTCCGAACCACCTGGCCACGCTGGACGAGCAGGGGACGAGCCGCCGGCCCACCGCCCCGGTTGCTCCCGCGACGAATATCTTCATGACATCCTCCTTCCTTCTTGTGTCTGATCTCCCAGACAATGCAGGACCTTCCCTTCGTCGCCGCCAATCCCCGACGAGCGTTCCTGCAGCTGCCGGGAACGTCGAACTGGAGCTCAGCGATCAAGCGGCCAGGGGCGACCGGCCCTCGCGTCGAGGTGACGCAGCTTGTCCGGATTGCTGATGGCGCGGATGGTCTGGACCAGTCCCTCGGCGATGTCGAGCGAGACGACCAGGACGAGCCGCCCATCGTGGCCGAGGAACACCGCCCCGGGTTGCCCGTTGACCTCGGCCAACCGCATCCCCTCGGCGCCCAGGAGCTCAAGCCACGTTCCGAACCGGAGCATTAGCCGAGCGATCCGCCCGCGGCCGTACATCGGACGCAGGAACGTCTGGGTCTTCCCGCCGCCGTCGGCGTAGGCGACCACGTCGGCCGCGAGCAGGCGGATGAGTCCGTCGGTGTCCCCCTGGCCGACGAAGCCCGGTTGGACACGCCCTCACCTCGCCGCCCTCCTCGGATGGCATCCCCGGCCTTCCAAGGCCCACCACGAGTGCATCGCCTGTCGGTTCGAGTGGAGGTTCAACCGCGGCGACCTCGACGCACTCCTCGCCTGGACACATCGCCCCTGGTTGCTCGGCCCCCGGTGCTACGTCGCCGAGCGTGCGTGCCGGGGCACCAGCGGCGGGCCTCGGGCCATAATGGGGCCCTGGGAGGAAGCGCCATGGCTCAAGCGGTCTGGGGCCGCGAGTTGGAGCTGACCCTCGCCGCTCGCGTGCTCGAACCCGGGATCACCGATCCTGTGGCCGTCGTCCTCACCGGGGAGGAGGGGATCGGCAAGACGACGCTGTGGGGGGCGGTCCTCTCCCGGGCCGAAGCGCGCGGATTCCGGGTGCTCTCGGCACGACCCGTGGAGTCGGAGGCGACGCTGGCCTTCGCCGCCGTGGCCGACCTGTTGCGAGACGGCTTCGACCAGGCCGTGGTCTCCCTACCGGCGCCGCAGCGGACGGCGCTGGAAGCGGCCCTGCTGCGAGGCGACCGCGAGGGGATCCCGGAGCCGAGGGCCGTCGCGTTCGGGTTCCACGGCAGCCTGCTTACCTTGGCCGGATCCGCTCCGTTGCTCGTCGGGGTGGATGACGTGCAGTGGCTGGACGCGCCCTCGGCCCGGGTGCTCGGGTTCGCGCTCCGGCGGCTGGAGCGCGTCCCGGTCGGGGTGGTGGTTGCCCTGCGAGTCGCTCCGGATGCGGAGGTCCCGAGCCCCCTCGGTCTGGACGGGAGCTGGCCGGAGGAGCGGATCTACCGTGTGCCGGTCCGCCCCCTCGGCCTGGAGGTGCTCCGACGGATCCTTCTCTCCAGGCTCGGGACGGGATTGCCCCACTGGGCGCTGGTGCAGATCCACGAGGCATCGGGTGGGAATCCGTTCCTCGCTATGGAGCTGGCGCGCGCCCTGGTGAGGCGCGGGGTCGATGTCCAGCCCGGGCAGGCCCTCCAGATACCGGAACGACTGGCGGAGTTGTTGAGCGAACGGCTCGCCCTGCTGTCCAGCTCGGTCCGCGAGCTGCTCCTTTTCGTCTCGGCCTCGCCGCAGCCGACGCTGACGTCGATCTCGCGGGCGCTGGGGGATCCGCCGGGGTTCGGCGACAGTGTGCAGGCCGCGGTGCAGGCCGACGTGATCGAGATCACGCGGGATCGCATCCGGTTCTCCAACCCGCTGCTCGGCACGGCCCTGTACTCGGGGTCGGCACCGGATGAACGCCGGTGGGCGCATCGGCTGCTCGCCGAGGTGGCATCCGACCGCGAGGAACGGGCCCGACACCTGGCCCTGGCGGCGGAGGGGCCGGACGAGCCGGTGGCGCAGTTACTGGAAGACGCGGCCCAGCGGGCCCGGTCCCACGGGGCTCCGGACGCCGCCGCCCAGCTCGCCGAGCTCTCCAGGGCGCTGACGCCCGCCGAGCGGGTCGAGGCGCGCAACCGGCGGACGGCCCATGCCGGGCGCTACGCGTTCGAGTCGGCGCAGGTCGAGCGCGCCGAGGAGCTTCTCCAGGAGGCGGCGGCCGCCTCCACCGGACCGATGCGGGCGGAGGCGCTGCTGTACCTCAGCCGGGTCCACTACCACCGCCGCGACGCCTCGTCGGCGGTAGCCCTCGCCGAGCGGGCCCTTCGGGAGGCGAGGGAGGATCCGTCCCTCCAGGCCAGCATCAACCTCGAGCTGGCGGTGGCGGCCGAAGTCTCGGGCCGCCATCGATCCGCGACCGCCCGGGCCCGCCGCGCCGTGCAGCTGGCGGAGCGTTCCGGGGCCAGGACGATCATCGCCGAGTCGCTCGCCGTGCTCGGGTTCTACGAGTTCCTCTCCGGCAAGGGCTTCCCCACCGCAAAGCTCGAGCGGGCCAAGTCGCTGCAGGGCGAGGGCTTACCCCTGCGACCGCTGCGGAGTCCCCCCTTCTTCCAGGCGTGCATGCTGATGTGGTCCGATGACCTCACGGGCGCGCGGGACCGACTGCGCGAACTGGAACGCCGGGCACGGGAGACGGGGGATGAGAGCTCGCTGTCGGTCCTGCTGTCCATCCTCAGTCAGATCGACAGTTGGGCGGGCGACTGGGCGCGTGCGGCCCGACTGGCAGAGGAGGCCCACGCCGTCGCGGAGTGGACCGAACAGCGGCCGTACCTCGCGTTCGCCCTGTACGCCCAGGCACTCGTGGAGAGCTTGACCGGCGAGGTCGACCGCGCCGCTGCGCTGGGCAAGGAGGGCCTGCTCCTGGCCGGGCACACGGGGTCGGTCCAGCTCCAGGAGTTGGCCCGGTCGGTGCTCGGCTTCACCGAGCTGTCGCGGGGGGATGCTCGAGCGGCCCACGGATGGCTGTCGGACCTTGTCGACGCGATACAGGAGCGCGGCCCCGCGGATCCCGGCACCCTTCGGTTCCTCCCCGATGAGGTCGAGGCGCTGATTGGACTGGAGGAAGTCGGGAAGGCCGAAGCCCTCTTGTCCCCGTTCGAGCGGCGGGCGCGGAGGCTGGGGCGTTCGTGGGCGCTGGGGGGTGCCGCACGGTGCAGGGGTCTCGCGCTTGCGTCCCGGCGAGCGCTGGAGGGCGCGGTGACGCAGTTCGATCGCGCGATCGAGCACCAGCAGAACCTTGGGCAGCCGCTGGAGCTCGGGCGAACCTACCTGGCCAGGGGCATCGCGCTGCGGCGAGGGAAGAAGTGGGGGCCCGCCAGGGACTCGCTGAACCGCGCGGCTCGGATCTTCGGGCGCCTCGGCGCCCGGGCCTGGTCTGGCAGGACCCTGTCCGAGCTCGGACGCGTCGGCGGCCGAGCGCCCAGCCTGTCCACGCTCTCCGAGACGGAGCAGCGCGTTGCCGAACTGGTGGCCACGGGCTTGACCAATCGCGAGGTGGCGGCGCGGCTGTTCCTGAGCGTGGCCACCATCGAGTCGAACCTCCGGCGCACCTATCGCAAGCTCGGCGTCCGGTCCCGCACGGAACTCTCGCACAAGCTCTCGGCCTCGAGCGCCGAAGAGGGCTGAGCCCGGCGCGCCGCGGCCCCGTCCTCCTGCGTGGTCGCGCATTAATGCTGCGGCATTTCGAGGATTGCGGCTCGGGTGTCCTCTCCTAGCCTCGAAGCGACGAGGCGATACCGATGAGCGAACCGGATCGGGGGATACGCGTGAGCATCCGGGTGGAGTGCGCATGCGGTTGGGTGACCCAAGGCGAGGAGAACCAAGTGATCGAGGCGATACAAGTGCACACGCGACTGATCCACGGCAGGGAGATCACCCGGGACGAGGTGCTGACCAAGGCGAAGCAAGGATGACAAACCGACCACGTCATAGCGCCGACAGCACGGAAGGGGGAACTCATGGACCTCGATCTTCAGGATCGTGGTGTGCTCGTCACGGCGGCTCAGGGGGGATGGGTCGGGCCATCGTGCGCGCGTATGCGGCCGAGGGTGCGCGCGTCACCCTGACCTATGTCTCTGACGAGGAGGCTGCGTCGTCCATCGTGAAGGAGGTCGAATCGGGAGGGGCAGTGCGGCAGCGGTGCCGATGGACCTCACCGATCACTCCTCCATCGAGCGTGCCGTGAGCGAAGTCACCTCGCGACATGGTGGGCTGGACGTGTTGGTGGCCAACGCGGTGCGGTGGCCAACCGATGCCGCGGGCCCGCTGGCCGAATCGGATCCGGTCGTATGGCAGACGGCCCTACGGGCGAACCTTGAGGGCACGGCGGCCACCGTCAGGGCAGCGTGGCCTCTGCTGGCCCAATCGGGCCATGGCCGAATCGTGCTCATCTCCACCGGGGTAACCCGACAGGGGAGGGCCGGCGCCACCGCGTACGCGGCCGCGAAGGCCAGTCTGGAGGGTCTGATGGCCGCGCTCAAGTGGGAGGGGCGGAGCCAGGCATCCTGACCAACGTGGTGGCCCCCGGGTTCACTGTGACCGAGGACAACTTAGCTAAGGGGCTTCTCCGAATAGGGCGACACGCTCGTATGCCATAATCCACTCAGCAGCCCAGGTTGTGTGGGGAGGGGCTTATGGCCACAACCGCGGCACACTACCCACCGACCAGCGAATTCCGTGACTTCAAAGGGATGGAGCGCCTGCGACTGCGCGCGGCCAGCATGTTCGAACAGGTGAGGCCCAGGGCGCCGCCTTCATACGCCCGGTCGGGGGGCCGATAGAAACAGGTATGCAGGAGCCCTCGAAGAGCATGCCGCATGTGGGTTCGCGCCTGTTCGCGGCCTATGCTGCGGCCAGCCTTGTGCCGGTGGTGCTGCTCGGTGCCGTGCTGGTGCGTGGTGCCCAGCGGGAGGCGTTGGAGAGCGGGCTGGAGCAGGGTCGGGCGCAGGCCGCGGTGATCGAGGAGATGGCGATCGCGCCGGCCCTCACCGGCACCGATCTGGATCAGCAGCTGACCGCCGTGGAACGCCAACGGCTCCAGGACGCCACCGACCTGGCCATCTTCAACGGTTCGGTCATCCGGCTGCGGCTGCGCGGCTTCCGGGGACGGGTGGTGTTCTCCGACAACGGGTCCACCGCGGGCGCGCTGCCCACCTCCCAGCATGCCTTCCGCGCCGCCGCGGTCGGCCGCACCGACGTCGCCATCGTCCAGGACCCCGACGGCACTGCCGGCCGGGTGATCCGCGTGCTGCAACCGGTTGTCACGAAGGCCACCGGCCAGTCGACCGGCGTGCTGGAGCTCTACCTGCCCTACGGCACCATCGCCAAGCACGTCCAGGCGCAGGCGCGCCGCACGTACTGGCGGTTGGCGGCCGGGCTCAGCGCGCTGTACGCCGTGCTGGCGTTCATCGCGTGGTCCACGACCCGTCGCCTGCGTCGCCACGCCACCCAGCACCAGTACGAGGCCCTGCACGACGCGCTGACCGGACTGCCCAACCGCAAGTGGTTCCGCGAACGGGCGGAGGAGGCCGTCGAGCGCGGCCAGCGCGGCGCGATCGTGCTGGTCGACCTGGACCGCTTCAAGGACGTCAACGACACCCTCGGCCACCACGCGGGTGACGAGCTGCTGCGCGTCGTCGCCCAGCGGCTGCCTGGCTCCCTGCGAACCGATGACACGGTCGCGCGGCTGGGGGGCGACGAGTTCGGCCTGATCCTGCCCGGCATTCCGGATGCCGCGCATGCGCTGGAGCTGCTCGCCCGGGTCCGTGAAGAGCTGGCCGCCCCGATGGTGCTCGATGAGGTCCCGCTGAGCATCGAGGCGAGCTTCGGGGTCGCGCTGTACCCCGCAGACGGGACCACGGTGGAGGTGCTCCTCCAGCACGCCGACGCCGCGATGTACCAGGGGAAGCGGGGAACCTCGGGGATCGTCGTCTACGAGTCGGCGACCGCCATGCACCCGACCCAGTGGCTCATCGTGCAGGGCGAGCTGCGGCGGGCCCTGGAACACGAGGAGCTGGTGTTGCACTACCAGCCGCAGGTGGAGCTGGCCACCGGCCAGATCTGCGGTTTGGAGGCGCTGGTGCGGTGGGACCACCCCCAGCGCGGGCTGCTGCCCCCCGCGGAGTTCCTGCCGGCCGTGGAGCAGTCCAGCCTGATCGACCCCTTCACGGCGTGGGTGCTGCGGCGGGCGCTCAGCGACCACGCCTCGTGGACGACGCTGGGGATGCCATGGCCGTTGGCGGTGAACATCTCGGCGCGAAACCTCGAGGCAGCGGCGTTCCCCGAGTCGGTGGCGGAGCTGCTGGCCGAGTTCGGCGTCCCGGCGAACCAGCTCACCCTGGAGATTACCGAGACCGCCTTGGCGGCGGATACGCTCGCCGCCGCGCGGGCGGTGGTGGCATTGGCGGGCCAGGGGATCGCCATTGCCATCGACGACTTCGGCATCGGCTACACGAGCCTGTCGCAGCTACGCACCCTGCCCATCGCGGAGTTGAAGATCCACCAGTCGTTCGTCATGGATCTGGGACAAGATGAGCGGGACCGCGCCATCGTCCGCTCGGTCATCGGGCTCGCCAACGGGCTCGGGTGCCGCGTCACCGCCGAAGGCGTCGAGACGCCGGCTGCCGCCAGCTGGCTCGCCACAGCAGGCTGCACCTACGCCCAGGGTTTTCTGTTCTCCAAGCCGCTGCCCTACGGCGAGCTGCTCAACCGCTACTACCGACATGCCGACGCCGCAACCGTCCATGACGAGCAACCGCAACCGACTCTGGAGGGCACCTGGCCATGACCGCGCTGCGCCGTCGTCCCCGACACGCGATCCTCTCCGCTGTCGCGCTCGTCGTGCTGCTCATGGCCTCGGGATGCGGCAGCGGCCGCACCCAGGCCGACGAGCAGGCCGCCTCCGCCGCCACCTTCGACCAGGCGTTGCACGACCGCCTGCCGGCCGGCATCCTCACGCGCGGCAGTGTCCGCGTGGGCGGAGGTGACCCCTACCCTCCGGCCTCCTTCTTCGCCCCCGACGGCCGCACCATCGTCGGCTTCGAGCCCGACCTCGCCGCCGCGTTGGGTCGGGTGCTCGGGGTGCGGTTCGAGTTCGTCAACGTGGACTTCACCGACCTGCTGCCGCAGCTCAACAGCCACAAGATCGACCTGGCCATGGCCTCGATGACCGACAACGCCGAGCGCGAGCGGCGCGCGGACTTCGTCAACTACTTCCAGGCGGGCACCTCCATCATCGTCCAACGCGGCAACCCACAGGGCATCAGCGCGCTGAAGGACCTGTGCGGCAAGGTCGTGGCGGTCGAGGAACAGACCACCCAGGTGGACCTGCTGCGGCGCACCCAGAAGGGCTGCGACACGGGGAAGATCGACATCCGGACTTATGGCGACAACGCGAACGCCCTCCTCCAGCTGCGCACCGGCCGTGCCGTCGCTGTCCTCAGCGACTACCCACCGGCCGTCCACGTGTCGACAGACCAGCGCACCAGCGCGCACTACCAGCTGGCGGCCAGCACCCAGTACGAGCCGAGCCCCTACGGGATCGCCGTGGCGAAGGACCAGACCAAGTTGCGCGACGTCCTGCGTGACACGCTGGAGCGTGTCATGCGCTCGGGTGAGTATGCCGACGTGCTGCAGCGCTGGGGCGTCCCCAGCGGCGCGCTGGAGTCCGCAACGATCAACGCGGGAGGCACCGCCGCCAGCGCCGGCTGACCCCCCGCCGGGGATCTTCTCCAGAGCAAAGGCCGCTCTGGTCCCCAGGCGCGCTGCTCGGACCGGGTCGCCTGCTCGAGCGTCGATCGCACCCTGAATGCAGCTCAACCGGAGCCGAGATGCGGCATGCCACCACATCATCCTGATCCTGCTCGGCCCGGCGGCCGCGAGTTACGCCGCCGCCGGCCCGAGGAGTCCCAGGTTTCACCTGTGGTCGACACCAGTGGAGGGCGGTTGGCCTGGTCGAGCTGCCCGCAAGGGATTCTCGTGCATTCAGTCGGGCGGCTGTCACATCAAGTGGAGAGAAGCCGGCGTCGATATGAGTCAAGTAGCCGTTCGTGCCTACCTCCTCTCATAAAGGCCGATGGACAAACAAGGATTTCCTGTCGCCTCCTGGTTTGCTCGACGCCGCGCCTGCAGCACTGCCGGTGGGGCCTTGACGCTATGAACCCGTCGGTTCCCAGAAGCCACCGGGGCACCTGCGCCATGGCAGTGCTGGGCTACGCCGGTGGCCGCCGCGCGGCCGGTCCCGTACCGGTTGGGACGCCCCCACCCCGGGGCGGTGGGGAGGGCGGCCATGCGATTCGCGAGCAGTAGCGGTCGGCTCCGGAGCCCCAGTCCTCGACTCATCCGGATGCCGCTCATCTTCCCAATCGTCGTACTTGTCCTGCTGACCTCCGCCGGGATGGTCGCCATCGAGGAACGCTCGTTCCGCGCCGAGGCGCGGCGACAGCTTCAAGCGCGGGGATCGGCGGGCCTGGAAGACCTCACGCGCGAAGTCCAGCGGCTCGGTCGCGCTCACGAGACGTTCGCACGACTCTTGGCTGATACGCCCGGGCTTGCCAGCGCCCTCGGGCGTGGCGACGCTGTTGGCCTGCGACGGCTGCTCGGGCCGATCCAGGCCAACCAGGCGTTCGACGAGGTGACGATCTACGACCGGAACGGCACGGAGGTCCTGCACCTCGGCCCGCCCAAGGGAGATCGCATCGATGCGTCCCTGTTCGCCTCGGCGGCTTCCGGCCACACGGCCTCCCAGGCGGTGGTGAACCCGGAAGGGCTCGTCGTGTTGGCTTCCACGCCGATCACCAACCTGAGCGGCGTGCCTGGTGTCGTGACCGTCACGACCACGCTCCGCGATGCCGACCTTGCGGACTTGAAGAATCGGAAGGACGACGAGTTGGCGTTCTTCCAGAACGGGAACCTCGTCGCGACCTCGGTCCGCCGAGCCGACCTGCTCGAGGTCCTTCGGACAGCGCCCCTTACCGACGGAATCAAGGCACTCAACCGGCGTCTGGAGGCCTTCGACCTGCAGGCCTCGTCCAAGCGGCTGGCGCCCGGGGAAGACCTTCTCGCCATGGCCTCAAGCGCCGACGTCAGGAGCGCGGCCAACCAGCGCCGGCTGGTCGTCCTGAGTGCTACCGGGTTGCTGCTGCTCGCCTTGCCGCTCATCGGCTCCTTCCTCACACGAACGGTCGTGCGGCCACTCAGGGCGATGGCCACCACCGCAGAGCAGATGCGGTCGGGCGACTACAGCGGGCGAGTGGCGCGCAGTCGGATCCCGGAGCTGGACGCGCTGGCGAGTGCTGTCAACCACTTGGCAGAGCGCGTCGAGGATCAGCTTGCCGATCTGTCCTATCAGGCGTATCACGACCGTCTTACCGATCTGCCCAACCGCGCCCTTTTCCTTGACCGGCTCGAACACGCGCTGGTCCAGGCCGAGCGTCGAGGTGAGTCGGTCGTGGTCGTGTTTTTGGACGTTGACGACTTCAAGTTGATCAACGACTCGCTGGGACACGGTCTGGGCGACCAGCTCCTGGTCGCGGTCGCCGAGCGGCTGCGACGCTGCCTGCGGGCAGCCGACACGTTGGCTCGGCTGGGTGGCGACGAGTTCACCGTGCTGCTGGAAGGCGTCACCCGGCTGGAGGACGCGTTGGTGCTGGCCGAACGCATCCGCGGGGCGCTCCTGCAGCCATTCCAGGTCGATGACAAGGAGCTGTTCATCAGCGCAAGCATCGGGATGACGGTTAGCACCGGGCGGGATGCCCCTGATGTGCTGCTTCGGGAGGCCGACCTGGCCATGTACCGGGCCAAGACGGCCGGGAAGGCGCGCTGCGAGGTCTTCGACCAGACGATGAGCGCCCAGCTCGAGGACAGGTTGGCGCTCCAGACCGACCTTCGCCGTGCGCTCGAGCACGACCAGCTTCGGGTCCATTACCAGCCGATCGTCGACCTCGCAACCGGGGAGATCGTCGAAGTCGAGGCGTTGGTTCGCTGGCAGCATCCCCAGCGCGGGCTCGTCCCGCCGCTCCAGTTCATCCCGCTCGCAGAGGAGATCGGCACCATCGCGGCCCTTGGCCAGTGGGTGCTCACCGAAGCCTGCCGGCAGCTGCGGAACTGGCAGCAACAGTGGCAGACCTCCCTGGCGGTGAGCGTCAACCTGTCACCACGGCAGTTCCAGCACGCCGAGCTGGTGGCGGATATCACCAGTGTCCTCCAGGAGACCGGGCTCGCGCCGCAGCTGCTCAGGCTCGAGATCACCGAGACCACCGTGATGGAGGAGGGAGAGTCGACGCTGCGCAAGCTGAACGCGCTCACCGACCTCGGCGTGCAGCTTGTCGTCGACGACTTCGGCGTGGGGTACTCGGCCTTGAGCTACCTCAAGCGTTTCCCGTTCCAGGGACTGAAGATCGACAAGTCGTTCGTTGACGGCGTGAGCCACAACCCGGCTGACATGGCCATCGTTCGGGCGGTGATCATGTTCGCCAAGGCGCTGGGCCTAGTGGTCACCGCTGAAGGGATCGAGAGCCACGACCAGGCCGTCCGCTTGCGGTCGCTTGGCTGCAACAAGGCCCAGGGCTACTACTTCTCCAGGCCGCTCCCTGCCGAGGAGATCGTGAAGGTCATCACCTCGCAGGTCGCTGGCCACAGATATCCGCTGTCGACCAGCGCATGACAACGACCAGAAGGCGAGGTCCATGACCGAGGCCCGGCTGGACAACTCCGAAACCGTGCGACCTCTGCGCCGTGAACACCATGGGTCGAAGCCACCGCGACCCACACCGGTGCTCGCCGGCATGCCGGGGAGGCGGTCGGCTCTGGGACTGGTCCTTGTCCTTGCCTTGGTCGCGACCGGTTGTCGAGACGCGGGAAGGCGACCCGAGCATGCCGCTGGCGATCCCGAGGTAGGAACCTGGCCGACCTGGGTGCTGACCTCGCCTGCGCAGATCACCGTGCCACCTCCGCCCGCGCCGGACTCAACGGCCGCAAACGCCGAGGTCGCGGAGCTGCGCCGGCTGGCCCAGCAACGAGGCGCGGGGGCCGCCGAGCTCCACCGCTGGACCGACAGTCCGCCGACCGAGCCCTGGCTAGAGCTCAGCCTGGAACTCGTCTCCGGAAGGACGATCGACCCACCCAGCGCCGCACGCGCCTACGCGCTGGTGAGCGTCGCGATGTACGACGCGGCGGTCGCGGCATGGCACTGGCAGTCTCGCTACCACCGTGCGGCCCCGCGAGTGGAAGGCGCCCTCGCCCAGCCGGGACCAGATCCGAGCTACCCCTCCGAGCACGCCGCCCTCGCGGGGGCGGCGTCGCGAACGCTCGCCTACCTGTTCCCCGAACGCCCAGCTGTCACCCTCGAACGGATGGCGAAGGACGCAGCTGACGCCCGGGTCATGGCGGGTGCCAACTACCCCAGCGACGTGACAGCGGGGCTCGACCTCGGCCGAGCAGTGGCCGCTGCGGTCATCGCCAGGGCCCGAGGAGACGGATCGCAGCGGACCTGGCACGGGCAGCCACCGCACGGACCCGGGCGCTGGCAGCCGCCCCCCGGCTCAGATGCGCCCCCCCTCCAGCCCCTGGCACGGACGTGGCGGACATGGGTCATGCGGTCAGGCGCCCAATTCCGGCCGGCGCCGCCCCCCCACTTCGGTTCCCCCCGCTACATCGCCGAGGCGCGCGAGCTGCTGGACCTCAGGCAGGACCTGACGGCCGAGCAGAAGCGGATCGCCAAGTTCTGGGAGGGTGGCGTGGGAACACCACTCCCACCCGGGGTCTGGAACAGTGTGGCCATGGCCTACGTCCGTCGTGACCGGCTCAGCACACCAAGAGCGACAAGAGTTTTCGCACTCCTCAACGTCGCGATGGCGGACACCGGAGTGGCGGTCTGGGACGCCAAATACACCTACTGGACGACACGCCCCCAAAACGCCGTCCACGACCTGAGTTTGGATCCCGACTGGAAACCATTCCTGGCCACGCCGCCGTTCCCCGCCTACGTCTCCGCCCACTCGGCATTCTCGGCGGCCGCGGGCGACGTCTTGGCTTACCTCTTCCCAAAGGACGCCGCCCAGTTTCGAGCAAAGACCGAGGAAGCGGGGATCTCGCGGCTCTACGGGGGAATCCACTTCCGCGCCGATCACGAGGCTGGCCTGTCACTCGGCCACAAGATTGGGCAGCTCGTCATCGATCGGCGCGAATAAATGCGGTCAACCTGTGCAAATGCTCTGGCCAGGCGCCAACCGCGTGGCCATCATTCGCCAGCGTGCCGCCGACCTGGTCGCTGCATGGCGAACACATGGAAAGGCGCCAGCTCTACACAAACGGACGCAAACAGCGCGTCGGATCGATCTTCAACTGGTCACGACCCTTCTCCCAGCGTGGGTCCTGAATCCCGTGTCGTACCGGCCAACGATGGGCCAGTTGCGTCCGCCGCGGGTCGGGTCGTACGTACTACTCGGCTTCCCTCGACAGGCCGCGCTGAGCATCCGTCCATGCCGGACCGTGCCGAGCGTACCGCAAAGCTTGCCCTGCTGGATCGTGGTGGTGACGAGGCTGCTCCGTCCTATGGAGGCGACAACGCCTGACATCGCCGCCGCTGACTCGGGGTTGTGGAGGTCAGGCGGCGACGCAGCGGTTGCGGCCCTCGGCCTTGGCCAGCTAGAGGGCGTGGTCCGCCCGCTCGACCAGCTCGGCGGCGCTTTCCTGGAAGTCCCAGGAGGCCACCCCGACCGAGCAGGTCACCAGCGGGGTGGCGACCCGTAGTCGGTCCAGGATCTCGGCCGCCTCGCGGAGCGAGCAAGTCGGCAGCAACAGCATGAACTCCTCGCCGCCATAGCGGGCCAGCAGGTCTGTGGAGCGAACCTGCGCCCGCCAGGCGCTGGTGGCCTCCTTGAGCACCCGGTCGCCGGCCTGGTGGCCGAACCGGTCGTTGTAAGCCTTGAAGTGGTCCAGGTCGAACATGGCCACGCACAGCGCCGTCCCCATCCGCTGGGCCCGGTCCAGCTCCCGGGGCAGCTCCTCCTCCCACACCCGCCGGTTGGGAACGCCAGTCAGGGGATCGGTACGTGCGAGCCCCTGGAGCCGGCTGACGAGGCGACTAATCTCGGTCGCCTGGGTCTCGCTGAGCCGCCAGTTGACCAGGGAGGCGACGCTCGCGGCGAGGATGAACCTGCCGTGGATGAGCGCCCACTTCCACGGCGCCTGCCAGGCCGCTGGGTGGTTGAACACGTCGGTGGGGTGGAGCACGCCCAGCACGCCGTGGTGGATGACGACATAGCCGAGCGCGAGCCCGAACGGCAGCCAGTCCTGGTAGAGGGTGATCACCCCGATCATCACGAAGAAGTGGAAGTGCATCTCGACCACCCCGCCGGACAAGTGGACCAGGATCGCCGACGAGGTGATGAGCCCAAGCACGGCCGCCGCCGATCGGGCCCGCCGGTTGCCGCCAGGGTGCACGGCCAGCAGCGCGAACGCCATCACGACCGACCCCTCCGCGAGGCTGTGGGATAGGCCCCTGCCGCGGGCCAGGCCGAAGGCGGTGACACCGGCCGCGTGCAGCCACAGCAGCCCGACAATGCCCCGGTGGCGCCGCTCCCAGACCTCCGGGGCGAGGAGCTGGCCGTGCGGCAGCGCCCCGCGGGCCGTGCGCGCAGCCCGTGCCACGGCGCCGCTGGTCACGCTCATGCCACCGAGATCGGGGGGACTGTTGCATCTGGCGATCACTGCCCTCGACGTCCTCCACCAGAACCCCTGATCGACCCGCCGATGCTCGGGATTGATCACTTTGAGCACTTCTTACAGCCGTCTGGACAGCAAGCGCCTCCACTTTGCTATCCGTCGGCGACGCCCTTCGCGCAGATGCAACAGTGCCCGTCAGCGTCACCCGACACCACGGTCCGCTGCGAACCGCCACCGTGCCAGCCGAAGACCAGCCGGTCACCTTCGGCGTACATGGCGCGGTGGCCGAGCACTACGGCACCGACCTGGCAACCCAGGAGCCGCACGCCACCACCCTGGACTACCTGGTGGCCGCGGCCGCCGGGTGACTGACCGGGACCTTCGGGGGCGCGCTGGAGGCGCGCGGCATCCCCGCCGGAGACGGTCGTCTCCAGGCAGACGCAGTCGGCGAGGTCGAGCTGGACGCCAAGGTGCTGGTGGTCAGGCGTATCCACGTCACCTACCACCTGGTGGTCGACCAAGCTGTCATCGATGACCAGAAGAAGCGGGCAGCAATCGAGCGGGTGCTCGGCTTCCACGCCGACCGCTGCCCGGTCGCCCGCACCATCGGGAACTGCGTGGCCATCTCCACCAGCCTCGAGCTGCACACTCCGGAGCGCAAGTTGCCGTAGACGAAGGCGAGGGGAGAGCCGGCTCGACCCCAGGTCGTCCCGACCATGCTGGTGCGATCCCACGCCGTCTGTCAGCTGGCCAGCATCGGCGGGGAGCGTCACATCCTCGCGGTAGCGTTGCTGCCGCGATGAACCGTACCGACCGCCTGTACGCCCTGGTCGAGGACCTGCGGGCGACCGCGCCTCGGGCGCGCGGGGCGCGCCGGCTCGCCGAGCGCTTCGAGGTCAGCATCCGCACCATCCAGCGCGACATCCTGGCGCTCCAGGAGGCCGGCGTGCCCATCTGGGCGACCCCCGGCCCCGGCGGGGGCTACACCATCGACCCTGGCCACACCCTGCCGCCGTTGAACTTCACCGCCAGCGAGGCCGCCGCGATCGCATTGGCGCTGGCCCGGAGCGGCCCCATGCCGTTTGACGGTGCCGCGCGCACGGCCCTGCACAAGCTGGTCGCCGCGATGTCGCCGTCCGGGCGTACCAACGCGATCGAGCTGCTGGCACGGATCCGCCTATTGTCTGGCAAGGGGGAGTTGTCGGCCATGCCGGTTCTGCGGACGGTCGAGCGGGCGGTGCTGGAGCGGCGGGTGCTCTGCCTGGACTACCGCGACAAGCAGGGCCATCCCACCGTTGGGCGGCGGGTCGAGCCGCTGGGCTTCGTCGGCGCCGAACGCGATTGGTATCTGGTGGGCTGGTGTCGGCTGCGCGGCGCCGTGCGCGCATTCCGCCTGGACCGGATCACCACCGTCGAGGTGACCGGGGAACCCGCACCCGAGCGTCCGCCGCCCGCGCTCGATGACGGTTGCCTGCCTGGGCGGTCATGGCGTCCGGCGATTGTGGCCTGACCTGCCGCTGCATCGCTGGGGATCATCAGGCGACTGGCCCAGCAGGTCAGGAACGAGCGCGACGCAATGCCTTCCTCGCCGGGACGCCGCACGCCCGGCGGTACTGGTGGGCCAGCCGGCAAGCCCACCAGAACCCACCACGACAGCTCGGGGCCGTGGTTCCGCGCAGCGGCCGCCGTTCGGCGCGACTGTGGGGAGCTGCGCGCCCCCGGCGGGGACCGACGCGCAGCTCCCGACGCTCAGGACTGCTCGAGCAGCCCGATGCGGTGCCCCTCGGGGTCGAGGAACATCGCGACCCGTGCGGTCTCCGAGATCGGGGTGGGCTGCTGCACCACCTTGCCGCCGAGCCGCTCGGCCCGCTCCAGGTACGCCTCCAGCCCCTGGACGCCCGCATAGAACGAGACGTACTCGCCCACCGGGTCGCCGGGCGCATAGATGCCGCCCGGGATGCCGCCCTCGGCGCCGGTGTCGACCATGCCGTAGCGCTGGGGGTTGTCGGCGTCGACCTTCCAGCCGAGCAGGTCGCCGTAGAAGCGGGTGAGCGTGTCGAGGTCGCGACCGGCGATCTCGAACCACACCACTGGTGCCGCCATGAGGATGCCTCCCGTCTCGGAGATGCTGGCGGACCTAGGGTGGCGTCCCACCGCGACAGCGTCCTGTCGGGATCTCGAAACGATCTCGTGGGTGCAGCACGGTAGCCACGTCCCCATGCGCGCCGATCCGACACGGCCGCTCATCCTGTCGGGCGCTGCCCCATGGCCTTGCGCAGCTCCTCGGCGTCGTAGATGAGCTCGCCTCTGACGATCCGGCCGTCACGGATCTCCAGCACCTCCGCGGCGGTCAGGGTCCCCTGGACCGGTGCCATGGTCCAGTCGACCACCGAGCACACCAGGTTGCCCTCGGTGAACTGGTGGCGGACACGGAAGCTGGTCACGGCGGCGCCGGCCTGGCGGGCCATGGCCCGGTAGCCCTCGGCCGAGTCGAAGCTGGCCACCGGTCCGAGGAAGACCATGTCCTCGGCCAGCGGCACCTCATCCATGTCGCCGTGGTGATTGATCCAGGCATCGTAGTACTGGTTGGCGATCGCACGCGGATCCATCAGCCGCTCCTTGGGTCGACGGTGCTGCAGGGTCACCCCGTAGGATCCGGCGCGGCGACGAAACTCATCGGGTCGAGCGTCAGCTGGTCCGGCTATGGTTCGGTCATGGCTGCTTCGGTGGCGACCACGCCCAGCCCTGACGAGCTGCTCCAGGCCGCGCTCGCCGGCGACCAGGCCAGCTTCGGCCGGCTGGTCGAGCCCCACGCTCGTGAGCTCCATGTGCACTGCTACCGGATGCTGGGGTCGTTCCATGACGCCGAGGACGCCACCCAGGAGACCCTGCTGCGTGCCTGGCGGTCCCTGCCCACCTTCCAGGGGCGAGGTTCGCTGCGGGCATGGCTGTACCGGATCGCCACCACCACCTGCCTGAAGGCGATCCGGGCGCGGCGACCCCACGGCGCGGACAGCTCGACGATGCCGTACCTGGAGCCCTATCCCGATCGGCTGCTGGACGACCTGCCCGCCGACGGCCCCGACCCGGCCGCGGTCGCAGCGCAGCGCACCTCGGTGGCGTTGGCGTTCGTGGCCGCGCTACAGCGGCTCACCGCCCGCCAGCGGGCGGTGCTGCTGCTGCGCGACGTGCTCGACTGGAAGGCATCCGAGGTCGCCAGGCTGCTGGGGACCTCGGTGCCGGCGGTCAACAGTGCCCTGCAGCGCGCCCGCGCGGGCCTCGGCCGGGCGGCGCCCCTGGCCGGTGTCTCCACCCGGTCGCTGAGCCGCCAGGACCGCGTGGTCCTGGATCGCTTCATGGAGGCCTGGCAGCGGCGCGACATCGACGGGTTGGTTGGGCTGCTGCGCGAGGACGCTGTTCTTCACATGCCGCCGCAGGCGCTGCGCTATATGGGCCGTGAGCAGATCGCGGGCTTCCTGCGCACCGTTCCCGCCGAGGGTCGCCTCGACCGCATCCGGCTGCTGGCCACGCGGGCCAACGGGCAGCCAGCCGTGGCCGCCTACCTGCCCAGCGACGGTGGCCTGGAGGCCTACGGCGTGATGGTGCTGACGGTGGTGGACGAGGCGATCCAGGCCATCACCGGCTTTCAGGATCCTTCGCTGTTTGCGGCGTTCGGCCTGCCCCAGACCCGTCCTCGATGAGGGTCTTGAGGTTGCCGAGCACGATCGGCAGCATGCCGGCCCACATCCGGCTGAACTCCTCGACGGCGGCCGGGTCACGGGCCTGGAAACTGGACTCCCAGACGATCATCGCTCCGTGTGGTGTGGGCTCGACGGCGAAGCGGCCCCGGTTGTCGATGACCGGCAGGCCACCGTTGATGGTGTACCGGTAGGAACGGGTCGGCGGGGCGTAGTCCAGGATCGCCTCGTGCTGGGTGTGGCCGTCGGCGAAGGTGCAGACCCGGGTCATGCCGTCCAGCTCGACCTTGGTGATCCCTGGGATCCAACGGTCGACGGCACCGAGGTCGCCCAGGACTTGCCAGGCGGTGTCCGGGTCGGCGGCGACCTCGATTGTCTGGGTGAAGCTCGGCATCGGGCGCTCCTTCCCGCGCTGCGGTGGCTCACGGTAGCCTATGCTCAAGCCACGACTTTCACAAGTCAAGACTTGTATTCAGTTGGACGTCGAGGAAGGAGCGAACGGCCATGAGCGCCAAGGAGGTCCTGAAGGCCCTCGCCGAGCCCCGCCGCCAGCAGATCCTGCGGCTCGTGCGGGCCGCCCCGCGCTCGGTCGGCGAGATCGCCGAAGGCGTCGACGTCACCCAGCAGGCCGTCTCCCAGCACCTGCAGGTCCTCAAGGACGCCGGCCTGGTCGCCGTCCGCCAGGACGGCACCCGGCGGCTGTATGTCATCCGCCCCGAAGGCCTGGAATCGCTGGACCAGTTCCTGGCCGAGCTCTGGCCCGCCGGGCTCCGCCGCCTCAAGACCGCGGTGGAGGACGACGAGCAATGACGACTGAGCTCCCCTCCACCGCCTCGGTGCACATCGCCGCCGATCCCGAGCGGGTCTTCGACTACTTCACCAAGCCCGCCGCGATCCTCCGCTGGATGGGCGACTATGCCGTGCTGGACCCTCGGCCGGGCGGGCAGTTCACCCTCGACATCAACGGCGTGCCGGTCCGCGGTCGCTACCTTGCCGTCGACCGGCCCCACCGGCTGCTGCTCAGCTGGGGCCATGCCGGGTCCGACCGGCTCCCCCCGGGAGGATCCACGGTCGAGGTCACCTTCGTACCCGAGGGCGGCGGCACCACCGTGACCGTTGTGCATTCCGGCCTGCCGGCGGCCGACGCCGAGCAGCACCGCTTGGGCTGGGCCCACTTCCTGGACCGGCTCGTCGTCGCCGCCCAAGGTGGTGATCCCGGCCCCGACCCCTGGTCGGACCGACAACCGGAGACGGCTGGTATCACGGTCGGGGAGGACGGCCTGGCCCGGTGCTGGTGGTCCGCTGACGACCCGCTGTACCGGCGCTACCACGACCTGGAGTGGGGTCGCCCGGTCGACCACGATCAGCGCCTGTTCGAGAAGCTGTCCCTGGAGGGATTCCAGGCGGGACTGAGCTGGCTCACGATCCTGCGCAAGCGAGAGAACTTCCGCAAGGCGTTCCAGGGCTTCGACATCGAGGCCGTGGCCCGGTTCGGCGCGCCCCGGGTCGACCGGCTGCTCGCCGATGCCGGGATCGTCCGCAACCAGGCCAAGATCCAAGCGACGATCAACAACGCCCGCCGCTGCCTCGAGTTGATCGACGAGTTCGACAGTCTGGCCGGCTATGTGTGGCGGTTCGAACCCGACCCGCGCTCGCGTCCGGCGGTGCTCGACCATGCGGCCCTGCTCCAAATCACCGACAGCCCGGAGTCCAGGGCAATGAGCCGAGACCTGCGACGGCGCGGCTGGTCCTTCGTCGGCCCCACCACCGCTTATGCCTTCATGGAGGCGACGGGCCTGATCAACGACCACCTCGACCAGTGCGATGTCCGCATGGACGTCGAGCGCGAACGCCACCAGTTCCAGCGCCCGCCTGGAGCACGACAGCAGCCACCCTAGCGACAGTCGGCTCAGCGGGCCTGGAGCAGCTCCAGGTGCAGCGCCTGGATCGCGGGGTTCGGAGAGGCGCCCAGGTCCCTCGCCAGCCGATCCTGCGGCACGACGGCGCCGTCGCGAGCATCATCTCCGTCTGCGGCCCCATCGAGCGCTTCCGCGACAAGGTGGAAGCCTGCGCGGGCCACTTGCTCGACGTCACCGGTCGGCTCGGCGCGAGGCTCGGCCACCCAGCCGGAGGAAGTCCCGCTCGGCGTCGGTCGGGGCCAGGGCGGCGGCACGCTGGTAGGCGGCCGCGGCCTCGCCGTGTCGGCCCAGCCGCCGCAGCAGATCGGCGCGGGTGGCGTGGAACGGGTAATAGGTGTCCAGGTTCAACTCGGCCACCAATGCCAGCGCCGCAGCGGGGCCCTGGACCTCACCGACGGCGACGGCCCGGTTGAGGGCCACCACCGAGGTGGGAGCGACCGCAAACAGCTGGTCGTACAGGACGACGATCTGCGACCAGTCGGTCTCCTCCACGGTCGCGGCGTCGGCGTGCACGGCGTGGATGGCGGCCTGGAGCTGATAGGGACCGGGTTGGTTGCGGCGAAGGCAGCGGCGCAGGATCGCCTGGCCCTCCTGGATCAGGGCCTGGTCCCATCGGGTGCGGTCCTGGTCAGCGAGCAGCACCAGGGACCCGTCGGGCCGGGTTCGCGACGGGCGGCGGGACTCGGTGAGGAGCAGCAGCGCCAGCAGGCCGGCCACCTCTGGCTCGTCGGGCAAAACCGCGGCCAGGACCCGGGCCAGCCGGATCGCCTCAGCGCACAGCCCCGGCTCGGCCGGGCCGGCCAGCCCGGCGGTGTACACGAGGTAGACGACAGCCAGCACGGAGCGGAGGCGGTCGGGCAGCTCGTGCTCGCTCGGCACGCGGTAGGGGATTCGGGCGGCCTTGATCTTGTGTTTGGCACGCACCAGCCGGCGGGCCATGGTCGGTTCGGCCACCAGGAAGGATCGTGCGACCTCCCTGGTTGACAGGCCGCCGAGCAGCCGCAGCGTCAGCGCCACCTGCGCCTCGATGGAGAGTGCCGGGTGGCAGCAGGTGAAGATGAGCCGGAGCCGGTAGTCGGGCACGGCCCCTGTCTCCTCGGACACGTCAGGCTCCTGGCCGCCAGGCGACAGCAACGCGACCTCGCCGAGCAGCTCCCGGCCGCGTGACTCGCGGCGTAGGCGGTCGATGGCGTGGTTGCGGGCGGTCATGGTGATCCAGCCCCCCGGGTTGGGTGGCAGGCCGTCGTCCGGCCATTTGTACAGGGCGACGGCGAACGCCTCCTGCACCGCATCCTCGGCCAAGTCGATGTCACCAAAGACTCGGATCAAGGTGGCGACGGATCGGCCGGACTCCTCGCGGAAGATCCGGCCGACCCCGGCCTGGTCGAGCCTGGCCGGGTCGTCGCCGTCGCCCACCCGGTCAGGCCTCGGCGGCGGCGAACGGACGGACCTCGATCGGCTTCCCGACCGCCGCGGTGGCCTTGGACGCCCAGACCAGCGCGGCATCCAGATCCTCCGCCTGGATGATGTAGAACCCGCCCAGGTGTTCCCGCGACTCCACAAAGGGCCCGTCGGTGGTCACCGCCTCGCCGTCGGAGATGCGCACCACGGTGGCGGTGTCGGGTTCGTGGAGGCGGCCGGAGAAGACCCAGGCGCCGGCCGACTTCAGCTCCTCGTTGAGGACCTGGATCTGCTTCCAGGACCGCTGTATCTCCTCGTCGGTCATCGGGTCGCGGGCCTCGCCGTCGACGCTGTGGACCGACAACAGGTACTGGGTCATGGTGTCCTCCTCGTGCTGGGCGGGCAGGTCCCGTCGCTCACCCCCACTACGAACGGGCATCGCCCAGATTGACACGTGCACCAAGAAAGCTCGTCAGCGGCGAAGGCTCGGTCGCATCCGGTGACGGGCTGGGTCACGGTGATCATCGTCGCTGTGCCAGCGGACACAGGAAGATCGGTTGTCGCTGGGTGCCCCTGTTCCGCCCAGCTTCGACCGGCAGCTACCCAGGCAGCTTGGCCGCGAGGACGTCGACCGGCTCGATGACCGGCGGCTGTGCCAGCAGCTCGGGCGCCTGGGCCATCAGGGCGGCCGCCACCCGGCCGCCAAGGTGAGCCTCGCGGCCCGCGTCGTCGGGGAAGGCGTCGAAGATGGCGAACTCCGAGGGTCCAAGGCGGAACGCGAACCATGCGATGGTCGCCGGCTCCTCCTCCACCAGGGCCAAGCCTCCCTCAAAGAAGCTGATCACCTCGGCCTCCTTGCCGGGCTTGGCCACCAGGCGAACAAGCAGTCCCACTGTAACCATCGCCGCTCTCCTTTCGAGGAAACCGCGCCACCACAGGCACAAACCAGAATCGAAGCATCCTACTGCGGGCGGCTAACCCACTCGGGCAGGAAGATGCGTTTCTGACAAGGGCGTATCGACACAGCGGACGATCACTGCTCGCGACGCGGATCGCCGGTGGCGATGGCACATCATGACCAACGCCTTGCTCTCAGGTTCGGGGTCTGCAGCGAGGCGTGGCGAAGGTCCCCGGCGACGGTTGCGCTGAGGCGTCTTCACCCGCAGCGCAGCCCCCGACCGCCGTCAGCAGGCCGCTTGGCGCAATCTGGCCATCTCCTCATGCCTCGACCACAGAACCCAGCCGGGCTAGACTTGCTGCTTCCAGCGACCTTGGGGGGGTGTGCGATGGGGACCGTGCAGGTGCGGAGCCTCGATCAGGCGGACGAGACGCGTTCGTTCCCGAACGGCGTGGTGGAGATGGTGACGATCGGGGACACCATGCTCGGACGGGCACGATTCAAGCCGGGGTGGCGCTGGTCCAACGATGTCAAGCCGATCGCCAAGACCGAGTGGTGCATGGTCCTGCACGAAGGCTACTGCGTATCCGGGTCGGCGATCGTCCAGGCCGAGGACGGCTCCGAGACCCGCATCGGGCCCGGCGACGGCTACGTGATCGAGTCTGGTCATGATGCCTGGGTCGTCGGCGATGAGCCGTGGGTGACGGTCGACTTCTCCCAGGCCATGGTGGACTACGCCAAGTCGAGCTGACTGTCCCGACCTGGTCGGATCTCCGAGGAGCGGCATGAACCTGAACGGCATCCTGATTGGATCCGAGGACCCACAACGCCTGACCGTCTACTACACCAGGCTGTTCGGCGAGCCGGGCTGGGCGGGCGGGGACTTTGTCGGCTGGCAGCTCGGCAACGGCTATGTCACCGTCGGGCCCCATGATCGGGTGCAGGGCCGCAACCCCCACCCGGGCCGGCTGATCTGGAATCTGGAGACCCCCGACGTGCACGGCGAGTTCGAACGGCTCAAGGCGGCTGGTGCGACGGTGGTCCAGGAGCCCTACCAGCCGGGTGAGGCCCCCGAGGGCTGGATCGCCACGTTCTCGGATCCCGACGACAACTACTTCCAGCTCGTCAGCCCAATGGTGTAGCGGCCACGGCGCACCTCCACCGCGAGGACGAGAATGTGTATGACGTACGACGCCTCGGGCGCCGCATGGGCGTCCGAAAGGAGGGGGCACAGATGGTAATGCCGATGCCGGCCGAGTGGTCGTTTGGGGCGACGATCCCGGCCAAGGACCTGGAGGGCACCAGGCGGTTCTACGAGGACGTCCTGAGCGCTCAGGTGGTGATGGAGGACCCGGGAGGGATCATCTACCGGTCCGGGGACTCCTTTTTCAGTCTCTACCCGACCGAGTTCGCCGGCACGGCCCAGCACACGCTGGGCGCGTTCATGGTGCGCGATGTCGAGGCGACGGTGGCCGACCTCCGCGGCAAGGGCGTGAGGTTCGAGGACTACGACCTGCCGGGCGTGAAGACGGTCAACGGCATCGCCGAACTGGGCGGGATCCGGGGGGCCTGGTTCAAGGATCCTGAGGGGAACATCCTGTCGGTGGTGCAGTTCCCGGAGGCCTGATCGCCAGGGCGAGCCGGCGGCTCCGGCAACCGAGCGCTGGAGCCGCCGTCATCCCCGGCCGGACGGGATCCCGCCGACCGACCCGACCGACCGCTTCCTGCGACTCCTCCTGTTCTGTGATGGCCAGCCGATCCGGCCGAGTTCACGGGACCCCTGCGCGACCCCCTGTGGCCTCTGCCGTGACGCCCCCATGGAGGGGCAAACGGTCAGGCGGAATTGCCGTAGGGAGCTGCGATCGCCAAGACCGTCAACCAGCCGGAGGTGCCCGTGACCGAGCAGCCGGACTCTGGCGCCGATGTGTGGCGGTTCGACGGCCTGCGTGCGCTGTACGTCAACTGCACCCTCAAGCGCTCCCCCGAGCCCAGCCACACCCAGGGCCTGATCGACGTGAGCCGGTCGATCATGCAGCGGCACGGGGTCGCCGTCAGCGTGCTGCGGGCGGCCGACCACGACATCGCCACCGGCGTGTGGCCGGACATGACCGAGCACGGCTGGCCCAGCGATGCCTGGCCGGCGATCTACCAGCAGGTGTTGGCGGCCGACATCCTGGTGCTGTGCGGCCCGATCTGGCTCGGCGACAACAGCTCGGTGATGAAGCGGGTCATCGAGCGGCTGTACGCCTGCTCCAGCCTGCTGAACGAGGCCGGCCAGTACGCCTACTACGGCCGGGTGGGCGGCTGCCTGCTGACCGGCAACGAGGACGGCGTCAAGCACTGCGCCATGAACATCCTCTACAGCCTCCAGCACCTCGGCTACACCATCCCGCCCCAAGCCGACGCCGGCTGGATCGGCGAGGCCGGCCCAGGCCCCTCCTACCTCGATCCCGGCTCGGGCGGTCCCGAGAACGACTTCACCAACCGCAACACCACCTTCGCGACCTGGAACCTGATGCACCTGGGGGCGATGCTGAAGCGGGCCGGCGGTGTCCCGGCCCACGGCAACCAGCGCTCGGAGTGGGACGCCGGCTGCCGGTTCGACTTCGAGAACCCCGAACACCGCTGAACGCCCGAGCCTGCGGAGGACGAGAACGATGCGGCGGCCCGGCAGTCGGCGGCGGCGCGACCTGGATCGCCGTCGTGTCGGCGGCCGTGCTCCTGGCCATCGGGATCCTCGTCTGGTTCCAGCCGCAGAAGCTCCTGATCGACCAGTGGGTCGACGAGGCAATCCCCTCCGCCGCGCCGCCGGCCGGACCCGAGGCCGGCGGCCCAGCGGCCTCGACGGACCGGCCGGACCCCATCACCCTGGCGGCCGGACAGTTCCGCTCGCTTGGCCACGGCACTACTGACCGGGCGATCGCCTTGGACCTGGGCGGCGGCATGCGACCGCTGCGCCTGGAAGGCCTCCGCACGGCGCTGTTGCATCTGATCAGTTCGCGGCATGGTGAAGTCGCGACATGGTCTGGCGTCAGATCGCCAAGGCAAGCTCGTCGAACGCGACCGCCAAGCGCCGGGCCACCGGCTCCTCGACCGCGAGCTCGTAGTGGCCTCGTCGCAGATTCTGCACGAAGCCATGCCCGGTGATCACGACCCTGGCGCTGCGGTCCTGCTTGAGCCCGCGCATGTGACGCAGCCGCGCCTTCAGCCGGCCGTGGTCACACTCGATGTGGTTGTTGGCATACCGATCGGTGCGATGCCAGACCGCCGGCAACAGCTCCTCGAGCACCGCCGGGTACACCGGCGCATGGTCGGTGACGACCTCAACGGGCATGATCGTGGTCGTGCCGATGGCCCGCTCGAAGAAGCGGCGGGCAGCCCTCCCGTCATGCTGGGCGGAGACAAAGATATCGATGACCTGGCCGAATTGGTCGATGGCGCGGTACACGTAGCACCACCTGCCGGCGACCTTCACGTAGGTCTCATCCACGTGCCAGCGGTTCCCGACGGCGTGCCGGCAGGGCCGGGCGGCCTCGGCGAGCAGCGGCGTGAACCGCTGCACCCAGCGGTAGACGGTGACGTGGTCGACCTCGACACCCCGCTCGGCGAGCAGCTCCTCGACGTCGCGGAAGGACAGGCCGAAACGCAGATACCAGCGGACCGCGAGGACGATCACGTCGGGCCGGAAGCAGAAGCCGGCGAAGGCAGATCGCGGGGCGGTAGCCGGGTGCGGGCGGCGGGTTCTCATGACGACAGTCTGCCTGCTCAGGGCTCGCTCGTAGCAGATGCAACAGCGCCCCATCGGCTCCCTCGTCGTTGCGGGCTGCGAGGGAGGCATCTTCCCGATCGCGAGGCCCCACCCGGCTCTCGGCGCGCTCGTCGTCCCCATGGGGAAGTCGGTGAGCGCCGGGTGGGGAATTACGGTGAGCGCCATCACCCGGCCCGGACAAGGTCGAGGTCGGCTGGGAGCTGCACCGGGAGTTCTGGGGTCGGGGGCTGGCCACCGAGGGCGGCTGGGCCGGGGTGCGCTACGGCTTCGAGACCGTGGGGCTGGCGCGGATCATCAGCGTCACCATGGCCGCCAACGCCGCCTCCCGGCGGGTGATGGACAAGTGCGGCCTGCGTTTCCAGGGCGAGCTGCCGATGGCGGGGACCGTGGTGGCCTGGTATGCCATCGACCGGGCGGACTGGCAGGACGCCAGCCGGCAGCACCGGCCCGCACCGGCAGGCTGACCGGCTTGGCGAACCCGGCAACCCCAGCCCAGGCGGCGCGATCCGTCCACCGTCGCGCTCCAACCTGACGTGGCAGACTCCTTCTCGGAAGGTCCGGACCGGAGTTGGGCTGGACATGGAAGAGCGTCATGGAGAACGCTGCCACCGAAGGAGCCGACCGGGCTCTGCGTCAGTGGGTCCGAGCCGGACGGACGCTGGTGGAGGTCGGAGACGGGTTCGCCTACCTGCGCCGCGAATGTGGGCGGCCAGCAGAATCTGCCCGCTGGGGACCGACACAAGTTGGCCGCTGACGGCCATCTTGTCACGCTGCGTGCTCGTCACGGCTGCATCAGGATGTCACCATTCTCCAGCGGCACCTCGGGGATGCGCCTCGGAGGGGCGCAGCCACGGGTTCAGGGACACGCTCAGGGCAGCGTAGGCGCTGCGGTCATCCACCGAAACGCTCCGGCTGGAAGGGTGGTGGCGTGACCAACCCCGCCCGGTCGGGACGCCTGGCCGAGTTGACGATCGCGTTGTCGCTGGCGTCGGATCTGGGCACCGGTCAGCCCATGGAGCACGGGTTGCGTACGTGCTGGCTGTCGCTGGCTGCGTCGGAGGAGCTCGCGCTGGATGCGGCGACGCGATCGTGCGTGTACTACGTGGCGCTGCTTCGCTTTGTGGGCTGCACGTCGGATGCATCGGAGACCGCGGTACTGGCGGGCGGCGACGACGTGGCGTTGAACGCCGCCATGGCACCGATGTTGATGGCTCAGCCGGGCGAGAGCGTGCGCTTCTTCGTGCGCCACCTGGCCGAGGATCTTCCCTTGCGCCGCCGGGTCGGCCGCGTGGTCCGGGCGATGGCCGATCCGGGGGTGGAGCATCGCAGCCTGTCCGGACATTGCGAGGTGGCCGCCCGCCTGGCCACCCGGCTTGGTATGGCCGAAGCCGTCTGCCGGGCGCTCGGGCATGGGTACGAGCGTTGGGACGGCAAGGGGCACCCCGCTGGCCTGGCGGGCGAGGAGGTGCCTGTGGCAATCCGTGTCGTCGCCGCCGCCCGGGACGCCGAGCTGTGGTCACGCCAGGCCGGCTGGCCGGCCGCCGCCGAGGTGTTGGCTCACCGACGCGGTCACGCCTACGACCCGGCCGTGGCCGATGCCCTGGTCGCCAACGGCGAACGCTGGCTTGGCGAGATCGGCGACGACCCAGGCGCTGGGGTGCTCGAGGCCGAGCCGGCACCGGTGCTGATGATTGACGCGGACGAGCTCGACGGTGCGCTCGCCGCGGTGGCCGACTTCGCCGACCTGAAGTCGCCGTTCCTTCGGCGTCACTCGACCGGTGTCGCCAGCCTCGCCGTCGCCGCCGCCGGGGCCGCCGGCCTGTCGGATGCCCAGGCCACCACGCTCGGTCGAGCCGCGCTGGTCCATGACGTCGGGCGCGTCGGCGTCGCGAGCGGGATCTGGGATCGCTCGGGTCCGTTGAGCGCCGAGCAGTGGGAGCGGGTCCGGCTGCACCCCTACCTCAGCGAGCGGGTGCTGCACCGCTGCGCCCTCCTCGCCCCGTTCGCCGACCTGGCCGCACGCCACCACGAGCGAGCCGACGGCTCCGGCTACCACCGCGGGGCCTCGGGAGATCAGCTCGCCCTTGGTGCTCGAGTGCTGGCCGCCGCCGACGCCTTCCACGCCATGACCGAGGTCCGGCCACACCGGCCGGCGCTCACCCCGGCCGGCGCGGCGTCGCAGTTGCTCGAGCAGGTCGACGCCGGCCGCTTCGAGCGGATCGAGGTCGACGCCGTGCTCGACGCCGCAGGGCAGGCGAGCCGCCCGGCGAGGGTGGCCCGTCCTGCGGGACTTACCGAGCGCGAGGTCGAGGTGTTGCGCCTGATCGCCCGCGGCCACGCCAACAAGGCGGTGGCGGCCACGCTCGGGATCTCGCCCAAGACGGTGGGGCACCACATCGAGCACATCTACGCCAAGGCCGGGGTCACCACCCGCGCCGGGGCGACGCTATTCGCCATGGAGCACGGCCTGCTGTCGCCCTGAGAAGCGTCGGAGATGGGGCGAACACCCGATGTCCAACGGCATCGACCGGTTGATACTCCCCAGCAAGGACATCGCGAGGGGGAGGCAACTATGCCGACGGTTGAGATCAACGACACCACCCTCTACTACGAGCGCACGGGGCAGGGGCCGGCGATGCTGTTCGTGCACGGCATGTGCGGCGACGCCGAGGTCTGGGCCGACCAGGCTCGGCGGTTCTCGGACCGCTTCACGTGCGTGCGCTACGACCGCCGGGGCCACAGCCGCAGCGCCCGAGGCAACTCCACGATCAGCGACGCCCTGCACGCCGACGACGCCGCCGCCCTCATCGAGGCGTTGGGGCTCGGTCCCTGTCTGCTGGTGGGGTCGAGCGGTGGCGCCGCCATCGGCGTCGAGGTCGCCCTGCGCCATGGCCATCTGCTCCGGGGCGCCGTGTTCAGCGAACCGCCGCTGTTCAGCCTCGATCCCGCCGCCGCGCAAGTCGCCATGCGCGACCTGGCGCCGCTGGTCGAGCAGGCGATCGCGACCGGCGACCGCCGCGCCTTCGTGGAGGCGTTCTTCGCGCTGATGTGCCCCGGCCTTTGGTCGATCATCGACGAGACCCGCAAGGACCGCTACCGCGCCAACGCCGACATCGGCCTCGCCGATCTGCGATCCCCGTCCCTTGAGGTGGCACCCGCAGACCTGGCCGCCGTCACGGTCCCGGCCCTCATCATCGCCGGCACGACCAGCCACCCGTCGCTCGTCGGTCGCCCGCGGGCTGGCGGCGGCGTTGCCCGACGCCCGCTTGGTCGAGCTCGAGGGGAGCGGCCACGTCACCTACGCCGAGCGGCCCGACGACTTCGCCAACGCCGTCTCGGTCTTCGCCGCCGAGCTGGACGGTCGCACGGTGGTGGCACGATGAGGCGCTTCGACGTTCAATCCGCGGACGAGACGTCGCTCGCAGTCTGGGCCGATGGCGCGGGAACTCCGCTCGTGCTGGTGCACGGTTCGGTGAGCGACCACACCACCTTGGTCCCACTGGTCGACGCGCTGCTGGGCGAAGACGTCGCCAGCTTCTCGATGGATCGCCGGGGTTTCGGCGCGAGCGGCGACGCGCCCGGCTATGCCATCGAGCGGGACTTCGAGGACGTCGCCGCCGTCGTGGATGCCGTCGCCGCCCGCGCCGGTGGGCCGGTTGCCCTGTTCGGCCACTCCTACGGCGCCAACTGCGCCATGGGCGGAGCCGCCCTCACGAAGAACGTCGACCATCTCGTGCTCTACGAGCCCAGTCTGGGCCTCCGCTATCCGGCCGGCTCGATCGACGCAGTCGAGCAAGCCGTGGCGGCGGGCGACATGGACGCGGCGATCATCGCCGTGTTCGTCGGGATCCTGGAGCTGTCCGAGGAGGAGATCGACGCCATGCGATCCAGCGCGACCCCGACCTGGGCGACCCGCCTCGCCTCCGCTCCGACCCTGCCGAGGGAATGCAGGGTCGAGGAGGGCTGGGTGTACCAGCCCGGCCAGTTCGATGCGATCACGGCGCCAACGCTGCTCCTGGCCGGCTCGGACACCCCTGCGGACGTGAGCAAGGCGACCGATCAGGCTGCCGACGCGATCCCCGACGCGCAGATCCGAGTGCTGGAAGGGCATGCCCACATGGCCCACAAGACCGATCCCGCCATGGTCGCCGGACTCATCCGGCAGTTCATCTCGTCGTGAGCCTCACTCCTGGCGATTACAGCCTCGGCAGGGACCAGAATGAAGCGACAAGCGCGAACCGCCGGGTGCACCGGCCGGCGTGGCGGCGGTGTCCCAGAACGACACTCGCCGACAAGGCCAACGAGCATCACCGATCGCCGGCTCGGCGATCGGCAACCGCTGCGACAATGCCCGACCGACAGCCACGCCCGGTGGCGGTCGCCGCCGAGAACCTGTTGGCCGTCACCGGGCAGTGTCCAATGGCCACCGACACGCGAACGAGGGCCCAGCCCACAGGACCTCGCGCGGCGCACGATGCTGCCATCAGACACCATACGGACGCTTGAATCCGGGTGTCGGCGATCACGGAATTCCGTGATCGCCGACAATCCGGGCGGTGATCCTGCGAGGTGGGTGGGCTTGGGTGGATTGGCGAGCCGGTTGCTCGTTCACTCGCCGGTCAAACACCCCGGCGGATCAAGACCTCACGCGGAGGTGGGGACCTACAAGATCTCGACACGGCCTTCGACGGTCAGTTCGCGGTCGGACTCGCTGGGCGCGCCCACTCCATCGGTTAGATGCCCTGCCAGGGACTCGAACCTGTGAACTGGCCAACAGTACCGAGCGCCAGACCTCGGGGCAGCCACCGTTGTGACCCGGATTCTTGCTCAACATGCTGGGCGGTCGGGGGGTGGCCGATCAGGGTCGCAGGCCCAGCCGGCCCAGCTCCCCCACCAGCCACCTGCGCCCAACCCCAAGCTCGGCCCGCATCCGCTTCACCGACCACCCCTGCTCGACGTGCCGTGCCCGCAGGTAGGCCGCCAGATCCGCGAAGCCCAGCTCCGCCAGCCGCGCGACCCGCCGCGCCTGCCACCCCCCCGACTGCACCCGCCGCCCGGACTCGGACGCCACCCGCTCTCCTTGCGTGCGCCGCACCCTTCGGATCCCATACTGGTCCAGCAGCCGGCGCACCGTCAGCCGATGCGCGGCCAACTCCGCGGCCACATCGGTAAGCAGCCAGGCCTGCTCCACCACCCGGTCGACCAGGTACGCCCGCGCATCCGCAAACCCCAGCTCGATCACGCGGGCGGCAATGCGCTCCTCGGTGTACCGCCGCCGCTGCCAAGCCAGCCGCTGCGGACGGGCCGCCAGCCGCACCCCGGACCGCGCCAGCGCCGCCTGCACCTGCCAGTCGCCCACCCCAAGCTCCGCAGCGATCCGAGGGACGCTGTGGCCGGCGTCGCAGCGGGCCTGCAGGTAGGCCCGAAGGTCGTCGAATCCGAGCGCAGCCGCGCGTTCCTGCATGCGCCGATCGCGACCGCCATCGACCGCAAAGCCGCCCGCAAAGACCAGCCGACGAGGTGTTTCTGCTGGTCGTGGGTTTGCCCATGCGTTGCCGGTCCCGCCTGGGACCCCGATGGGCAAACTGGCGCTGACCAGCGCGTTGCGCCGCGATCCCTTCGGCTCAGGCAACGACGACGGGCAAGGAGCACTCACCGGCCAGGCTCGGCGCACCGCTGGAGATACCAACTCACCAGGAGCTTTGCGCCGAGGACAGCCTCGCGTCGGGGTGACCGGAGTTGCCGGGTGGCGGTGCGGGGTGACCGCCAACGCATGGGCAAGGGAGTTCGCCGAGGATCCGCTGAAGGCTTCCGACCGCCGCCGAGGCCTACTACCTTAGGTGCCGATGGTGTACAGAGCTGCCATGCCAGCGTCAATGTGGTCGTTGACGTGACGGTGGGACAGCCAGGTGCCAGGGTTGTGCGGGGAAGCTCATGCCGCAGCTGGAGTGCCGGCAGAACCCCTTTCACCCGCTCGCGGAGAGGAGCAGAGTTGGTGCTGGCGAGCGTCTTGCAGCAACGCCGGTGCCGTGGTGCTTCTGCCGGGAACCATACTTGAGCCGGAGGCCGCCGGTATGAACTTGCTCGGTCGGCGTCGTGTCGTCTGGGATTACCTTCGCGGCGCCCTGTGGGTCCTGCCCAGCGTGTCGATCGTGGCCTTCCTGGCAGCCGGGGCGGTGCTGTCGCGCGTGTCGATCGGCGACGACTCCCCGTTGCGGGGGCTGGCCTTCCGGGGCACGCCCGAGGACGCCCGCGGGCTGCTGATCGTGGTGTCGGCCACCATGATCACGGTCACCGGCCTGGTGTTCGCTCTGACGATCGTGGCCCTGCAGATCGCCTCGGGGCAGTACTCGCCGCGGCTGCTGCGCAACTTCATGCGCGACCGCGGCACGCAGCTGGTGCTGAGCATCTTTGTGGGAGCCTTCGCTTACAGCACCGCCGGGCTGCACACCGTCGGCGTCCAGCGCGCCGGCCAGCAGGCGTTTGTTCCCCGGCTGGCGGTCTCGGGGTCGTTGGCGCTCGGGCTGGCGAGCGTCGGTGTGCTCGTCTACTACATCCACCACCTGGCCCACTCGATCCAGATCGACACGATCATGAGCACGGTCCAGCGCGAGACCCAGGGCGTCATCGACGACCTCTACGCTGCCCAGCTCGATCGGCTGGCGCCGGAGGAGCGCTGTCCCGACCCGCCCGCCTGGGCGGTCGCCCTCTTGTCCGAAGGCTCGGGGTACCTCCAGGCCGTCCAACCCGAAGCGCTGGTCCAGGCGGCGACAAGCCACGACCTGGTCGTCCGGCTCGCCAAGATGGTGGGCGACCACGTCGTGGCCGGAACGCCTCTGGCCTGGGTCTGGCAGCGGGAAGGCGATCACCCACCGGCGGATCTCGAGCGGCTGCGGGTGGCGCTTCGCGACGCGGTCCAGATCGGGTTCGAGCGCACCATGCTGCAGGACGTCTCCTTCGGCCTGCGCCGTCTGGTCGACATCGGCAACAAGGCGCTGTCTCCGGCGGTCAACGACCCCTACACGGCGGTCCAGGCGGTGCATCACCTGTCGGTGGTGTTGTGCATGCTCGCTCGCCGGCGGCTCGGCGACCGGCTGTACCGCGACGAGCAGGGGATGCTGCGCGTGGCGGCCCCGTTGCCGCGGTTTGCCGACTACCTGCGGCTTGGCACCGCCCAGATCCGGCGGTACGGGGCCAAGGAGCCGGCGCTAACCCGCAGCCTGATCCAGCTGCTTAAGGATGTCGGTAGCAGCGCAGCGACCGAGGATCGGCGCACGGAGGTGGCCAGGCACCTCTGGCTGGTGTTGGAAGACGCCAAGCGCGAGACCGCGCAGCCGGCCGACGTGGAGGCGGTGGTGGCGGACGCGGCTGCCGCGTTCAGCACGCTGGGAACCGACCATCCCCAGGGAACCGACCAGGCGCCTGGCGGCTGATCTAGCCAAGTCGAAGATGTCTGGGTACTGCCATCTCCGCGGGTAGCGCCGTTCGGTGATATGGGTGCAGCTGAGAGGAGGCCGGTTGCCGCTCTGCGCTCGCATCTGGTCGGCGCCACCCGAGCGTTGGATGCATGCCCCGCGGCAGTTCCCGCCTGCCAGGTAGGCTGCCGGCCGATGAGCGACGTCGAGCAGTTCGCACTGATCATGCTGAGCACTGCCGCCGCGGTCGTGGCGGCGGTGCTATCGAATCGGATCAGCGAACGGATCCGGATCCCCGCGCCCGCGATCTTCCTGCTGGCCGCCGCGGTCGCCTCCGACGTCCTTCCGGCGCTGGGCCAGCTGTCGGTCACCACGGTCCAGCGGGTAGTGACGGTGGCGCTTGTGGTCATCCTGTTCGACGGTGGCATGCAGATCGGCTGGCGGCGGTTCCGTGCGGCCGCGGGCCCGGTGGTCTGGGTCGGCGTCGCCGGCACGTTCGTCACCGCTGGGGCGCTGGCGGTCCTCGCCCATGTCCTGTTCGGCCTGGAGTGGCGGGCGGCGTTGCTGCTGGGGACGGCGCTGGCGCCGACCGACCCGGCGGTGGTGTTCTCGGTGCTTGGGCGCCGGGAAGTGGCCGGTCGCAGCGGGACCATCCTGGAAGGCGAGGCCGGCGCCAACGACCCGGTCGGCATCGCGCTCATGGCCAGCCTGCTGGCCGCCGGCCAGCCGCTCGGCCTTGGGGCGGCCGGCAGCGTCGCGGGTCAGTTCCTGCTGCAACTGGCGGTCGGCGCGGCGGTCGGGGTGACCGGCGGGGCGCTGCTGCTGCGGTTCATGCGCCGGGTGCCGCTGCCCAGCGAGGCGCTGTACCCGCTGCGGGTGCTCGCCAGCGCCCTGGTCATCTACGGGGCGGCGACCGTCGCGCACGGCTCCGGCTTCCTGGCAGTGTTCATCGCCGGCATCCTGGCCGGGGACGCACGTGCCCCCTACAAGGGGGAGATCGAGCGGTTCCACGCCGCCCTGGCAAGCCTGGCCGAGATCGTGGCCTTCATCGTCCTTGGTCTCACCGTTGGCCTGCACACCCTGCCCGACCGTGACGCGTGGGGCATCGGCCTTGCGCTCGCGGTGCTGCTGACGTTCGTGGTCCGCCCGCTGCTGGTCGGCCTGCTGCTGCTGCCGGTGCGGCTGGCCTGGGGGGAGCGGCTGTTTGTGCTGTGGGCCGGGCTCAAGGGCGCCGTTCCGATCCTGCTCGGCACCTTCCTGCTCACCGCCGGCGAACCCGACGCCTCCCGGCTCTACGCGGTCATCTTCGTGGTCGTAGCCTTCTCGGTCATCGTGCAGGGCGGTCTCGTGCCTGCCGTGGCTGGCAGGCTCGGGGTGCCGATGCGCACCGTCGAACCCGAACCGTGGACCCTAGGTGTGCGGTTTCGCCGCGAGCCCCGCGGGCTGCGCCGCTACCTCGTGGTGGCCGGCTCCCCGGCCGACGGGCGGGCGATCGGCGACCTTGACCTCGGCGAGGACGTGTGGATCAGCCTGGTGATCCGCCACGGCCAGCTCATCCCAGTCCAGGGCTCCACCACGCTACGCGCCGGTGACGAGGTCGTTGCGCTCACCGACCCCGAACGCACCCCAGACCTCACGCCGGTCTTCACCACCGCCCAGCCGGGCACCGGCGACGCCGACCCCACCCCGTCCTGACGGGCCTGGTCGGTCGGCTTGCTGTAGTCCGCTCGGGTGCCGACACCGTCCGGCGTTTCCGGTCCCCCGGCATCCGGGATCGTGACCACTGGCGGACACCGCAAGGCGATCCTTGGTCTGACCTGACGACGCTCCGGCCACCTGACGGTGATCCATTCCCCAGCAGACGCCGATGCCCTCCTGGGTAGCACTTGCCTCGTAGCGAAGACGCCGGGAATGGCGCAGCGTCGGTCCACTCAGGACGCCCCCCAGACGCCAGCGCGACGGTAGCTGGCCACCATGGCCAGCCCGATCGCGAACTGGAGGACGCCCAGCAGCCCCTGGAAGGCGACGTACCAAGTTGGGCCACTGACCGCCAGGATCCCCGTGAGCTGCAAGATGGCCACCGGCACGCGCAGTACGCCGAACAGAAAGGCGACCAGGACCAGCCAGAAGGTCCACCGCCATCGCCGCACAACACCGATCACCAGCAGCCCGATGAAGCCAGAGAGCGACGCCAGGAATGCGAGCTCCAGTGGACGACGGTCGCCGTGCGGCAGCCTCAGGGCCTGGTCGTAGACCTCCGGCGCCGACGCGAGGATCACCAGCAGGCTGACCCAGGCAAGCAGGAAGAAGCCGAGGACCACTGCCTGGGTCCGGTTGACCATCGCGCAGCGAGGCTAGCAGGCGCCGCCGGGTGAGGCCGCTTCCTGATCGGGCAACCCTCTCAGCGCCGAACTTGCCGAGAGGGTTGCCCAACGCGGGGTTGCGGCGCGAAGCTGCGCCGGTCGGCCCGGGCAGCACGACGGTACCGATCCGATGGTCTCCTGTGGTTGGGATCAACCGCTGCCTCATGAGCCGGTCGCTTTCTTGGCCGGGTCGAAGAACCGGTCGGCCTGCAGCTCGGCTTCGGTGAAGTCGCCGCGGGCGACCGCATCGGCGAACCACAGTGGGCTTACTTGTCGAGCGGCCCGCGTAGCCAACCGCTCCCACCCGAGCGTGACCGCGTGGGTGATGGGGACCAGGATCGTCGGCAGGAAAACAGCAACACCGCCATGACAGCCATGCGCAGGCTGAAGACCGCGGTGCCGTCAGCCCGTTGCGGGCTGGGCGTAGCGGGACGGCCGGGTGGGACCACGGGGACGCCGAACAGGAACGTGGCCGACGCCATGGCCGGCGACCAGTCGGCCAGACCCGCCCACCGCCAGGCCGGAACCGGCCGCCTGAGAAGGGGGCTGGTGGTGGCGCTTGCGTGGAGCCGGCGCATCGGGACTCCCTGATGGCAGGACCGACATTGCCGACCAGACTTCCCGGCGCACCACCCATACAGTAACCAACCAGCCCTCCCATCTCCAGCCCCCAGCTCGGCGGGCAGGGTCCGAGCGACCAGCGCGGCGCCCCCCGGTCGGTTGCGCTACGCCAGGGCCGAGGTCAGCGGGATGCGCACGGCCTCGGTCATGCAGCACCACCCTAAGCAGCAACCCGAGCAGGCAAGGCGCCACCCTGAGCGGCGACCAGGCAGGCTCTCTATGAAGGGGCCAGGGGTCAAGGGGTGATTGGCCAGGCTGACCCGGTGCCTGACCGTCGGGGTGATGCTCATCTCTGTATCGCCTCCTGGGGGAGGATCAGGTCGGGTGGGAGCGTCCGGCTGGCTCATCTCAGACTTGGGTCGTCAGGCGACCAGCGCCGTTGCGGGGGCCTTGCCGGGGAGAAGGGCTGGTTGTGCGGATGAGCATGTGCCAGATGGTCTCGGCGAGCTTGCGGGCGACTCGACACGGGCGACCTTGACGCCGCGTTGGCGGCCCAGTTGCTGCATGGTGGCCTGGTCGTGGTCGCGGTAGCAGGCGTGGCGGGCGGCGTGGGTGGTGGCCTCGATCAGCGCCCACCGCAGGTAGGTGGGGCCGTTGTTGGCCAGCGGCCCTCGGTGGTCGCTGCTGCCGGACTGGTCGACGCTGGGGCTCAGCCCGGTGTAGCCGCACAGCTTCTTGGCCGAGGCGAACCGGGTGATGTCGCCGAGCTCGGCGGCGATGTGGGAGCCCAGCACCCAGGCGATCCCGGTCGATGTTCCTGCGGCCTGAATAGGGCAGGCAGGCCCGCCGCCACCACGACCTGACCGACCGCCTGAACAAGACGTTCCGGCCCCAGGGCCACTTCCTCAACGTCGAGGTCCTGCTCCAGGACCAGAGCCGCAACCTACCGCTCAAGGCCGTGGCCACGGCCGCCGGTGAGGTTCCTCAAGGAGCTCCCGGACCCGCAGGTCGCCACGGCCGCGTACCAGAGCGGGCAGCCGCTGCCCTGGCGCGACTTCGAGCGCGACGGCATCTACGTGCGGTTCGAGGCGCTGCCGATGAAGCCGAACGCGGCCTCGCTGACCGACCCGGCCGCGCGCATCGTCGGCATGGGCCCTGTGATCGGCGGGCCGGTCGACTCCCACCAGCGGCTCAAGGAGCGGTTGAACGGCAAGCGCAAGAAGCCCTACGTCCTGGACCCTGAGGTCTCGTACGTGCTCGCGGTGGGCAGCCGCGACCCCTTCTGCAACGATCTGCAGCTGCTCATGGCCATCTACGGCCGGGACTGGGAGGCCCTGACCGGCGGTCGCGCGCCGCTCTGGCAGGACGAGCTGAAGTTCCGCGGCTTCTTCGGCATCGGCAAGGCGGAGGCGCGATACCACACCCGGTGCTCGGCGGCTGTAGTGATCAACGGCTCGGTGCTGATCCACGAACTCAGTGCGATGCAGTGGCTGGTCTTCGACAACCCCCACGCCCGGGTTCGGCTCCCCGACGGCCTGCTGCCGACCACGCACCGCTTCCAGACCGTCGGCGGTTCGAGGTGGGGCTGGCGGCCCGCTCGCCCCCTCCCCTGAGTGCCGGCCTGCGCCCGCGACCCAGGTGATAGGTACGCCCTCCCGCCCGCGACCCGGCGAGGGGTCGGTCAACCCCGACCAAGCCGATAGTGCCGACGAGCAGCAGCCAGTGAGCAGCCCGCGCCGGGCCGAACGGATAGGAAATGGCCAAGGATCACCGGCTCTGCTCCTCGCCCCCTGACTTCCGTGGTCGTCGGCCCTCCGCCGCCTGCAGTCGGGTGCCAAATCCTCACCGGGCGTCGGACTCCTGCCCGCCGCCTACAAGCCGATCTCCGGCGCGACCTGCTGGAGGCCCGCGACCGCCACCGCGATGAACTCGTCGAGGGGGAGCCCCAGGGTCTCCTCCGCCCCATACACCTCGTCCCGGTTCACGCCGGGCGCGAATGCCTTCTC
>Ga0307278_10000103_pt1 | contig 40807 bp, 46 predicted proteins | sample ER_DNA_117_FD_194482 | JGI IMG/M metagenome (GOLD analysis project Ga0307278, IMG submission 194482) | Bulk soil microbial communities from the East River watershed near Crested Butte, Colorado, United States - ER_DNA_117 | ecosystem: Environmental > Terrestrial > Soil > Floodplain | place... | reverse complement strand
CACTACAGCGATCCCGAGTTCAGCTGGAAGTTCGCGGTGCCGCCTGCTGCGATCGGCTTCCTGCGCGGTCGTGCGCTAGGACCGCAGTATGAGAACGACCTCTTCGCCGGGGCGGCCACGCCGCTGACCGCCGGCGGCTATCTGTTCCGGTTCAACCTGACGGGCAACCGGCGTAGTATCGCGGTCGACGATCCTCGTCTCTACGACCGGGTCGCCGACAACAACGCGAAGAACGACATCACCGAGAGCGAGAGCCTGCTCTTCGGCACCGGCTTCGGTGTGAGCACGGACATCGAGACCGCTCCGAACGGGAATCTCTTCGTCGTGTCGCTCTCGGCGGGCGCCGTGTACGAGATCTCTCGGCGCTAGCAGCAACTGAAAGGGGCGCGGTCCTAGGGGCCGCGCCCCGAAAGCGACACTTAGCCTGGAAACCGTCAGGAAAGAGCCTGCTTGCAGGCCCTCTCTAGCAATGCGCCCGCAAGATTCGAACTTGGGGCCTCTGCCTCCGCAGGGCACCCGAGCGGTTGGGCCAGGGTGGAGACGGATGTCGGAGCTTGGCTGTACAAGCTGCGTCGCGATCCTCCAGGGGCTAGCGCTGCCCGCCTTCCTCGCGGAATTTCTGTCGCGCTTGGACACATTTTGGACATTCTGTTGTCGATACTGAGTACAGTGCCGGCTCCGTCCGGCCGCCGGTACGCAACGTGCGAGTTGACCATCTCGGCGTTCCTTGCAAAGCGGCCGTGACGAATTTACGCACCCTACGGACGTTCTTCCTCCTAACGATCTGGATCCCGCTCGTGATGTTGTGCGAGCGCCCTTATCGACATCTTCCGCCGCAACGACCTCGGTGGCTTGTCCAAGTTGATCTACTTGATCGCTCGTCCACGCGTGGAGATGGCGTAGCTCGGTGGGGACGAAACTACGCAGCAGCTATGGCGATCAACACCGCTCGCTTATCTCGGCTCTGAGGCGCGACGTCGTTGCTCTCTGACGTCCGTCACAGCGCGACCGAGGCGCGTTCGGGTCCGAACTCCCACTATCTCAATCGGAACAGCGTAGTCCGAGAGGCCATCGAGGACCGCCTCGAGGTGGCGTGCCCCGGAAGCCTCGGCGGGGAGGAAGAGGCGTTGTGGGTATGCACGCGATGCACGCCAGCCGAGCTCGCCTTCGACTACGTATCCCCAGAGGGAGACCTGACCGATCGCTCGATGGCGGACCGAAGGCTGCGGGACGTCGTCGTAAAGGTCCAGGTAGCCCGCTGCTGACTCAGGGTCGAGGACAGCATGGATGCCGCACTCACACTCAGTCACCGGCGCGATGTGCCGTGACCGGCCCCGCCACGGACGAACTGGAATCCGATGTCGCTCCTGGCACTCGGCGACGAGCTCCCGCTGAGCAGGCCAGATCGTGTCGTAGGCGATGCTGCGAAGACGCATGACGTCTTCGTGCTCGACGACTGCCCAGCAGCGCCAGCCGAGGACTGGCTCTAGGTAATCAGGAGCGGAACTGATGTGGCCGGTGTCTCCTCTGCCGGTGCCTGCTCGGGCTTCTTCCCGGGGGGTGAAGGGCGAAGTTCTTCCTCCGAAGCCGGAGGCCGTTCGCGCTCTGGCGGAGCCTCAACCGGTTCGATCGTGTACGTCCGTCGCGTCTTTCCGATCTCCATCGGCCTGTGACATCCTAGTGCAAGAAGCTGCCATGGCCCTCAAGCTGCGCTGGCGTGGCACTCCCACCAAGCACGCTACATTCAACATCGGCATGCGCTTGCCGGGGCGCAGGTCCGTCACTGTGGGAGAGCTCTGGACGTCTACTACGGCGAACCAACTGCCCCATACTGGCGACAGCCGCCCCGGACTCACTGCGCAGCGGAGAACAGTCTTTGCTTTCAGGACGTGTCAACCGCAGTCGAAGCGCACCTCGTCCGGCCGCCGCGACCCACTTCGCTATGGGGTTGCCCGCCATGGGCTCCTGCTTCTCCTCCTAATGCTGATCTCGGCGCGCGTAACCCTCGTCGTCCTTTGGTTGTTCACTAACCTCGTCGATCGCGCGTTCGACGGCTTCGTCGTCCCGCTGGCCGGCGTGATCTTCCTGCCCTGGACAACGCTCATGTACGTGCTGTTCTGGAGCCCCGGCGGTGGGGTGAACGGCTGGGAGTGGATCTTCGTCGCTCTCGGCGTCATCGCGGACGTCGGCTCGTATGGGCGTGGCGCAATGCAGCGCCGCGCCTCGTACGCCTAGTCCCTTCCACGGGCGTGTCGCTCCGGGCCGAGCCGATCGGCTGCTCTTGCCCGATCAGCGACGGTCTGTGAAGCTGGCTGCATGGACCGCGCGACGAACAAGCGCGACATTGCGCTCGGCGTGGTCGTGGCCGGGACTCGCGTGGGGGCAACCGTGGGGCGGGTCGCGCTCCTGCCGATGCGGGTCGCAGCTCGCATGCCGGTGGTAGGTCCGGCGCTGCGGCGCGCGGGCGAGAGCCTGGCCGCCGACGGGCACGAAGCGCGGGTGCAGGGACGCCATCGACTCGAGACCACGGCCGAGGACGTGCTTGCCTCACCGGAGGTCGAGCACACGATCGATGTCGCCATGGCAGGCCCACTCACCGATGCCGTCGCTACCTCGCTCGCAGAGCATCAGGTCGTGGAGCGGATCGCCGAACAGGTGCTCGCCGAAGCGGACCTCGAAGGGGCGGTCACCAAGGCGCTCGGGCACGAGAGGACCGAGCGGCTCGTGGCGGAGGCGCTGGCAAGCCCCGGCCTCGAGCGCCTGCTGGTCAGCGCAATTGAGAGCCGGCTGACGGTGGAGTTGACGGACCGTGTTCTGGACAGCCCGGAGATGCAGCGCGCAGTCGAGCACGTCGCCTCCAGTCCGGCAGTGCGCGCTGCGCTCGCCCGGCAGACCACGACGCTGGCCGACGAGATGGTGAGCAGCATCCGCCGTCGCGCGGAAAGTGCCGACGGAGCCGCGGAACGCGCCGTCCGCGGCCTGCTGCGGCGGACACCTCTGCCGCGCGCGTCTTCAAGCGACGCGGGTCAGCTCTACGCGGGCGTTGCTACGCGAGCCGCGGCGTTCACGATCGACGTCGCAATCGCTCATGTCCTTTTTCTCACCGGCGCGGCGCTGCTCGGGCTTGTGGCGTCGCTCGTGAGCGAGCTCCGGCCCGAATGGCTGGTCGCGGTGCTGCTCGCCTCCGGCTGGACAGTCGTCGTCGGCGGCTATTTCGTCCTGTTCTGGACGGCGGCTGGTCAGACACCCGGAATGCGGCTGATGCGGTTGCGCGTGGCCCGTTCCTCCGGTGATCCACCGCGGCTTGGGCGGGCTCTGCTTCGGCTCATCGGCCTGGGCCTGGCCATCGTGCCTCTGTTCGCGGGTTTCCTCCCGGTGCTCTTCAACGAGCGCCGGCGCGGGCTGCACGACTTCTTCGGCGACACCGTAGTCGTCCACACCGAGCGTGCACCGCTTACGACGGAAGCAGTCGAGATCCGGGGCGACCCAGCGCAGGGAATGATGAGTAGGGCTTGATCGCGGCCCCTGCTACTCAGGTGCCGCTCCGGCATCGACTGACGAGGATCGGGCTGTGGCTCGGCGGACTGGCGCTCTTCCTGTTCGTCTGCAACCTGCTCGGGATCCCGATCGGGAGCTGGCTGAACTCGGTCTGGGACACGGTGACCGAGATCTCGGTCGGTTATCTCATCGCCGGGTGCCTCTTCCAGACGATACAGACGTCTCTCAACGCGCTCGCCTGGGTTTACATCCTGCGAGCGGCCTATCCTGAGGCGGGTGTTCGAGTAGGACCGATCGTGGCCGCGTATGCGGTCTCGGCCGGACTGAACGGCGTGTTGCCCGCCAACATGGGGACGCTCGTCATGCTCCTCATGTTCATCGCGATCGTGCCGGGCTCGACGTTCCCCGGGATCCTGGCGGGATACCTCGTTCACAAGATCTTCTTCACAGTGGTCGGCGCCTTCGTCTACCTCTACCTCTTCCTTACCGTCCCCGGCTCGTTTGATCGCGAGCTCGGAAACATCTCGGAGCATCCGCTCCTGACCGCGGCGATTGTCGTTGGAGGCCTCGTGCTCATCTGGCTGCTCGCCCGCATCTTCTGGCGTTGGGTGAAGAAGCTCTGGGCCCAGGCGAAGCAGGGCGGCGTCATCCTCTCGCGGCCGAAGGAGTACCTGGTGAAGGTGTTCCTGCCGCAGGTCGGGGGCTATGTCGCCAGGCTCGCGGTCATCGGTGTCTTCCTTGCCGCCTACAGCATTCCGGTCACGTTCCATTCGATCATGGCTGTCACCGGCTCCAACTCTCTAGCCAACGTGACTGCGGTGACCCCGGGCAGCGTGGGCGTGACCCAAGCGGCGAACGTCGCCGCGCTCCGGGACTACACGGACGCCGAGACCGCGACGGCGTACTCGATCGCACAGCAGCTGGTCACGACGACCTGGAACATCATCTTCGCAATCGTGCTGATGACGATCTTCTTCGGCTGGGCGGGCGGAAAGGACCTGGTCGGATCGGCGTACGTAGGCGCGAAGCAGAAGGCGGCCGAAACGCGCGCGGATCGAAAGCGAAAGAAGCGCGAGCGGCGCGGGGGCGGACTGAGGCTAGGTCGCCGTCCGCGGCTCGGCGGCAGTTACGCGTTCATTCGTCGGCCAGCTCTGCCCACTGCTTCTTCTGCCTACGGTCGTAGATCCATGCCCACAGCAGGAGGACAGCGGAGAACAACAGCAGCGTTCCTATGGCTCCCCACCTGTACCAGGCTGAACCGATCAGAAAGAAGAGCAGGAATGCACCGACGCCGCACGCAACTACCACACCCACCATTCCGAACCAGAACTTCGCTCCAGGACCGTCGTCCACGTTCGCTCCTTTGGCTTGATCGACTCGATCGTCGTGGTCTGCCGACCGCTGGCATCGTACGCCCGATGATGTGCGCCAGCGCTGCGAGGCGGCGCTGGAAATCGCAGGTGTCGTCTAAGGAGGTGCCGCCATCCCTGGGTTGGGGATACGCGGGGCGAACGCCCTCTGCGCCCGATCAGCGCCCCCACCTTGGCGCCGGTGAGCATCAGCGCCGCCATCACCAGCGTGTACGCCGTGATCGCTCCTGAATCCCAGTCATTGTCGTCCCACGTCCTTCGCCACGGTCGCGATCGAGACGTTCATCACTGAGCTGTCCAACGTCATCAGGAATTGGCCGGCCGCGAGGTCAGCAACACCAGCTGACTGCCCGAACCAACCTTGCCGACCGCGCCCGCAGAAGCGTTGTTGTCTCTTTTGCTAATGCGAGATCTCCATTCGTCCTCCGAAGGTGACGGCTACAAGCATTTCATCTCGTTAGGGGCACGTTCGATGACCCAGAATTGACGACATAGCGCACGGGAGGGAATCACCCGATCCGCATGATGACGCGCGTGCTCTTCGGCGCGAGTCTGGCCGCCAACCAGCGGAACTCCCTCGCTCGAATCTCAGGAGGCCCTTGAATGGTGCTTGCAGAAGTTACCCGTTTCTTGACGTGCTGTGGTCGATGCTCGTCTTCTTCTTGTGGGTCGCCTGGTTCACGCTGGTGTTCCACGTGATCGGCGACGTGTTCCGCCGGAGCGACGCGAGCGGCTGGACGAAGACGCTCTGGCTGATCTTCGTGCTGCTCGTCCCGTTCCTCGGCGTCTTCGCGTATCTGATCGCGAACAACGAGGGAATGGCGCAACGGAACGCACAGCAGGTCGCAGCGGCTCAGGCCGAGATGGACGACTACGTCCGCTCAGCCGCCGGCTCGTCAGGAGCGGCGGGCGAGATCGAGAGGGCCAAGGCGCTGCTCGAGAACGGAACCATCAGCCAGGCGGAGTTCGACGCGATCAAGGCCAAGGCGCTCGCCTGACCTGAAAGCCGGCATCGAGGTTCCCGGAGGAGTTCGAGGCCAAGAAGAAGCAGATCCTGGGCCTCTGAACGGCCGCGAGGTGCAGGGTCTGGTCGATGAGCGAGGCCCCGGCGACGGATTCGGTGTCGGCAGGTGCGGCGTCCGACCTGGAGCGACTCAACCTGCAAGAGGTAGACACACCTGCTCGCCGCTCGTCTTCGCCCAGATCCGCGCGTCCACCGGGAGGCCGAGCAGGAACAGGATTAGCCGCAGGCTAGCGCCCCCGCCCACGGACAACGAGGCCACGCGCCGCGCGGACGAGCCGCCGCTGAAACGGAACCCTCGGCCCGCCCGGCGCGGTGGCCGCAAGCGCAGTCCCGGGCCAGGCGGCCGCGACGCTCGCGCCGAGCAGGAGGACCTCGACCGCGACGTACACCATCAACAAGAAGACGAATACGGCGCTGAGCGAGCCGAAGACCTCGTCGAAGTCGGCGAACCGACCGATGTAAATCGAAAAGCCGACCGCCGCCAGGTTGAAGCCGGCGCAGGCCACCAACGCGCCGGCCAGCGCGTCGCGCAACCGGACGCGCACGGTCGGTACGAATCGGTAAAGGACCAGGAACGCGACGAAGGTTACCGCGACGGAAGCCACGAACTCGACACCGGCGCCGAGCTGGCCCGTCGCCGAGGCAGGGCCTCCGAGCTTGCGCACGAGCTCCTCGCCCGCCATCTCGACGATCTGCGTGATGATCGTCACCCCAAAGGCGCAGAGGATCAGCAGGCCGGCAACGAGCACGAGCGCGACATCGACAAGCTTGCCGCGCAGGTACGGCCGGCGTGCTTCGCTCCCCCAGATCGCCCGGAAGGCCGAGCGAGTCGCGCCCATCATCCCGCTCGCCCCGTACACGAGCAGGAGCAGCGAGATGAGGCCGACCACCGAGGCTGGCGGTCCGACGTCCTCGACCGCCCGTGCAACGCTGTCCTCGAGCTCGCCCTCCAGGGGCATCGCAGCCACCAGCCAGGAGGCGACTCGGTCACTGGTTTTCTCCGGCAGAAGCAGCTCGAGAAGCGAGGCCACGAGCGACACAAAAGGAACGAGGGAAAAGAGCACCCGGTATGAGATGGCGGCTGCTCGCTGGCTGCACTCGGTCCTGAGATACGTTCCCACAGCGATCCTGAGTGCGCGCCACAGCCGCCGAACGGAGCCTGGGGTGCCGGCTGTCGCTTTGCCAGGGTCGGGCATGTGTCAGCCGCGGGCCGAAGCGTTGCGAGCCGCCTTTCGCCTCTTGGGCGCCGGCTTGAGCTCCTCGCCGTAGGCATCGTGTCCCCGATCGAGCCTCACCCTCACACTCGTGGCGAGGATCCGGGTGGCCATGTACAGGCGCCCCTGCCCACGCTGCTTGCGCTCGATCGGTTTCGCCCTGCTCACGGGATCGCGCGCATCATCCCAGCCTTGACGCGTGCCAGTGCCACAGCGGGGCGGCTCGCGCTGCTGCCCATGTGCCTCGCCGCCCGCGCCCCGGTCGTAGGCCCGGTGCTGGGGCGGGATGGGACTCATGCGCCTCCGTGTATCCGATCATCACGGCCGACCACCGAGCCTCGGCCGTTCCTCCGTGCGCTTCTTCGGGCTTTTGCTGGCGATCGTGCCCCGGTTTGCTGGTTTCCTCCCGGTGCTCCTAGACGACCGAAGGCGCGGGCTCCACGATTTTCTGGCCGGAACGATCGTCGATCGTGAGCTCCCAATCGAGACCGCTTCGGCGATCGAGGCTGGTCCCGCCACCGCGCCCTAAGATGGAGTGCGCCTCAGGCACGGGAATCGCGTGGACTCACGGCACGGCTCGAGAGGCTCGTCGGCTCCTCAGCGCTCTCGACCTCAAGTATCAGGCCGTGCACTGCGACCACACGCACCTCCGAGCCAGGAGGAAGCTCCGAGCTCGAGCGAGCTTCCCATAGCTCACCCAGGACGCGAACATTGCCGGAAGGGGCCAGCTGGTCGGTCGTCTCGCCGGTTGCACCGATGAGATTCTCGACGCCTGTCTGAACCTTCTCACGCCGCATGCGGCGCTGCCAGTACACGACTTCCAAGATGCCGAGCGCCCCGCTCGAGACCCCGCCGATGACGTCCCAGGGCGAGGGCAGGAAGACGAAGAACAGCAGGGCGAGTAGAAGGAACATCTGAAGCTCGCCCGATGATTCTTCCGATGCAAATGACTCACGCATCACCCGGTACGGATGATTTAGACGGGCAACGCAATTCATCCCCTTTGGGCGACGAGAATCCGGTGGCCAGTCGTGAGGCTTACGGGGCAAGCCGCTGCTCGACAGCGGCGCGATCACGGAAGCCGACTTCGACGCGATCAAGGCAAGGCGCTCGCGTAGCGCGGAGAGGAGCCAAGAGTGACCGATCAGATTTCACGCGACGTCCTTCCGATCCCGGACAGGCCGTTCGAAGGAACGCTCCCAGACGACGCCAAGGACCCCGACGCGTCGTTCCCTGCGATCGAGCCGCTACAGCCACCGGCGGGCGCGCCCAACGTGCTTGTCATCTTGCTCGACGACGTCGGCTTCGGCGCGTCGAGCGCGTTCGGCGGGCCGTGCGCGACGCCGACGGCTGAGCGGCTGGCCGGGAACGGACTGAAATACAGCCGCTTCCACACGACGGCGCTGTGCGCCCCGACGCGGGCTGCCTTGCTGAGCGGGCGCAACCACCACTCCGTGGGAATGGGGGTCATCACGGAGCTCGCCACCTCGGCACCCGGCTACAACTCGATCCGCCCCAACACCTGCGCGCCGCTAGCACAAACGCTGCTGCTGAACGGCTATTCGACGGCGCAGTTCGGCAAGTGCCACGAGGTGCCGGTCTGGCAGACGAGCCCGATGGGCCCCTTCGATGCCTGGCCGACCGGCGGCAGCGGCTTTGAGTACTTCTACGGCTTCATCGGCGGGGAGACGAATCAGTACTACCCGGCCATCTACGAGGGCACGACGCCGGTAGAGCCGGAGAAGACGCCCGAAGAGGGCTACCACTTCACCGAGGACATGACCGACAAGGCGATCAAGTGGGCGCGCCAGCAGAAGTCGCTCATGCCCGACAAGCCGTTCTTCATGTACTTCGCTCCAGGCGCGACGCACGCTCCGCACCATGTGCCTACGGAGTGGTCGGACAAGTACAAAGGGCGGTTCGACGAGGGCTGGGACGCGTTGCGCGAGGAGATCCTGCCTCGCCAGAAGGAGCTGGGAGTCGTGCCCCCGGAAACGGAGCTGACGGCGCGGCACGAGGAGATTCCCGCATGGGAGGACATGCCGGATGAGCTGAAGCCGATTCTCGCTCGCCAGATGGAGGTCTATGCCGGCTTCCTCGAGCACACCGACCACCACATCGGGCGGCTCGTGGACGCGCTCGAGGACCTCGGGGTGCTCGAGGACACGCTCGTCTACTACATCATCGGCGACAACGGGGCGAGCGCGGAGGGCACGATCAACGGCAGCTTCAACGAGACGTTCATCTTCAACGGCGCCGTGGCACTCGAGACGCCGGAGTTCATGGCCGCGCGCATAGACGACTTCGGGACACCGAAGGCCTACAACCATTTCGCGGTCGGCTGGGCGCACGCGATGGACACGCCCTATCAGTGGACGAAGCAGGTCGCCTCGCACTGGGGCGGAACGCGCAACGGAACCATCGTCCACTGGCCGCGCGGCATCGCAGCGCGCGGCGAGGTCCGCTCGCAGTTCCACCATGTGATCGACGTCGCCCCGACCGTGCTCGAAGCCGCCGGACTGCCGCAGCCGAAGGTTGTCAACGGCGTCGACCAACGGCCGATCGAGGGCGTCAGCATGGCGTACTCGTTCGACGGCGCGAGCGAGGCCGACCGCCACGAGACGCAGTACTTCGAGATGTTCTGCAACCGCGGTATCTACCACGAAGGCTGGACCGCGGTCACCCACCACAGCGTGCCGTGGGTGCTGGAACCTCTGCCACCGTTCTCGGACGACGTCTGGGAGCTCTACGACACGAGTACGGACTGGAGCCAGGCGCACGATCTCGCCGCCGAGATGCCGGAGAAGCTGGCCGAGCTGCAGCAGCTCTGGCTCGAGGAGGCCCGCAAGTACAACGCGCTCCCGCTCGACGACCGGCGCATCGAGCGCTTCAACGCCGAGCTCGTCGGCCGGCCGGAGCTCGTGAAGGGAAACTCACAGCTGCTCTTCGCCGGCATGGGACGCCTCAGCGAGAACAGCCTCCTGAGCATCAAGAACAAGTCCCACGCGGTCACGGCGGAAGTCGTCGTCCCCGAGGCGGGCGCCAATGGCGTGATTATCGCCCAGGGCGGCGCCTTCGCCGGCTGGAGCCTGTACGCGAAAGATGGGCGCCCGACCTACTGCTACAACCTGCTCGGTCTGCAGCGCTTCAAGATCGAGGCCGACGCCGCAATCCCGTCCGGAACGCACCAGGTGCGGATGGAGTTCGCTTACGACGGCGGCGGCCCCGCCAAGGGCGGCACTGTCACGCTCTACCTCGACGGCGACACGGTCGGTGAAGGCCGCGTCGAGGGAACCGTGCCGCTGATCTTCTCCGCGGACGAGACCGCCGACGTCGGACGAGACACCGCATCCCCGGTCAGCGACGACTACGAGGGCGAGAGCAGCGTCTTCACCGGCACGGTGAACTGGGTGCAGATCGATCTCGGCGAGGACGCAGAAGACGCCGACCACCTCATCACACCCGAGGAGCGACTCCGCGTCGCAATGGCTCGCCAGTAGCGAATGAAGCGATCGGCCGACGCCGCGCGTGCCCCGGACCGGCTTCCGCATGCCCGTCCGCGCGTCCGTTCGGGCAGCCGGACAGAGGCGCGAACGAAGTTGGCCGTTACGCCGTATGGCGCGAGGCCGGGCGACTTTTCAGGCGAGCGAGTGGGCAGGAACCATGGCGCGTGCTCCGGTGGAGGCTGCGGGGGAGCAATCGAGGCCGCGGCGTGAGCCGCTCGGACGCGCGATCCTGGCTTTACACCGGAGGGACCCGCCTAGTGGCGCCGGGACCGCGCCGCCGGGGGCGGGATCTCGGGTTCGATGACGCGCAGGAGTTCTCCGACCTGGCGTCCATTGTCCAGAGGGTGTCGTAGCGGTAGCTCGCGGTGGACGGTGTAGTGGTTGCGGCGTCCTACCCTGGTCTTTGTCAAGTAGCCAGACGCCTCGAGCTGGCCGAGGATTTGTACCGTGGCCCGCTCGGTGATCCCGATCAGGTCGGCGATGTCGCGGATCCGCAGTGCCGGGTCGCGGGCGAGGCACGCGAGCACGTAGAGGTGGTTCGTCAGAAACGTCCACCTCGATTGATCGCGAGCCGCGTCAGCATTCATGTTCGAGACTCTTTCGTCATGATTCTTGCATGTGAATTCGTGTATTCTATCTCCGGAATGTCCGTTCTGGTGAAAAGGCACGAGCGCAGCTGACCGGAACCGAGCCCGTTTGACTTAGTCGCGGTCGCCTCATCTGGTGGCGAGGAGGCCGAGGCACTGGCCACGAGCCAAAGTGCATGAAGAGTCCATCCAGTCAACGTCAAGACGTACAGAGGAGGAACAGAGATGCCCCCACTGCGTAGAATCGCCCGCCGCACCGCACGGCGCACAGCCAGACGGCAGTCCGGCGCGGCCCCGCCGCCGCAGGCACCCCCGGAGGCACCCGCAGCGGCCGCACCGGCTGCTCCCGCTGCGCCGGAGGAACCCGCTTACATGGCCGAGCTCGAACAGCTGAACCAGCTCAAGGAGCAGGGAATCCTCAGCGAAGAAGAGTACGCCGCAAAAAAGCAGCAGATTCTTGGCCTTTAGGCGAGCCATGGGCGGAGCGGACCGTCAAGTGCACTCCGCCCAACTTTGCCGTCTCGCCCTAGCTGCTTGGCGAGCACGGATCTTGACGACCACAGAAACGGAGGTCTTACATGCCAACAACGACTGAGCTCACTCAAGCGAGCGAAGAGGAACGGGCATCTCTAGATCAACTCGGTCCAGTTGACTACATCGTCGTCGAGTTTCCGGCGGGAGCGAGCAACTTCACAGGCGAGATGGCCAAAGAACTGCTTGCGTTAGTCGACTCCGGGACGATCCGCGTGATCGACGTCCTGATCCTCACCAAGAACGAGGAAGGGTCGGTCGAGGCGATGGAGCTCTCCGATATCGAAGACCTCGGGCCGCTGCAAGCAGTCGAGGCCGAGCTGGCGGAACTGTTGGCCGCGGACGATGTCGAGCACCTCGCCGCCGCCATGGAGCCGGGAAGCACCGCAGGAGTGCTGATCTGGGAGAACCTCTGGGCTGCGCCATTCGCATCGGCGGCGCGCCGTTCGGGTGGTCAGTTGATCGCGAACGGACGGATCCCTATTCAGGCGATCATCGCCTCCATCGAGGCCGATGAAGGAACTGCGACGGAAGGAGACTGAAATGCCACTCAGAGCAGCACGTGTCGGAAGAGTTGGCGTCATCGGCCACCCGGTGGCGAAAACCGCGGTAGTGGCCAAGGCAGTTTCACCTGGCCCTTCGCCGGTTGCGAAGACCGCGGTGGTGGCGGCCGCCGTCACACCTGGGAGGGTGAGGCGGCGCCGGCGAATCTAGCTCCGGGCCTCACGTGAGCTCTACGTCGACGGAAGCCAGGTCGGTGAGGACCGAGTCGAAGGGACCGTGCCCATGGTCTTCTCAGCGGACGAGACCCTCGACATCGGCTCCGACAGCGGCACTCCGGTCTCCGACGACCTGCCCAGTGGACGAGCTCGAGTTCAACGGGAAAGTGCGCTAGATCGAGCTCGACTTCGGCGACGACGCGGAGGACGCCGACCACCTGATCACGGCGGAGGAACGCCTAAAGGTCGCGATGGCGAGGCAGTAGCGACTCGGCTAGGCGAACACGCGGGAGCGGATGTCGCCGCCTGCCGCTGCGATCTCTCCGAGCTCGTAGAGGAAGTTCATCGTCTCGATGTCCGGCTGAGCTTCGCCGCATGCCCTGAAACCAGTCGCACGGAATGCGATCACCAGGCGGAGGATCGAGAGGATCAGATCGTCCGCCGCCTCGTGAAGCGATGAGCCCTCGCCACGCGCGAACCCGCCGAGGTCGAGGCGGACGCGTCCTCCGGCTTCCGTGATGCTAAGCGCAGGCATTTCCAGATCTATCGGCCGGGGCGTCTAGGTTCCCCAGTCTCTGCCGAGAAAACGGCCATTTCACCCCGTTTGCACGATGTCCTTTGACGCGTGCATTTGAAACAAGCCTCTCATGGGTCAGGCGATCGGAGAGATTCTGACGCTGGCGATCGGCGTCGCGATCAGTCCGGTGCCGATCATCGCCATCGTCCTCATGCTGGGGACTCCCCGCGCACGGTCGAACGGGCTGGCGTTCGCGATCGGCTGGGTTGCCGGTCTGACGATCGTCGGCGGCGCGCTGCTCGCACTCGCGAGCGGTAACTCAGACGATGACGACGGCGGCCCGGCATCGTGGGTCAGCCTCGTCAAGCTCGCTCTCGGCATCCTGTTCCTGCTCCTCGCGGCGCACACGTGGCGCGGCCGGCCTAAGGCGGGTCAGGAAGTCGCGATGCCCAAGTGGATGCAGGCGATCGACACCTTCACGACCGGCAAGTCGCTCGGGTTCGGCGTGCTCCTCTCGGGAGTCAATCCGAAAAATCTGGCCCTGACGATCGCAGCTGCGACGACGATCGCGCAAACCGGCATCTCAGGCGGCGAGGCGGCCGGCACGCTCGCCATCTTCATCCTCGTCGGCTCGCTCAGCATTCTCGCCCCGGTCTTCATCTACTTCGCACTCGGGTCGAGAGCTGCGACCATCCTCGACGAGCTGAAGACGTGGATGGCAGCTCACAACGCCGCGATCATGGCTGTGCTGCTACTCGTGCTCGGCGTGAAGCTGATCGGTGATGCGATCGGAGGGCTGAGCTCCTGATGCCCTGCCGGCCGGCCTAGCCGTCGACGAGCTCGAACGCCTCGGAGACGTCGTAGCCAAGCGCCAATCCGAGGTTGGGAGCCGCTGAGACGACCCGCGCGACCCCGACAATCGGCATCACTGCGATGAGCGTCCCGACGATCTCGTCATAGGACGCGCCGGCGTCCAGTCCTGCTTGGACTGCGCTCATGAACGAGGGCGGGGCTGCGTCGACCGCGATCAGCGCCGCGATTCGGAGGAGAGCATGCGACCGAGCGTCGATTCCCGAGAGTTTCGTGTTGGCGCACTCTTCACGAAGTAGCTCATCGATGTAGCGATCGTCGCGGAGCGCGAGCCTCCGAAGCGTGAGCTTGTATTCATCCACCTAGTCGCCTTGTTCCATTGGATGCTTTACGGCGTCCGAGAACATCACCCCGAGCGGGTGAAATCGACCGCCAGCGATGCCGGCGAAGCGTCGACGAGGCCTAGCTCAATCGCCCGGTCGATCGCCTCGCTCCGACTGGACGCATCAAGCTTCCGGTACGCCGAGATCGCCTGCGTCTTCACCGTGTTACGGGAAACGAACAGCCGCTCAGCGATCTCGCGGAACGTGAGGTGGGTGGTCAGCAGGGGCAGCAGCCGGAGCTCGGCCTCGGTCAGCGTCGACGGCCAGCCCGAAGACTGCTTGGCGCGGGAGATTCGCGCTCGCAAATCCTCCGCCTCGGCGACGAGCGTGCCGAGCTTCGAGCGTCGACGAAGGATGTCGTTTGCCTCCTGGAGGAGCGTCGCCGCGCCACGTGCGTCTGAGAGGGCGAGATGCGCCTTCGCAAGCTCGAGCTGAGCCTGTACTGCGAACCACGAAAGAGCGTGCGTCAGCGTCGGGCGCAGGCGCTGGGCGCTCACGAGCGTCTGTCGGGCTCGCGCGCCTTGCCCCTTTGCGATTGCGACCCTCGCTTTCACGGCGAGCAGGATCGCGGTCACCACATATTCCGGAGAAGGGGCGTCGTCGACAAAAACGCCTGCGCGGGCGAGCTCCGCCTCCGCCGCGAGGAGGTCGCCGCGCTCGAGTGCGAGAAGCGCCCGCTCGGAGCACGCCACGACGCCGGCCCAGATCGCTCCTCCGGCGACGGCCGCCTCGGCCGCCTGATCCAGGATCGCCTCTCCTCGGTCGGGGTCCCCCGAGAACAGCACTGCCACCCCGTGGAGAAGGAGCGAGGAGGGGCGCCATGGGCTCGCCGGCGACAGGCTAGACACCGCGAGCTCTGCGTCGATCTGCATCCGCTCGACGCCGTCTCGGCAAAGCAGGGCGCGGACCATGGCTTCCCAAGACTCGAAGGGGCTCCCATCGGGCATGGGATCTTCGGACGGGGAGGTCTCGACGGTCAGCGCCCAACGCTCGGCTTCATCGGGTCGGCCGCGCAAGGCGTGCAGCCAGACCCCGAACACCCCGATCGCGGGATACCGCTCGAGCAGCGCAGTATCGTCGAACATCTCGAGCCAGCGCTCGAAGGTGGTCACAAGGCCACCACGGTAGTACGGAAACGCGCACGCGGTGACGAGCCGGGCGGCCGCGTCTGTATCCCCGCCCGCGGCCCAGTACTCAATCGCGACCTCAGGTTGGCCGTTGGCCTCGCACCACGAAGCCGCCCTGCGATTGAGAGTGGCCTGGAGCTCGGGCTCGCGTCGCTCGAGCTCGGCCTGAAGCATCTCCTTGAAGAGGTGGTGGTAGCGAAACCAGTGGCGCTGATGGTCGAGTGCGACGACGAACAGGTTCTCGTGCTCCAGCCGCTCGAGCATCTGCGCCGAGTCGTCGCGCTCGAGCACCGCGTCGCAGAGGGAGGCGCACATGCGGTCGAGGAGCGATGTCCGAAGCAGGAAGTCGAGCTCGGCCGGCTCCACGTTGGCGAGCTCCTCGGACCTCAAATAGTCCGTAACGAAGCGGTCGTCGCCGCCGAACGTCGCGAGTGAAGAGCTGCCGCCGCCGAGGGAGAGCGCGGCGAGATAGACCCCGGCGGCCCAACCCTCCACGTGCTCGTTGAGCTCTTCGGCTTCGGCCTCGGTCACGTCGACTCCCGCCGCGGCGAGGAGCGCATGCGCTTCGGCATCGTTCAGGGCGAGCGCTCGGGGCCCCAGCTCGAGCAACTCGCCATCCGCACGGAGCTTCGGGAGCCCGAGCCGAACCTCTGTGCGCCCGGAGAGCACGAGCTGCGAGCCTCGCGGCACGTGGTGAAGCAGTGCGACCAGGGCATCCAGGCACCCGTGGTTCTCGAGCTCGTGCACATCGTCGAGGACGAGCACGAGCGGCTCGGGCCGAGAGGCCAACGCCGTGCCGAGACGAGGGAGGCCACTCGTCCACACGGAGTCGTCGGGTCCCGTAAGCGCCTTGAACACCGCGGGCGCGACCGTCCCATCGGCGTTCAACGCTTCGGCGACGTACGTCAGGAAGACAACCGGGTCGTTGTCACGGTGGTCGAGTGAGACCCACGCGAACTGGCGACCATCGCGTGCTGCCCACTGGGCGAGAGCCGTCGTCTTGCCGTACCCCGGGGGCGCCACGACGCTGACGAAGCGACCGTTACTCGCGCGGGAGAGCCGATCGACGACCCCGGTGCGCTCCACTAGACCCGGCCGCGGCGGCGGGGCTATCAGCTTGGACGGTAGTAGCTCGAAGGGCGGCGGCGCGGCCTTCCTGGTTGTGGAATCCCGGGCCGCTTGTTTGTCTTGCGGGTTCCGCGGCGAAATCGCTCCTCCATCTGACCCCGCCAACACGGTAAGCCATCAACGCCCGCCAAGGCAAATATGTGTGGTTCTTGGTGACCGCTTGCTAGGTGTCGGCCGCTGGAACGGCAGCGCCGACTTGCGCCTCGGCTTGAAGGGCAGCGCGCGCCGCTCTAAGGTCGCGGCTGATGTGGACTGCCGCGGACGTCAGGGGCGCGGCGAGGATCAGCCCGATCGTGCCGAAGAGGCTGCCCGCGGCGATCGTCACAACCAGGATGGCGAGGGGGTTCAAGCCGAGCGTCGCACCGAAGACGACGGGCTGGAGGACGTTCTGGAGCAGCCCGTTCGCAAGCAGGACGATTACGAGCATGATGATGGCTGTCTCCGTGCCCTCCGAGGCGAGCGCGAGCATCACGGCGAACGCACCCGAGACGACAGCGCCGATGAAGGGGACGTAGGCGGTCACGAAGGTGACCACTGCGATCGTGCCGGCCAGTGGGACTCCGAGCGCGAGCGCGCCGAGACCGACGACAACGCCGTTGAACGCCGCGACGACCGTCAAACCCAGGAAGTACCGTCGCAACGCACCGAGGACGTTGTCGGTCACGGTCGTGGCGACGGGGGCCGGGATCCCGAGGTGGGTGTCGACGAAGCCCCTGATCGAGACGAAGTCCTTGAGCAGGAAGAACGTGCTGAAGAGGGCGAAGGAGATGAAGAACACGAGCGAGGTCAAGCCCTCGATTCCGCTCGCGACCCCGTGCAAGAGCGTGCTGCCCGCGCCCTCGACGGCCACTTTCACGTCCTGCTTGGCCCCCGAGGTGTCATTGGCGCCCGCGTCGTTCGCCCACCCCTCCACCTTGTCAAGAGCCTGTGATGCGTACGTGCGGATCTGATCGCCCTGTTCGACGATTCCGCCGAGGACGAGCAGCAGCACGATGACCCCGAGCGCGAGCAGCATCAGCAGCACAAGCGCGGCTCCTGCAGCGCGTGGGATCCTGCGACGCTGGAGCGCGTCCACAAGTGGCCCGGCGACTGCAGCCGCGATCGTCCCGGTGATGACGGGCACGAGGATCGTCGAGATCGCGCCGAGGAGCCAGATCGTCCCAAATAGCAGGAGCCCAACGCCCACGAGCAACCACGAGAGCAGCCCGAGATCCTCGAGCCAGTCCGAAGGGGCGAACATGCGCGCGAGCTCGCTCTGACTCAGGTCGGTAGGCCCTTCGTTGGCGGTGAGTGGATCGTCCTGGCTGTCTCGGCGCCGATGTAGGCGCCGCGGGATACGCATGTCCGAGCGATTCAAACGGATTCGCGGCGAGAACGCCATCGCCCGGATCGGGTGAAGCGCCCAATTGCGATGACTAGGCCTCGCAACGAGTATGGGTGCCTGCTCTAGCTCGGAACGTCAGTGGTCGCCCGGGTCGAGATGTTGGGGACGGAGCTTCTTCTGCCATTTCATCCCATCGGTGTGATTGAAGCGCCGTCGAAAGGTGGGATAAAGGCCCGGTGCGAATGGTCACTGCTCGCATCCTCGCCGTGCTCGGTGTCCTGTTCGCCGTTCTCAGCCTGCTCGCCGGGTATGTCCGCTTTCAGGCTCTAGACACCGCCACCGTCAAGAAAACTGCCGGCGACCTGATCGCCGATGACGAAATCCGCACTCAGGTCGCGGCCTCGCTCGTCGACCAGCTGTATGCGAACGTCGACGTTCAGGCCGAGCTCCAGAAGCGGCTGCCGCCCGATCAGCAGGGCCTGGCCGCGCCGTTGGCGGCCGGTCTGCGCGAGTTTTCCTACCGGGCCGCCCACCGAATGCTCGAGCGCCCACGTGTGCAGGCGCTCTGGGTGAACTCCGTCGACCGGGCACATACGCAGCTGATCAAGGTCCTCGAGGACGACACGGGCTCGCTGAGCACCGAGAACGGCGCAGTCGTTCTCGACCTCCAGCCGCTCATGATTCAGCTCGGCGAGCGGGTGGCGATCTTCGGTAAGGCCGCCCAACGATTCGGTCCCGACGCCGGACGCGTCGAAATCATGCAGGCGAACCAGCTCGAGACGGCCCAGAACCTGACGCAGCTGTTGAAGATCCTCGGCACCTGGCTCTGGCTCCTGCCGCTCGCCCTCTGGGCGATCGCGCTTTGGCTCGCCGGCGGCCGTCGGCGCTCGATCCTGCGGATGATCGCGATCGGCTCGATCCTGGCCGGGTTGCTAGTGCTGGTAGTGCGCCGCCTGGCCGGATCGTCCATTGTCGACAGCCTTGCTCCGTCGACGGCCGTGCAACCTGCCGTCCAAGACGCCTGGGACATCCTGACCCGCCAGCTCCGCGACGGCGGCTTCACGTTTCTGGGCCTGGGGGTGATCGTGCTCACAGCGCTCTGGCTGGTCGGCCCGTCCCCGAGCGGCGTTTCCGCGCGAAGACGGCTTGCTCCGTACCTTGCGCGGCCCGAGATCGCCTACGGCGTCGCCGGCGGGCTCTTCCTGGCCCTGCTCTGGTGGAGCCCAACCGTCCAGACCACGAGGGTGCCATTGATGCTCGCGGCTGCGCTCATCCTCGCGGTCGGGGTCGAGCTGCTTCGCCGCCAGACGGCCCGGGAGATTCCCGCCCCGACGCCCGAATGAGCGGCTCCGTCCGCCGGCTACGCGGATGCACTGGGCACTAGCAGTCGTCTCGCTGACGCTGCTCGGGTTCGCGGCGATCTCGGGCCGAATCCCGGGTACGCCCATCACCGCCCCCATGGTCTTCACCGCCGTCGGGCTGCTCTTCGGCTCCGAAGCGCTGGGACTCGTGGAGCTCGCGCCGGCCGGGGAGACGGTCAAGCTGCTCGCCGAAGCGACCCTGGCAATGGTCCTGTTCGCGGACGCCTCGCGGATCGACGTGCGCGTACTGCGCGGCGAAGTTTCGGTGCCTGCACGCCTGCTCGGGTTCGGCCTGCCGCTGACTCTCCTGGTCGGGTTCGTGCTCGCTCTCGTCGTGTTCCCCGAGCTCTTGTGGGCCGAGGCGCTGCTCCTCGCGGTCATCCTGGCGCCGACGGACGCTGCACTCGGCCAGGCGGTCGTCACGCTGACGCGGCTCCCGAGCCGCGTCCGACAGGGCCTGAACGTCGAAAGCGGCCTCAACGACGGGATCTGCGTGCCGGTGTTCTGGATCGTGCTGGCAATCGCACAGGCCGAGTCGGGGGCAATCGGCGACGGCGCTGCGGTTCGCCTGGTGCTCGAGCAGATCGGCTACGGCATCCTGGCGGGAGTGCTGGCCGGCGTCCTTGCCGCGTGCATCGTCGTGGTTGCAGGGGGGCGCGGCCTCGTCGGCCACTCCTGGCTCCAGGTCGTGCCACTGGCCGCTGCTGGGGTGGCCTTCGGAATCGCTGATCCGATCGGGGGCTCAGGTTTCATCGCTGCGTTCGTGGGAGGCTTTGTGTTCGGCGCCATCCGGCGGCAGAGCGGCGGTGAGGTCGCCAATCTCATCGAAGAGGTCGGAGAGGTGTTCGGCGCCGTGACGTTCATCGTGTTCGGCGCCGTGCTGCTCGGGCCGGTGCTCGGGGACGTGACGTGGTCGATCGCCCTGTACGTCGTCCTGAGCCTGACGATCGTCCGAATACTCCCCGTTGCGGCCGCGATGATCGGAACCGGCGCACGCAGGCCGACCGTGGCCTTCCTCGGATGGTTCGGGCCGCGAGGGCTCGCGTCGATCGTCTTCGCGGTCCTGGTGATCGAAGAGGGCGGTTTGCCGCACGACGATTTGATCCTCGTGACGATCTATTTTGCGATCGGACTGTCGGTCCTCGCTCACGGTCTCACGGCGGCGCCACTAGCCAACCGCTACGCAACCTGGTTCGAGTCGCATCCTCGGGATGCGCTGCCGAGCCTCGAGGGCTCGGAGGTGAGGAACGTTCGCTGGCGCTTCGGCGTGGGCGACGCCCGCCGGGGCTAGACCGAATCGAGGAGAGCCAGCCGAACCCTCAGCCGAGCAGCTCACCTCGGGGTGTGAATCTATTCGCATGCTCCGCGCTAAGCTCGCCGCGGCCTCGGACGCACCTATCGAAGCCGCCCCGGTTACTCCCCCTGCTCCAAGACGGCCCGCTCGTACGTCGAGGTATGGCCGAGCGCTTGAAGGCACGCGGCCGACTTCAGCGCCCGGAAGAACCCGCGAGCAAACGACTTCTCTAGCCGGCGGCTGTGCCGGGCAAACCACGCAGCGGAAGCCGAGCCGCCGCCGCGGCGGGCTCTGCCCGTCGCGGTTATCACCCGGTCGTCCCCCGAGACCGAACCGATCGGGCATCATGGCCCGCGCAGCGGGCCGGACTTCGATCGGCAGTGGAGACGGCGGCGGCTGGTCGCACTACGCCAAGTCAGTCCAGCACGTGGATCGTGAACGCGACCGCGAACCCCAGCGTCACCACAATCCCGACGAGCTTGCCTCCGTGCTCGAACGCCTCCGGCATCATCGTGTTGGCCAACATCGTCAGGATCGCGCCACCCGCGAAAGCGAGAACGAAGGCGACTACGCCCGGCGAGGAATCCTGGAAGAGGCTGTAGCCGGCCAGGGAGGACAGGGCCGAGACCAGTGCGATTCCGATCCACAGCCAGAGGACTCGCGACTTCTTCCAGCCGCCGGCGAGGAGTCCGGAGCTCGCGGAGATCGATTCGGGCAGGTTGGAGATGAAAACCGCGGCCAGATAGGCGGCGCCGACGGCGCCTCCTTCGAAGATCGTCAGGCCGATCACCATCGACTCGGGGATTCCGTCGAGCACCGTGCCGAGCACGATCGAGAGCGGGGAACCGCCCTCGTCTCCAACCCCTGTTGCATGCTTGCGGTCACCCCCGCCGAGGCGGTCGATCAGCCGGTCGCCGGCGAAGAAGACCAGACACCCCATGAAGAGGCCCGCGGCGACCCATCCATCGCCGAGCGACTTCTCGGCCGCCTCCTCGACGAGGTCGAACGCGACCGCGCTGATCAGCACACCTGCCCCGAACCCCATGATCAGCCCGATTACGCGCAGCGGGATGCGGATCAGGAATGCGAAAACCGCGCCGACCACAAGCGAAGAACCCGCCAGGAGCCCCCAACCAAAAGCAGCGGCCATCTAGTCCACGACCTCGATCTCGCTCGGCCCCCAGGCGCTGTCGAAGACTGATGCGCTCATGCGCCAACTCCTTGATCGCACGTCCCCTGTGGGGGGCTAGAAGCTAAGCGACGACCGTATGCCTGCGCTCGCCCCGTCGTCGTCACACCGATGGGATGAAATCGCTCCATCCCCGGCTGTGCGGTTCATCCACTTCACAACGGCGTCTCGAGCGCAGCCGCCCCTAGAGCACGACGACGCCGCCGACCACAAGCGAGGACACCCTTCGTTGATGTCGGCGCACGACGTAAGGCCGTTCTAGGCCTCGACAGTGAAACGGGCCCGAGCACCGCACCACAGGGCGCCTAGCGTGCGTTCGACGCTGCTGTACGCTAATCAGTGGCCAGCTCGTCACCAGCGCGCGCATCCCGGTCCAGGGGCCGCTGGCCGCCATCGAAGCGGACAACCAGGAAGGCGACCCGCGTAGAACGCTCCCGATCTCCCGAGGACGAAATGTCCCGAAAGGCAAGTCCCGCGAGACGACAGACTGCCAGGAGACGGCGCCGCTCTCTGCGCGCGCCCCGGCCGATGACGCTCGTCTGGATCACCGTCGCCCGCGGAGTGATGGCGATCGCCCTCGGGCTCGCGCTCGCGTTCCACCACAATCGCGCACCCGCAGCGCTGGCCAACTTCATGGGCTTCTACTGGGTCCTCAACGGGATGGTCACCGTCCGGGGAGGCATGGCGCTGGAGGGCCGACGCCGCCGGGTCGCTCTCGCAGCCGGTCTGATCGGGGTTGTGACCGGCGCACTGGTGCTCCTGGTTAACGTCGACACGACGTTCCTCCTCTCAATCATCGGGGTTGTCATAGCGCTCACGGGGATTGTCCATCTGACTGGTGGCTTCGAGCTCGCCGAGGTGTCGGGCCGGCGCTGGCGCCCCGGAGTGCCACTAGGGATCCTCGAGGTCGGGCTCGGCACGACGCTGGTCCTAACGTCAGGTGCAGGGGGTTCCCTCTCGACGTGGCTAGCGAGCGCATGGGCGCTCCTCGGCGGCATCGTGCTCGTCTCCGATGCTCTCCGCGTCCGGCGCCGACTCATCCGCGAGGAGACCCTCGCACCTGAGTGAAGACTGGCGTCGGTGTACTTCGCGAACGTCAGCTACGTCCAGACACGGCTGTTCGAGCTGGTCGACTCGGCGCCTGCCAAGCCACGGATGCTTGTCGTCGACCTCGTCGCCATTCCGGACGCGGAAGTGACGACGCTGTCCCGAATCCCTGCGCTCGAGGGCGATCTAAGCAGTCGAGAGATCAGCTTGCATTTCGAGAACGCGGCTCCTCGATTGCTCGAGCTCGCGCGGCGGACGCCGGGACAGCGACGAGCCGGCAAACAGACCCCAGCCGAGCGCTGCACCGATCAGACCGCCGCCTCCACGGCGGCACGGACCGTCGGGTGGAGCGAGATTCCGGAGAGTCCAAACTCGGCGAGGCTGGAGGCCAGCGGCGTCTTCGCGCGCGCGACCGCGAGCTCGATGTCCTCCTTGCGCAGCGCGTCGACCAGGCTCTCGAGCGCTGCGAGGCCCGTGGCGTCGACGTGAGTCACGGCCTCCGCGTCGAACACGACCGAGTGGGTCGTCGTGGTCGCGCCGCGCACTGCCTCGAGCACGCGACCCTTGACGTAACTGGCGTTGGCGAAGAAGAGCCGGTCATCGAGGCGGTAGACAACCACGCCCGGCGTAACGCGCGCCGACGGGTGGACCGCCACGTCGGCGTATCGCCCCAGCTCGTCGACCCAGCCGAGCACCGCATCGTGTGGTCGCGCGCTTCGCCGGACGACGTCGACGATCGACAGGCCGACGGCGAACACGAGCGCCTCGAGCACGCCAACGGCGACGACTCCGATGGTGGTCACAGCGGCAATCGTCACCTCTACACGGTCGGTCGTCCAGAGCGCGCGCCACGCCTTGGGGTCGACGAGCCCGATCGCCGCGGCGATGATCACTGCGCCAAGCACCGTTTTCGGCAGGTACGAGATCGGGTCGGTCAAGAAGAGGAGGATCAGAAGGATCGTGCTGGCCGCGACGAGGCCCGCGAGTTGTGTCCTCACGCCCATCGAGTCGCTCACGGCCGTGCGCGAGCCGCTTGCGCCGATCGGAAAGCCCTGCGTCAGGCCGGCCGCCGCGTTGGCCGCTCCCATCGCCAGCACCTCCTGCTCCACCCGCACGTGCTGGTCATGCTTGCCGGCGAAGGACCGTGCGGTGAGGATTTCGTCGGCGAAGCTGACGAGGAAGATTCCGACCGCGGCCGGGAGGAGCAACAGGGCCTCACCGCCGCCTGGGATCGGGATCGTGAAGTCCGGGATGCCGCTCGGAACGTTCCCGGTCACCGCAACGCCCCGATCCTCGAGATCCAGCCACCAGGAGATCCCGATCGCGCCGACGACAACGAGCAGCGCCGCAGGGAAGCGGCCGGCGAGGTAGCGCAGGGGAATCAGGATGCCGAGTGCCGCCGCGCCGACCGCCAGCGTTATGCCGCTCGTCTCATCGAGCTCGCGCACGACCTCGCCGATCTGAAGGAGCGGGTCGCGCGCGTCGATGTTCAGCCCGAGCACCTTGCCCAGCTGCGACACGACGAGGACCACGGCGACCCCGTGTAGGTAGCCGATCAGGACCGGCCGCGAGAAGTAGTCGGCGATCCAGCCGAGGCGCAGGGCCCTCGCTGCCAGGAAACACGCGGCAACCAGCAGGGCGAGCGCGGCCGCGAGCTCGACCGCGTGCGCGCTCCCGACGACGGCAAGCGGCAAGATCGCGGCGGCGACGAGCGCCGAAATCGATCCCTCCGGCCCGATGACGAGCTGGCGCGAGGAGCCGAGCAGGACGTAGGCGATAGTGGGGAGAAGCAGCGCGTAGAGGCCGTTGACCGGCGAGAGGCCGGCCAGCTCCGCGTAGGCCATGCCCGAGGGAAGCGCCAGCGCGGCGACCGTGATTCCGGCGAGCACGTCCCGCCGTGCGTGGCCGCCTCCGTAGTCCGGGAGCTCCTCTGAGACCGGGATGGCGCGCTCCAGCAGCGGCGCCTTCTGTTTCGGCTGAAACGGCGACGCGTCGCGGTACACCGGCTTCTCGGGGTGTGTGTCCTCGCTCAACCCCGGATGACACAACGGAAGCCGATGTGCCCTGTCGACGTGTCGACGGTCTCACCCTGGCGAGCCGCGGGACGGTAACGGAGGCAGTAGTTGGGCGCACACAGGTGTGAGCCGCCCTTAATCACCTTGCGCGGAAACCGCTCTCCCGACCGTACCGGCGGAGCACAACAGGGGCTCGCCTCCTCGTAGCGATCGGCTCTGAACCAGTCACTCGTCCATTCCCAGACGTTGCCGGTCATGTCGTAGAGCCCGTAGCCGTTCGGAGGAAAGCTCCCGACCGGTGAGGTGCCCTCGAACCCATCGGTCTTCAGGTTCTGCCATGGGAACTCGCCCTGCCAGGTGTTCGCCATCGGCTTCCCGTCCGGGAAGTGCTCGTCACCCCATGCGAACGCAGCTCCCTCGAGGCCGCCACGTGCGGCGTATTCCCACTCGGCCTCGGTCGGCAGCGCCTTGCCACTCCAGGAGGCGTACGCCTCAGCGTCCTCGTACGCGACCTGGACGACGGGGTGGTGGTCGCGGCCGCTGATCGTCGTGCCCGGCCCGCCGGGCTTCTTCCAGAACGCGCCCGGCACGTACTCCCACCAGCTGCTGACGTCGTCGAGAGGCACGGGGCCGGAGGTCTTGCGGAAGACGAGCGAGCCGGGCACGAGTAGGTCTGGATCGGCGTCCGGGTAGTCGGCGGGGTCGAGCGGCCGCTCGGCGAGCGTGGTGTAGCCGGTCTCGCGAACGAAGCGCCTGAACTCGCGCGCTGTGACCGGATGCTCGTCGATCCAGAAGCCGCCGACCTCGGCTCGCCGGACCGGCCCCTCCTCCGGATAGAAGGCCTCCGAGCCCATCAGGAACTCGCCGCCCTCGACCCACACCATGTCCTGGGCGGCTGCGCGAACGGTCGCGGGTTTGTCCCTCAGATGCGCCTCCTTGCCGAGATCGTAGGTACTGCGCTGATAGTCAGCGCGAGGGCCCTAGCTGGGCATCGTCCAGGATGGATGAAAGGCGCGAGGAGAATCACCCGATCCGCATGATGACCCGGATACGCGGCGGCGCGAGGCTGGGTGCACAACCGGCGGAAATCCGTCGGTCGAATTCTCAGGAGGCCCCGAATGGTGCTTGCATATCCGTTTCTCGGCGTGTTCTGGTCGATGCTCGTCTTCTTCTTGTGGATCAGCTGGTTCGTGCTGCTGTTCCATGTGATCGGCGACGTGTTCCGCCGGCGCGACGCAAGCGGCTGGAAGAAGACAGCGTGGCTGATCTTTCTGATCTTCGTCCCGTTCCTCGGCGTCTTCGCCTACCTGATCGCCAACAGCGACGGCATGGCGGCGCGTAGTTCAGGGCAGATGGCAGCGACTTAGGGACGAGATGGACCACTAGGTTGAGTTCGATGCGATCAAGGCCAAGGCTTTGCGCCTGACCGGAAAGGAGCACATATGAGCGAGATCGGTCCAGTCGACTACATGATCGTGGCGTTTCCGGGCAACGAGTTCCGGGGCGAGATCGCTCCGGCTCTCGCGGACCTGGTGGAGGCGGGCACGATCCGGATCATCGACCTGGCCTTCGTCGGCAAGGACGCAGACGGTGAGATCGTCGCGTCCGAGCTGACCGACCTGGATCCCGACGTCCGCGAGGGATTAGAAAAGGTCGGCATCGAGGTCAGCGGCCTCTTCAACGAGGACGACCTGATGTCGGCGGGCGAGGAGCTCGAGCCGAATACCTCGGCCGCGCTACTGGTCTGGGAGAACGTCTGGGCGCGCGACGTGGCACAGAAGATGCGCGATGCCGGCGGCGTCCTGCTCGACTTCGAGCGGCTCCCGCACGAGGTCGTACAAGCTGCGCGCGAAGCCGTACTTACCAACGCCTAGAGGAAGGAGACCGAGATGATGATGCGACGCAGAGGGCCCGGCCTGGTCGGCGCCGCGGCGAGAACGGCGGTTGTTGCGGGCACCGCAACTGCCGTGTCGGGACGCGTGGCACGGCGCCAGCAGAGTCGGTACGCGGCTGAGGAGCAGGAGGCGGCTGCACCCGCACCCGCCGCTGCGCCCGAGCCGGAGTACATGGCGGAGCTCGAGCAGCTGGCCCAGCTCCGCGACCAGGGCATCCTCACGCCGGAGGAGTTCGAGGCCAAGAAGAAGCAGATCCTCGGCCTCTGACCGGCCGTGTGCCGCTGGCTCGCATACTCGGGCTCGCCGGTCCTCCTCGAGGAGCTGCTCTTCAAGCCAAAGCACTCGCTGATCGACCAGAGCCTGCACTCCCGGCTCGGAGCGACGACGACGAACGGCGATGGATTCGGCGTCGGCTGGTACGGCGACGAAGACACGCCGGCCCTGTTCCACAGCATGGAGCCGGCCTGGAACGACCGCAACCTGCAAGAGCTGGCAAGGCACACGCGTTCGCCCCTCGTCTTCGCGCACATCCGCGCGTCCACCGGGACGGCTGTGCAGCAGACCAATTGCCATCCCTTCCGCCATGGCCGCTGGCTGTGGATGCACAACGGGGCCATCCGGGACTTCGACCGCGTGAAGCGCGATCTCCGCTTCGCCCTCGACCCCGCCCTGTACCCGGAGATCGAAGGGTCGACCGATTCCGAGACGTTCTTCTACCTGGCGCTCACGCTCGGCCTCGAAGAGGATCCGCCGAAAGCGGTGCAGGACGCCGTCGGCTTCATCGAGGAGACCGGCCGACGTCACGGCGTCGAGCATCCGATCCAGATGACCGTCGCAACCACCGACGGGGAGAGCGTCTGGGCGTTTCGCTATTCGAGCGAAGGCAAGTCGCGCTCACTCTTCTTCAGTACCGACGTGCGCACGCTGAAGATGCTCTACCCGGAGGACGCCCGGCTGCAGGGGCTCGGCGACGAGTCGCGGTTGGTCGTCTCGGAACCACTCGGGGACCTTGTCGGAGCCTGGAACGAGGTGCCCGAAGCGAGCTACGGCGTCGTCAAGCCGGGCCAGGACGAGCTCCTCCCATTCACGCCGACGCCGGTGGCCGACCCGCTGCCGGCCCGATGACGGCCGGTCGGTGGCTCGTTATCGGGTTGCTGGCCGGCTCCGTCGCGACCGGCTGCGGCGGTGACGACGCCGGCGGCTCCTCCTCAGCCATCGAGTGGGCCGACGGCGTCTGCTCCGCGATCACGACCTGGAGCGAATCAATTACGTCCACGGCTGACTCACTGAAGGGCGGGAACCTGACCGAGGAAGAGTTGAGGAGCGCCGTCGACGACTTCGAGAGCGCCACGAGCGAGTTCGTCGACGATCTGAGGGGGCTCGGAGAGCCAGACACCGAAGCCGGAGATAAGGCGAAGGAGTCGCTCGACCAGCTCTCCCGCAACGTCGAGGAGAACGTCTCGAAGATGAAGAGCGCCGTGGACGACGCGTCCGGCGTGAGCGGGATCGTCGAGGCGGCCACCGCGGTGAGTGCATCCCTGTCCACCATGGGCGAACAGCTCTCCTCGACCTTCGCCGAGCTCAAACAGCTGGATCCCGGGGGCGAGCTGAAAAGGGCCTTCAGCGAAGCGCACTCGTGCGACGAGCTCGAGTCGGGCGGATCCTGATCGCCTAGACCGCGACGCTGACCGGCGACGTCGCGATCCAGACGGCGGTGCCCAGGAAGAGGAGCCAACCCACCGCGAGCATCGTCTTACGTAGACCGGGTGCGGTGAGCTTCGTGCTGATCCCCGCGAAGAAGAGCGCGACCGCGAAGAGAACGACGCCGAGGACGTAGTTGGACGCCCGCTGGATGTCCTGCCGCACCTCGGCCGCCAGCTCTTCCGCCGTCCGGTCCTGACGATCAGCTTCGGCCTTGGCGGCCAGCCGGTATTGCGGCATCGCGAACGGCGTTGGCGGAGCGCCCTCGGTCTTCAGCGGCCTCGTCGCGATCCACGCGTCGAACGCAGGCCTGAACTCCGGGCGGAAGCGTGTGCGGTAGAAGTCCACGAGCTTCGCGTCACCTCGCGCATACGAGTCCACCCACTGCATGAACGTCGCGATGTCGACCTGCTGCTGGGCGTTCGCCAAACCGGAGGCGCGGGCCGCTTCGATCCGGGCCTTGTTCACGCGGCCCGACGTCTTCGCCTGCTCGCCGTTCCAGCGCGTAGCCTGATAGCTGCTCCACGCCGTCGCTACCGCCGCGAGCGCAAGCAGGACCGTGGCGCCGATCTCGACCCAGTCCCGCCTTCCGCCACCTGTCATTGGCGCGGGTTCCCTCGCGCATCACAGGGCAGAGGCGGGCGTTGGCCGATGGCTTGCAGCGCCTGGTCGACGATTCGAAGCGTTCGCTCCATCGCAACGGGACGGACACCGCCCACCCCTTTGTGGAACGGACTGTCGAGGAACCCGATTAGGAGCAGCATGGCTGCGACGACCGTGGCGACCGATCCCATCAGCACCGCCTGGGTGACCGCGCCCTCGCTGCTGTCCGCGAAGAACAGCATGAAGACGAAGATCACGCCGGAGATGAACAGCAGCACCACCCACAGCGGCTTCGGGATGACGCCAACTGCCCCGTGGATTCGATCGATCCGGGCCGCTTCGCGATCGGAGGTCTGGTCCAGCCATTTTCCGTAGGCCGCTTCCTGGCTCGGCGTCCGCAGGTCCACTTTCTGCAGGGTCCGGAACATGCGGACTCCCCATGGATTGATCTCATCGCCCAGGCTGCCCGACTCCGCACGCGGCCACTCCGCATGAATCACCGATCTGCCGTAGCACACCAGCTCGCCCGTGAGCTCATTGGCGATCGGAGCCCCCAGGAACTGGGCAGTCTCGACCTGCTGCGAGAGCAACAGGGCCTCCGTCTCCGCCCCGGATCGCGATTGGTCGTAGCTCTCGAAGGCGAGGAAGACGACGAACCCGAGCAGGACAGAGAATCCCGTCGCAAGTACTCCGAAGACGCCCGAGGCGCGGTCGCCGTCCGCAAAGCGGCTGCCCTCGGGCGCGCCTCGCCGTACGAACAACATCGCGGCCACGGCCAGAGCGGCCGTCGCGGCGATGATCAGCGCGGCCCAGACAATGTTCATCGCGAGGCAAGCGCTTCGGTCGGTTCGCTGCCCTGGAGCGACTGCCGCCAGCCGGCGAGCACACCGTGGACCCGCTCGGCACCGACGATCGCGCCGTCGGGGCGAGGGAGCACGACCGGGTAGAGGATGAAGGGTTGCGTCTGTGGCCCGCCCAGCCCGCCGTGGAACGAGATCAGCTCCTCGAAGGCGCAGCCCTCCTTGAGATCCGGGTCGTAGAAGCTACCGACCATGATGTCGGCCACGTGCGGGAAGCCGTCTGTGCGACGCAGGTGGCGAGGCGCGTTCGCCGAGAACATCGCCAACGGGTCCTCGCCCTCGACGGTTCCGTCGGCGAGGTAATGGGCGCCGGCGGAGCCGAGTGCAACAGGACCGCGCTCCGAGGACCGAACGAGGAGCCAGCCGATGTGTGGGTGCGCGCGGAGTGTCGGGATCAATCGCGGGTGGCGCTCGTCGAGCTCTTCGAGCGTGAGCCTGCGCGGCTCCTCCATCAAGGAGATGAGACCGAGGTTTCCCGAGCCGAGCACGACGACCTGCTGGTCAGAGACGTCCTTCTTCGAGCTCTTGCTCTGTTCTTTACCCGTCGCCTCCCCGACCGCGAGCCCGACCATCGAGTCCTGCTCGTCGCCGCCGACTACCTCCTTTACGGTTCCGTGCTCGAGCGACCGCTCGACGAGCTCGTCGAGCCCGTAGCCGTTCCGCTGCTTGAACGTCGCACCCTGAGTCTGTCCGTGGTCGGAGAGCACGACGATCTCGTACGGACGCGGCGCGTAGCGGCGAGCGCGGTCGATGCGGCCGAACTGCTGGTCGAGCTTGCGTAACGCCTCCAGGGTGTCGGCGCGCTCGAGCCCCGAGTGGTGCGCGACCTCGTCGTAGCTCGAGAAGGTCGCGTAGACGGCCGGGCGTCCACGCATCATGTCCGTGAGGACGCCGTAGACGATCAGATCCCGGACGATCACGCACATCGCGCCGCGCATGAACGGGTAGATGCCGCCCCTGTGGCCGCGCGGATGAACGTCTCGGCGGATCGCTCGCAGCGCCGCGGTCCACTCGAGCAAGACCTCCCACCCGAACAGGACGAGCGCGCGTGTGACGTTGAATCCGTTTGCGAAGAACGCGCGGTAGCCCGGGTTCGCGCGCTTCTCGGCCTCCATGCGGCTGACGGTCAGGATGACCTCCTCGGCGTCACCCGAAAGCAGGTTGCCACGGCTCGCGCCCCCGTCGACGAGGAGGCCGATGCCCCTTGCGCGGTCGCGTTCGATCCGGGCGCAGTCGTCGGGGGCGGAGCAAGCGGTGAGCATGCCGCTCTCCTTGTCCACCCAGCGGAACGCGGGGATGTCGTCGTTGGAGCCAAGGAGGATCCCCGCCTGGCTCGCCCCCGTCTGCGACGAGAGATCGGTCTCCCATTCGGTCAGCCCGTGCGTGTCCTCCGCGAGCCAGCGGGCCATGTTGGACGCGTTCCCGTCCCGCATAGCCCGCCGGAGCACGGGGAGCGCGAGCCCGTCGATCTCGAGGTAGATGATCCCGGGCACGTCCGTTCGTTCTGCGCCTCCCTGCCGACGGGCGATGCGCTGGACGACTCGCAGCGTGTAGGTGTCGTCGTCGTTCGTCCCGAAGATCACCTCGAGGACGACGCTCACTGCGGCGACCAGGAGCGCTGCAAGCAGCGCCCAGCCGAAGTTGTCCACCGCAAAGGTGTTCTCCAGCACATCCGACGCGAGCTTCAGCACGAAGGCGTTCGCCACCAGGATGAGCAGGAAGCCGAGAGCGAGCATGAACGGGAGCCGCAGCGCCGCAAGCAGCGGCGGGAGCAGCGCGTTCAGCACGGCGACCACGGCGGCTACGAGAAACGCGCCGCCGGTCCCCACGATGTCGACCCCGGGCAGAATCGCCGCGGCCACCCACAGCGACGCCGCCGTCAATGCCCACGACAGCAGCAGGCGAAGCGGCTTGAACCGCGGTCGCTCGGATTGCCAGGAGACGGCCTCCCCGTACGATGCAGGCACTGGGAGTGCGGTCATCCCGCATCCTCCACGGCCCGCTGATCGTGGAAGGGATCAACCAGCGACGGGTGCTGAGCGGCGATTTCGGTCATCGACACAAGGGAGTCTCTCGGCCAACGCATACTCCCGGCTCGGTAACCGACCAACATCATCCGATCGGCGTGAATTCGGCTGGGCGTTTATGCGATACGGGTGATGTGCGCTCGTCCGCGACGCGGTTCGATTGAGCTACTCGAGGGGAGGTCGATGACGGACGCGACGACAGAGTTCATCCCCTTTGGGCGATGAGGTGCATTAGGCCGGCCGAGAGGATCACGCGACACGCACAACCAGGAGGCACGTATGCCCGAGAGACCCCAGCCGCAGCGCGAGCTCCTGCCTGTTCCCGACATCTCGGCGATGACGCCGTCGGAGGCCTGAGCTCGTGAGGACGCTGCTAGCGGTTCTGCCGGTGGCGATCGTGATGAGCGCGGGGCCGCAGATCGTGACCGCGGTCTTCCTCGCCACGAGCAGGGACGCGCGACGGAACTCGCTGGCCTTCCTCGCGAGCGTGGCGGCCGCGACCACGATCGGCGTCACGATCTTCTACCTGCTCGGGAACACGGTCTCCGGCGACGCCAAGGAGGACTCCGGGCAGAACTGGCTCGACTACGTGATCGTCGCTCTGCTGGTGTTCCTGGCCGTGCGGATCTTCATGCGAAGGAAGAGCACCGAGCCGCCCAAATGGATGGGCAGGCTCGAGACCGCCGACCCGCGCTTCTCGGCGAAGATCGGGCTGTTGCTCTATCTGGCGATGCCGACGGACATCATCAGCATGGCCACAGTCGGCGTCTTCCTGGCGCGCGAGGGCGCGCCGTGGGTGGACAGCCTGCCGTTCATCGTCTTAACCGTACTGATCGCCGGGCTGCCGTTCATTGTGCTGTTGGTACTGGGGAAACGAGCCGAGACGGTACTGCCGAAAGCCAGGAACTGGATGAACACGAACTCCTGGATCGTCAGCGAGGCCGTGATCCTCTTCTTCCTCGCGATGTCGATCTCGGGTTGGTCCTAACCGTCGACCAACTCGAACGCCTCGGACACGTCGTAGCCGAGCGCCAATCCGAGGTTGGGAGCGGCAGAGACGACTCTCGCGACGCCCGGTTCGGGTGAAGCGTCCGGTTGCGGTGGCCGGCCTCGCAACTGAAAGTCGCGGCCTCTGACTCAGAGGGTGAGTGCGGCGCCCGGTTCGAGGATCCGGACCTCGACCTGTGGTGCAAGCTCGGCCGCGTGCCGCCGGAAAGCCTCGGGCGGACCCGCCGACACGCTCCGGTTCAGCGGCGAGAGCGTTCCCCAGTGGATCGGGATAGCCATCCGCGGCTTGAGCAGCCGCAGAGCCTGCGCCGCGCGCACCGGGTCGAGATGTCCGGGGCCGACCTTCGATCCCCAGCCGGCGACGGGTAGCAGTGCAACGTCGAGCGAACCGGCGAGCTCGGACATCCCTTCGAAGAGATCCGTGTCGCCCGCGAAGTAGATGCGCCGCGAGCCGGAGACAACGAACCCGAGTGACGGTGCCGACCTGCGGATGAACCGGGCGCTGGGGTGCTCGGCAGGGGTCGCGTGGACCGTCACCTTGCCGATGTGCACCCCGTCGCCGACGTCGACCTTGTGCACGTCCGAGAAGCCTCGCAGCAGCCGACCGACACGGACGGGCACGACGAGAGTCACGTCGGTTCCGAGCATCCGCAGCGAGGGCCGGTCGAGGTGGTCGAAGTGGACGTGCGAGACGAGAGCGGCGTCGATCCGACCGAGCCCAGCTGCGTCGAGCGGTACGCGCCGCCTGAGGTGCCATACCCGTGGGCGAAGGACGGGGTCCGTCACCAGGCGGACCCCGTCCAACTCGATTACGACGGTCGCGTGCCCGACGTAGAGCAGCCGGCCCGTGACGGTCTATGCGCCCATCCGGGCAGCTCGCGGCGAGTACGCCGAGAGAGCCGCGATCACGAGCACGTCGAGCGCGATGATCAGGATCGCCCAGACGGGCTGGTATGGGATGAAGAAGAAGTTCCCGATCGCGCTGATCCCAGCGAGCATGATGCCGACGACCCGCGCCCAGGTCGCCCCGCTGAAGACACCCCAGCCTGCCGCGGCCACGATCACGCCGTAGATCAGGTGCAGCCAGCCCCAGGCGGTCACGTCAAGCTCGTACGCGTAGTTCTTCCCCACCACGAAGTACTTGTCGTCGATGATCGCCGCGAGCCCCGTAAACGCTTCGAAGGTGCCGATCAACATCAGCATCACGCCCGCGAACACGACGAACCCGGGGGTCCAGCCACTCTCTTCACGCGTTGCCATCGCTCCTCCGTTCCTGGTTGCTTTCACTGCCAACGGCTCGATCTTCTCACGGCACCGCCCGGCCGCAGCTACTACTACTAGTGCGCCAGTAGCGCTTTCAGGCCGACGACCACGAGCCCGAGGAACAGGTTGAGCGCGATCGCTACGAGCGTCCCGGTCCGGCGGAGTCGCTCGACGGCCGCGTAGCGCGCGCCTTGGACGGCGAGCGTCCCCACCCCGACCCCAAGCGCGAGCCAGACGGCCGTCTGCTCACCGAGGACGCCGAGGGCCGCCAGCACGAGCGCCGCGATCGGCGCCACAGCGGCTGCGGGAATCCCCAGCTCGCGCCGAGCAACGGCACCGAACTCCGCCCGGTCGAGCCGCCTGCGGCGATCGAGGCTCTCCGCGAGACCATGAGAGTACACGTGCGCGATCCAGAGGACGAGCACGGTGACAGCGACGACCACCGCGAGCCGCCACGCGTTCGTGTCCTCGCCTTGGGACCCGGCCGTCACGGTCGCCATCACGACGATCGTTCCGTAGACCGTTCCGGCGATCCCGCCGGTAGACCCGAAGAGCAGGCGCTTCGCTCGATCCTGTCTTATCAGCGCGATTTGTCCTCGGCGGGCGCTAGCGGATCCTCCCTCGGTCAAAACCAGCCCCGGCGCTTGAAGTAGACGAACATGAGCAACACCGCGCCAAGCTGCGTTCCGATCCCGAAGATGAGGAAGGCAGGCCAGCTCCCGACGTGCCTGACCATCCAGGCGAAGTTTTGACCCCAGAAGCCCGTGATGAACGTAAGCGGCAGAAAAACCGTGGCGATCACGGTCAGTTGCTTCATCACGGCATTCAGCCGATTGGAGACCGTCGAGAGGTAGACGTCCATCGCCCCAGTCAAGAGATCGCGGCGGTAACTGTCGATCAGATCGCTGATTCGGATCAGGTGGTCATAGACGTCTCGAAAATACCGCTCGTCGTCCTCGCGAAGCCCTGGCAGCTCGGCTACGCCTCCCATCAGGCTCGCGAACACGTCCCGCTGCGGCGTGACGGCCTTGCGCATCCCGACCAGCAGGCGCTTCATCTGAAAAATCTCCTGCAGTTGGCTGTCGTCCGCGCGCACGAAGATCGAGTCCTCGAGCTCGTCGATGCGATCGTCGAAGTCGGCCAGGATCGGGAAAGAAACTATCGACCAGCCCATCGATGATCCGGTAGAGCAAAAGGGACGGGCGCTCGATTGGCTTCGCCCGCTTCGCGTACCGCTCGCGGATCTCGGCGAAGGCGGGACAATCGTCGCGGTGGACGGTGACGAGGAACCGCTCTGCATAGAAGCAGTGCACCTCGACGAGACGATCCTCGTCCGGCGCAGCTCCGTAGGCGACGACGAAGACGAAGTCGTCGTAGTCCTCGATCTTCGCGCGCTGGCCGAAGTGCTCGGAATCCTCCACTGCGAGCGGGTGAAACTTGAAGGCCTCCCGCAGGATCTCGAAGTCCTGAGCCTCGGGCTGATCGAGGTCAAGCCAGAAGAACTGTCCGCCAGCGAGCAGTTCCTCGACTGCCTGGCGGCTGAACTCGATCTCCGTGCTGCCGCTCTCGTGGACGACCAGGCAGACCCTGCCGGATCGCTCCGCGCTCACTGGCGGTTCATGCTCGAGCATGCAGGAGACCCTGCCTCGCGCTGGGCTTCGCCATCAGCTCGCTCGAGTAGCCGTTGAGCCGCCGACCCGCGACGGCAGCTTGCGCAGCTCGGAGGCCATCAGAACCTGGTAGATCCCGGTCACCACAGCCCACACACCCATGAGCGTGACGATCAGGGCGACCGTCTGCCTGGGCGGCGGATCGCCCAGATCCCGATGGGAACCTCGATCACCCCTACGACCAGCATGACCCACCAATTGGGGACTTGGCGATTCGAGAGCGCCCCGACGACGTGCAGCCCCCCGAACACGAGGACCCAGATGCCCACGAAAACACCGACCGTCCGCAGACCCTTGTCCGGCCAAGCAATCAACGCGACACCGGCTATCGCTGCGATCACACCCGCCCCCATGTTGGACCAGCGGCCGCTCCCATCGAGCGGGGGAGTGATCGCCACCGACGCCCCTTGCAGGATGAACAGGACTCCTACGAACGTCGCCAGGCTGTCGACCGACCAGTCGACGCTCAGGATGAGGGCGCCGAAAACAAGCGAGGTGAGGCCGGCGACGAGAAGGATCGGCCAGTAACGCGCGACCTCATTGGCGTCAGCCCGGCCGAAATCAGCGCGAGTGCTTATCGGGTTCATCAGCATGGCGCCACCTTCCTGGTCGCTTGAGGCGAGTCTATTCCGCTTGCGCACGCAGGAGCCGCTCGATCTCGGCCAGCCGACTGTCGAGCTTCTCCAGGTCGGGCGCTTCCTGCTGGCCTGCTTGTGGACCAGCAGAGGCGATGATGCCGGTGAGCAGCGACAGCGACGCGAACCCGGCGATCATGAGCACGGTCGCTACAGCGCGACCGATGGGTTGGAACGGGAACTGCGTCTCCATATCCGACCGTCGTCACAGTGGAGGTAGCCCACCAGAGCGCGAGTCCAAGTGTGGGGAAGTCCTCGCGGTCGAAGACCCACATGAGTACGCCAAAGATGAAGGCGACAGCGGCGATGGTCGTCATCAGATACGGGAGGATGCGTCCGGTCTCGAACGCACTCTGAAGCCGGCGCAGCACGAATCGCGACACGGATCTCGCCACGCTGCGGTTCAGCTAAGCAGTCGAGCAAGACGGCAAGGGCGTCGGCGTCTTCGAGGCACCTCGCTGTTCGCGCCCATACCTCCGGCGGCGGATTCTCCGAGTCAGAGGAACAGGGCCCTCTCGATGGAGGCTCGCGAGACGAGGCGGGTCGAGCTCCTGGTTCCGGTGCGCACGATTCTGGTCGTCGCTGGAGCGATCGTGATCATGACGGCGTTCATGGCGATCGGCTCAAGGCGCCCTGGAACCGCATGAGGCAAAGAGCCTGTTTGCAGGCCATTTTATCTATGCGCCCGGCAAGATTCGAACTTGCGGCCTCTGCCTCCGCAGGGCAGCGCTCTATCCCCTGAGCTACGGGCGCGCGGGGGCCTAGTGTAGCGAGCGTCTGACGGAGGCCCGGGCTACGAAGCGGGCTTGAGAGCCCCGACCATCCCACTGCTCTGGTGGAACTTGCAGACGAAGGTCAGCTCGCCGCTCTCCGGGAACGTGACGTCGACCTCGGCCTCGTCGGCCGGCTCGACCTCCTGGTCGACGCTTTGTTCCGAGATCGTGAAGGTGTGCGCGACCTTGCCCTCGTTCTTGAGCTCGATCGTCACCTTCTGGCCGGGCTTGCCCTCGAGGATGGTGGGCTCGAAGTAGTTGTCGTACATCTCGATCTCGACCTTGCCGGTCTCGCCTGAGACGTCCTTCGTCCCGTGGCTCTCGGCCTGGACGCCGCCGATCGTCGTCGTCCCTTCCTCGCTCTTTTTGTCGTCACCGTAGCCCCCGCAGGCGGCCGCTCCGACGAGCAGGCAGACAGCGGCTGCGACGATCGGAAGACGTCGAAGGAGGCCCATCTCGTTTCTACTACGGCCCGAATAGGCGAGCGGTTTTCTCGTCACTTCCTACCTCCAATCTGGCGTTGTCAGGAACTTCCACCCGCACGAACCCGAGCGCGCGTCCATCGACGGCGCTCGTCACTCGACCGACCACTTTCCCCTCGTACTGGAGCTCGTCGCCCGGCTGTGCCGAGTCCACCTCGAGCACGCGCAGGCGCCGGTTGACCTTCCCCCGGTGGCGGAGCCTCGCGATCGGTTCCTGGCCCGGGTAGCAGCCCTTGGTGAAGGAGACGTGCGACTCGTCGAGCCCGGCCTCGGCGGGAAGAATAGAATCGTCGATCTCCTTCCCCCACGTCGGCGTCCCTGCCTCGATTCGCAGCCGCTCGAGCTCCTCGGAGGAAAGCGTCGGCTCGAGCTCGACGTCGAGCACCTCCGAGGCGGCCTCGCCGTAGTCGGCATTCGGGATCCCGTCGCCGTTGGACCCAAACACGACCACCGAGCGATGCTCCTCGGGTTCGATCTCCACCTTCGCCGCAAAGCGGGCGCGCATGAGCGTTGCGCGAACGACCTCGCCGAGCCCAGGCTCGGTCAGGAGGAGAAAGTCGTCCGGGGATCGGCGCACGACGACGACCGGGGCGATCACCCGCGCCTTCGGCGTCAGGAGCAGCGCCTCGCACGGAGCGCCCGTGACGTCGTTCGAGACCATCCGCTGCAGAAAGTCCTCGGCGTCGGGGCCGGCGACGCGGACGAACTCGCGCGGCCGGGCGGCAACTTTGCTCGTAACCGTTCCCATGCTCAATAGTCTAAGAATCGTGTTCCGGTCGAAGGCGGAGCAGAAGGTGCGAGACGCGGGCTACGACCCCGCGCGGCTCCCGCCGGGCCAGTACCTGACCGAGAAATGGCCCGTCCTCCATGCGGGCAGCGTCCCGGAGACCGACCTTGCGACCTGGGACTTCAAGGTCTTCGGCGAGGTCGAGGAGCCGCTGGCCCTGAGCTGGGAGGAGCTGAAGGCGCTGCCGAGCTCCGAGATCACGATCGACATCCACTGCGTCACGCGCTGGAGCCGCTTCGACACCAAGTTCCGCGGAGTGCGCTGGGCCGAGGTCGCCAAGCTCACCCGGCCGAAACCAAGCGCGAGGTACGCCGTCGCGCACGCGGAGCAGGGGTACACGGCGAACGCGCCCCTGGAAGCGCTCGAGGACGAGAACGCGATGCTCGCCTACGAAGCCGACGGCGAGCCACTGCAGCCAGAGCACGGCTGGCCGCTACGACTGGTCGTCCCGAGCCGCTACTTCTGGAAGAGCGCCAAGTGGCTACGAGGCCTGGAGCTGCTCTCGCAAGATCACCCAGGCTTCTGGGAGCGCCTGGGCTACCACAACGAGGCCGGCTACTGGAAGGAAGAGCGCTACACGTTCTAGAGCGGGAAGAGCCCGCGAGACACCACCTCCATCCGCCGCCGGAGCCGGGCTTCGCCCGGCGGGAGGCTCACTACGACAGAAACCGCAGGAAGCAAGAACGCCTTGGGCGGCTCCTGAAACGCTTGAAGCTCGACTCCGCCCGCAAGGAATCTGATGAAGGAGGGCCTCCCGTGGAGTCATGCTCCACGCGTCCTCGAGAGACGAAGGGAGGCCCAGACCATGTTGTACGTCGGATTGGATCTCAGTCGCAAGCGCCTCGACTGGCTGGCGCTCGATCAGGCAGGGCAGCCGGCCGAGATCGGTGCGGTCGCGCCCGATCGAGACGGGCTCGCCAAACTCGGACAGCGACTGGGCGATGCAGCGGTGCTGGCGGTGATCGAGTCGATGAGCGGCGCCCGCTTTGTCCACGATCAGCTCGAGCTCGCCGGCTGGGACGTGCGGATCGCGGACGCGCTCAAGGCGAGGGGGCTGGCGCCGCTGGCCTGCAAGACCGACCGGATCGACTGTTGGGTGCTGGCCGAGCTCGCCCGCCGCGGGCTCGTTCCCGAGGTCTGGCGACCCGACCCACGTGTGCGCGCGGAGCGCGAGCGGGCGCGCTTCCGCCTCCACCTGGTCAAGCACCGCAGCTCGCTCAAGAACCGGGTGCACGCGATCCTCTTCCAGCACGGCGTCCCCAATCCGCACCGCGACCTGTTCGGCGCCGGCGGCCGTCATCTGCTCAGACGGCTCGAGCTGGCCGAGCCCTGGGCCTCGACGGTCCGCGCGAGCCTCGCCCTGATCGACCGCCTCGACGAGCAGATCGACGAGTGCGAGCGGGAGCTGCGCCGCCTCGGCGTCGACCACCGCTACATCCCGCTGCTCACCACCCTGCCGGGCGTCGCCTGGGTGCTCGGCTACACGATCGCCGCCGAGATCGGCGACATCGCTCGCTTCCCCAGCCCGCGCAAGCTGGTCGGCTACACCGGCCTCACACCGCGGTCGAGCAATCGGGCGAGCGCGACCGCCGGGGACCGCTGCGCAAGAACGGGCCCAACTACCTGCGCTGGGCGCTGATCGAAGCAGCGCACACCGCCGGCCGCGACCCCCGCTACCGGCCGATCGTCGACCGGATGCGCGCCCGCCACGGCCGCGCCCGCGGCTCCAAGATCGCCGCGATCGAGATCGGCCGCCGGCTCACAGAAGCGATCTGGCACATGCTCACCCACGACCGCCCCTTTGCTCCGGCAGGCGCCCCAACCCCCGTGGCCGCGTGACGGCCCCCTAAGGAATTGCGCTACCGGAGCAGCCCCGACCCAACTGATCACCGCACAACGACGGTGCCATAGAGAGATGAGCAACGCTCACCCCCGCCGACCGAAACGGAGGAACCGATCGACAACCCACGCTTGACACCCGGCCCTCCTTCATAGAGAGAGGGGGCACACGGGGGAACCAGGGGTTCCCCCGTGAAAGCGAGCGAAGCGAAGCAGGAATGCAAAAGGCCGGCTCAGCGCCGGCCTTTTGTCTCAAATGCGGTTCGGAGATAAAACCCAGACCCGCACGAGGGGGGAGGTGGGTACATGCGATATCGGCGGCGCAGAAAGGCGGCTAATCCCTCAGATGAGTGAACGCTCTCGGAGAACGCTCTCGGAGACCAGAACCCTTCGCCGCCGGAGTCGGGCTTTGCCCGGCGGCAGGCTCACTACGAAAGGAAACCTCCGAACCACCACTCCAAGGGGCGGCTCCTGAAACGAGAGTCTCAAGCAGCCGCCCGCAAGGAATCTGATGAAGGAGGGCCTCCCGTGGAGTCATGCTCCACGCGTCCTCGAGAGACGAAGGGAGGCCCAGACCATGTTGTACGTCGGATTGGATCTCAGTCGCAAGCGCCTCGACT
>Ga0307278_10000102_pt1 | contig 40824 bp, 35 predicted proteins | sample ER_DNA_117_FD_194482 | JGI IMG/M metagenome (GOLD analysis project Ga0307278, IMG submission 194482) | Bulk soil microbial communities from the East River watershed near Crested Butte, Colorado, United States - ER_DNA_117 | ecosystem: Environmental > Terrestrial > Soil > Floodplain | place... | reverse complement strand
TGTCTCCAAGGGAACGTATTAGCAAAGCGCGCGGTTTGCCACGTCCGTTTCTCTTCCAATGCTAGCGTCCTTGGCCGGACGACCAGGTATCCGGCGGTCACGGCGCGGCGCCGAGCAGCAGGCAGACGGCGAGGGCGGCGATGCCGTCGCCGCGGCCGGGGAAGCCGAGGCCTTCGGCGGCCTTGGCCGTGACCTGGACCTGGCCGGGGTCGACGCCGAGTGCTCCCGCGAGGGCCACGGTCATCGCAGGCAGGAACGCGCCGAGCCGGGGACGGTCGCACAGGACGGTGACGGCCACGTTGCCGATCGTCCAGCCGGCCTCGGCGGCCAGCGCCGTGGCCTGGCGGCAGAAGCTGAGGCTGTCGGCGCCGGCCCAGCGCGGGTCGCTGGCCGGGAAGTGCTGGCCGAGGTCGCCCAGGCCGGCCGCGCTCAGCACCGCGTCGCAGACGGCGTGGGTGAGCACGTCGGCGTCGGAGTGGCCCGCCAGGCCGCGCTCGAACGGCACCACCACCCCGCCGAGCACCAGCGGCCTGCCGTCCACCAGCGGGTGCACGTCGACCCCCTGCCCGACGCGGACGGGTGGGAACTTCCCCGCCGCCGGGGCGCTCACGGCGGCCCGCCGGCGGTCGCCTGGCGGCGGGCCACGATGGCCTCGGCGACGGCGAGGTCGAGGGCGGTGGTGATCTTGAGGTTCTCCACCGGGCCTGGGACCACCCGGACGGCGTGGCCGGCCCACTCGACCAGGGCGGCCTCGTCGGTCGCCTCGACGCCGGCGCTGGCGGCGCGGCGGTGCGCCTCCTCGAGGACCGAGCGATCGAAGAGCTGGGGTGTCTGGATGACGCGGAGCTGCTCGCGGTCGACGATGCCGAGGGACCGCTGGTCGGCGTCGACGCGGCGCACCGTGTCGGTCACGGGCGCGCCGGGGACGACCCCGGCGGCGCCGTTGGGGACGGCCGCGACCAGCTGGGCGAGCAGCTCGTCGAGCAGCTCGCGTCCCGCGAGCGGGCGGGCGGCGTCGTGCACCGCCACGTAGCCGGCGCCAGGCGGCAGGGCGGCGAGGCCGAGGGCGACGCTGGCCTGCCTGGTCGGGCCGCCCGGCACGACCGCGGCGACCTTGACGAAGCCGGCGGCGGCGATCAGGTCGGCGGTCGCGCCGACCTGGTCGGGATGGGCGACGACCACGATCGCGGTGACGCTGTGGCTGGCCTCCAGGTCGCCGACGGCGTGCAGCAGCAGCGGTCGCCCGGCAAGCCGGACCAGCGCCTTGGCGCCGTGGCCGCCGAGGCGCCGGCCGCTGCCGGCGGCCGGCACGACCGCGGCGACGGTTGGCGCGGGCTCGCGCTCGACCGCCTCCACGTGCTTCGTCGCCTCCCCAGGTACGGTGTGTCCGGCACGGTCAGGCTCGGGCGGCTCGGGACGGTGGGCAGGGTACCCCGCCGTGTTGCCGGCGGACACGAAACGGGGGGCGCGGCCAGGCCGCGCCCCCCGACGTGGTGCGTCGGCTCAGCTCTCGAGGGCCTCGTCGACCAGCTTCACGGCCTTGTCCTCGCCGCAGTGGCAGGCAAGGACCAGCTCCGAGACCAGGATCTGGCGGGAGCGCTGCAGCATGCGCTTCTCGCCCGCCGAGAGGCCCTTCTCGCGATCCCGTACGGTGAGGTCGCGAACCACCTCGGCAACCTGGAAGATGTCACCAGACTGGAGGCGCTCGATGTTGCCTTTGAAGCGCCGGCTCCAGTTGCCCTGCGTGGAGGACTCGCCGGTGCGGAGGATGTCCATCACGCCCTCGACGTCCTCGGAGCTGCAGACCTCGCGGATGCCGACCTCCTGACAGCTCTCACGGGGGACCATGAGCGTCAGGTCGCCGTAGGTCAGCTTCAGGACGAGGTACTCGCGGGTCTCGCCACCCACCTCGCGGTCTTGCAGGCCTTCGATCGTGGCCGCGCCGTGCTGCGGGTAGATGACGCTGTCCCCGACTTTGAACATACGTGGAAACCCCTTCTCGTCGAGACCGACACCGATATGTTACCACTCGGAAATGTCCCAGAACAAGCGAATCCGCAGGTAGATGGCCTGATTGTTATTGGAATGAAAAACTCTGCCACCGATTGCGGTCAGGGGTAATACTCCACCATCGACGCTTCCGCGAGTCTTCCGAGCCCTTCGCGAACTTGCTTCGCCCGCTCCCGGCCGACCCCTTCCACCTCCTCCAGATCGTCCAGGCCTGCGGCGAGCAGCACCTTGAGCGAGCCGAAGCGCTCCACCACCCGGTCGATCACCCAGGTCGGCAGCTGCGGCACCTTCGCGAGCACCCGGTAGCCGCGCGGCACCAGCGAGATGTCCAGCGCCTCCGGCTCGTCGACCAGGTCGAGCAGCCTGGCCAGCACGGTCGAGTCGGCCAGCTCCTCGGGGGTGCGGCGGCACAGCTCCACGAGCACGTCGGACTGCTGGTGGCCCGGACGAGGCAGCAGGTAGTCGCGGACCACCGCCACCTTGGCCTCCTCGACGCCCTCGGAGAGCTCGTCGAGCTGCAGGCGCAGCAGGCGCCCGTCGACGCCCAGCTCGGCCACGTAGCGCTCCAGCTCCTCGCCGATGCGGCGCAGCATCTCCGCGCGGGCCAGCACGGCGAGCACGTCCCGCTGGGTGGCCGTGCCCTCCAGCTCGGCGCTGGTCAGCGTGGCCGCGACCTCGTCGAAGCGGGCGCGGTAGTGCTCCATCGTCTGCACCGCCTGGTTGCCGCGCGACAGCACGTTGGCGACGTTCTCGAACACGTGGCGCAGCTCGCCCATGTAGAGGGTGAGGATGTGCATGGACTCCGAGACGGTCACCACCGGCACCTGGGTCTGGCTGGCGACGCGCTCGGCGGTGCGGTGCCTGGTGCCGGTCTCGACGGTCTTGATCGCCGGGTCGGGCATGAGGTGGACGTTGGCCCACAGGATGGTCTCGCCGGCCTCGTCGAGGATGATGGCCCCGTCCATCTTGGCCAGCTCGGAGAGGCGCTGGGCGGTGAACGGCACGTCGATGCGGAAGCCACCGGAGAACAGGGCCAGCACCTTCGGCGTGGCGCCGAGCACGACCAGGGCGCCCTTCTCGGCCCGCAGGACGCGCTCGAGGCCCTCGCGGAGCTGGGTGCCCGGGGCGAGCCGTGCCAGCGCCCCGATCAGCTGATCGTCGGGCTGTGCGCGCGTCATCACCTTGGTCCTGGGGAAGGAACGGCGGCCGGGCGGCCGCGCCGGGCGGGCGCGCGCCCGGCGGCCGGGGCGCGGCCGCTCTGGGGAAGCAGCGTGGCCAGCGCGTGGCTGACCGAGTCGACCTCGATGGTCGAGAGCCCGCCGGCGTCCTGCCCGGCCGGGACCAGCGCGCGGCGGAAGCCGAGCCGGCTGGCCTCGGCCAGGCGGCGCGGGAGCTGCGGCACGGGGCGGACCTCGCCGCCGAGCCCGACCTCGCCGAAGACGACCAGGTCGCTCGGGACCTCCCAGTCGCGCGCCGCGGACGCCAGGGCGAGGCAGGTGGCCAGGTCGGCGCTGGGCTCGGAGATGCGCACCCCGCCGGCGGTGGCGGCGAACACGTCCTGGCCGCTGAGCGCGACCCGGGCGCGCCGTTCGAGCACGGCCACGAGGATGGCCAGCCGGCCCGGGTCGAGCCCCTGGGCGGTGCGCCGCGGCAGCGGCGCCGCGGTCGGGGCGACCAGCGCCTGCACCTCGGTGACCAGGGGGCGGCGGCCTTCGAGGCTGACGGTGCACGCGACCCCGGGCACGCCCGCCTCGCGGGCGGACAGGAACAGGCGCGAGGGGTCGACCAGCGGGATCAGCCCGGCGTCGGTCATCTCGAAGCAGCCGACCTCGTAGGCCGGGCCGTAGCGGTTCTTGGTACAGCGCACCAGGCGCAGGGCGTGGTGCTGGTCGCCCTCGAAGCTGAGCACCACGTCGACCAGGTGCTCGAGGGTCTTGGGGCCGGCGACCGCCCCGTCCTTGGTGACCTGGCCGACCAGGAAGGTGGCCACGCCGCGCTCCTTGGCCAGCCGCACGAGCTGGGCGGCGACCTCGCGCACCTGGCCGACGCCGCCGGGCGCGCCGGCCAGCTCGGGGTCGGCGACGGTCTGGACCGAGTCGACCACGACCACCCGCGGGCCGACCTGGTCGACCAGCGTGCGGATGGATCCGAGGTCGGTCTCGGCGGCGAGGTAGAGGTCGGGATGGAGCGCCCCGAGGCGCTCGGCGCGGAGCCGGACCTGCTCGCGCGACTCCTCGGCGCAGACGTACAGCACGCGGCCGTCCTCGGCCAGGCCGGCGAGCACGCCGAGCAGCAGCGTGGACTTGCCGATGCCGGGCTCGCCGGCGAGCAGGACCACGCTGCCGGCGACCAGGCCGCCGCCGAGGACGCGGTCGAGCTCGTCCACGCCGGTGGGGCGGTGCGCGCCGACCTGCGACGCTACCTCGACGATGCTCACGGCCGGGGCGACCGGACCGGCCGCGCGGGGTGGGCCGGAGCGGGCGACGACCTCTTCAACCAGGCTGTTCCACGACCCGCAGCCGGGGCAGCGTCCCACCCAGCGCGGGGACCCCGCCCCGCACTCGGTGCAGGCATAGGTGGTGCGGATGCTCTTCGCCACGAGGATTGGCTCCCGCCGAGGAGCCGGTCGGCGCGCCCAGGCGCGACGGCGTCGGGAACGCGCCGAGCGCACGGCCCGGTGATACAAAGAGGCTAGCATGCTAGCCCAACAGGCCGGCGGTGGCGGCGCCGCCCCCAGGCGCGACCCTCGTGAGGTCGTGCTGCAGCGCTTCGTGGTCGACGGGCGCCTGGTCGCCATCCCGGCCCAGCGGGGCAAGCGCCTGGTGATCCTCGACCACCTGGCCGGCCTGTTCGAGCCGGGGGTGCACTACACCGAGGCCGAGGTGAACCAGGCCCTGGCCGCCTACCATGCCGACGTCGCGGCGCTGCGCCGCTACCTGGTGGACGAGGCGTTCATGGGCCGGGCCGGCGGCGTCTACTGGCGCGCCGGAGGCACGGTCGACGTGGAGGGCCCGGCCGAGCGGTGAGCGCCAGGCGGCCGCTCCACTCAACCCACCTTGGCCAGCATGCCGGAGATCGCGGCGGTCAGCTCCAGGTTGTCGGCCGGCTTCTGGAAGAACGCGTCCGCGCCGGCCGCGAGCGTCCGCTCGGCCAAGGTGGCGTCCCCGGCGGTGAGCACGATCACCGGCGTGAGGGCGGTCGGCAGGTGGGCGCGCATGCGCTCGAGCACGGCCAGGCCACCGCCGGCGGGCAGGCCGAGGTCGAGGATGACGAGGTCGACGCCGTCGTTGCGGGTGGCGGCGGTGGCCGCGACCGCGTCGGACGCCACGTCCACCTCGTAGCCGCTGGCCCGCAGCCGCACTCCCAGCCCCAGGGCCAGGTCCTCGTCATCGTCGACGATCAAGATCTTCCCAGGCAACACAGCTCACCTCGCCGTAGGACCACGTTCTCGTGGTGGGCTACCTCTGGCGCATGCGTCCGACCCACGCCCGCAGAAGACGGCGGGGGCCACCCGATCGGGTGGCCTCGGTGAGACGCCTGCCAGCTAGATCATCGACCGCTGCAGGTCGCTGCTTTACCAGATCACCAGCTGGTGGGCGCGGCGCGGCTCACCCCGTCGCGGACACCTCGGGCGCGACCGCGGCGACCGGACGCCCCGCGTCTTGCAGCGGCAGGGTGAAGGCGAAGGTCGCGCCCTCGCCTGGGCGCGAGTCGACCCAGATGCGGCCGCCCTGCCTGGCGACCAGCTCGCGGCAGATGTGGAGGCCGAGGCCGAGGCCCTTGCGGCTGGGGCCGGCGTCGTCCTCCACCTGCCAGAGCCGCTCGAAGATGCGCTCGGCGGCATCGGCGGGCACGCCGGGCCCGTTGTCGGCCACCTCGACGCGGGCGAAGCCCGGCTCGCCGTCGGCGACCGCCGAGACGCGCACCTCGCCGCCCTCCGGGGTGAACTTCAGGGCGTTGTCGAGCAGGTTGCCGAGCACCTGCCCGACCCTGCCCGAGTCGGCCCGGACCGGGGCAAGGCCGGGCTGGACCTCGACGCTGAGGTGGATGGCCTTGTCCGCCGCACGGCCGGCGAAGCCGCCGACGGTGTCCTCGACCAGCGGCGCCAGCTCGACCGGCTGCACCGTCACCGCCAGCTTGCCCGTCTCGGCACGGACCGCGTCGAGCAGCTCGGCGACCATGCCCTCGAGCTGGCGGGCGTTGCGCAGGGTGCGCTGGACATAGGCCTGCTGCTCGTCGCTGAGCGCGCCGGCCAGGCCGTCGGCGAGGATGTCGAGGAACTGGTGCATGGCGGCCAGCGGGGTGCGCAGCTCGTGGGAGACGTGGGTGAGGAACTGGTCGCGCAGCCGGATCTGCTCGGCGCGCGCCCGTTCCAGCTCGACGCCGATCTGGTGGCGCTCGACGGCGTGGCGGATCAGGCGGGCAAGCAGCGCGCCGTCGACCACGCCCTTGGGGAGGTAGTCCTGCGCGCCGGCCTGCACGGCGCGGACCGCCAGCTGCTCGTCGTCGAGGCCGGTGAGCACCACGACCGGCACGCCGGGCTGCTCGCGCTTGAGCTCGGCCAGCGTGTCGAGCCCCTGGCTGTCGGGCAGGTGGAGGTCGAGCAGGACGACGTCGACGCCGCCGTCGCCGAGCGCGGCGAGCGCCTCGTCCAGGCGCTCCACGTGGGTCAGCTTGAAGCGGTGGACGCCGGCGTCCTGCAGGGTCGCCTCGAGCAGCCGGGCGTCCGACCGGCTGTCCTCCACCAGCAGGATCCTCGTCGGTGCGGACATTGCTCAACTACTCGGTCCTCGCCAGGTCCCGCTTGAGCGCCAGGGGTCAGCTCCCCGCGCCGACCTTCACCTGACGCAGCGGCGGCGCGGAGATGGGGCAGCTGGTGCACGGCTCGTGGTGGCGGCGCTGCTCCTCGGGGATCGCACCAGGGCGGCGGATGGTGGCGAAGGCGAGCAGCCCGCCCGCGGCGCAGAGCCCCGCGGCGATCAGCATGGCCATGCGGAAGCCGGCGCCGAACACCTCGGGCGTGAGCGCGTCGGCTCCGGAGATGCCGGCGGCGACCGGCAGCACGGCCACCGCGAGCAGCCCGGCCACCCTGGCGACGTCGTTGTTGATCGCCGAGGCCACGCCGGCGTGCTCGGCGCTCGCGGCCGCCAGCACCGTCGAGGTCAATGGGGCGACGGTCAGCGACAGGCCGAGGGCGAACACCAGCACGCCGGGCAGGACGTCCGCCAGATAGCTGCCGCCAGCGTCGACCCGGACGAGCAGGGCGAGCCCCACCGCCGCCAGCAGCGGCCCGAGCGACATCGGCAGGCGCGGGCCGATGCGCTGGGCGAGGCGGCCGGCGCGGGCCGAGAGCAGCAGCATCACCAGGGTGACCGGGACCAGCGCGACCCCCGAGGCGAGCGGCGAGTAGCCGGCGACGCGCTGGAGCTGGATGGGCAGCAGGAAGAAGGACCCGCCGAGCGCGCCGTAGACCACGAAGGTGACCAGGTTGGCCGCGGTGAACTGGCGCGAGGTGAAGATGTCGAGGGGCAGCATGGGATGGCTCGAGGTCCGCTCGACGACCACGAAGGCGGCCAGTGCGAGCACCCCGCCGACACTGGTGGCCAGGATCAGCGGGGAGGTCCAGCCGAGGCCGGCGCCCTCGGTGAGCGCGAAGGTCACCCCGGCCAGCCCGACCGCGGCCAGCGCCGCCCCGGTCAGGTCCAGCTTGGGCGCGGCGGCCGGGTCGCGGCTCTCCGGCACGTGCCGCAGGGTGACCCAGACCACCAGGGCGGCGAGCGGCAGGTTGATCAGGAAGATGAGCCGCCAGCTGAACGCCTCGACCAGCCAGCCGCCGAGGAACGGCCCGAGGGCGGTGGTCACCCCCGCCAGGCCCGACCAGGCGCCGATGGCGGTGGAGCGGTCGTCCGGGTGGAAGCTGGCCTCGATGATCGCCAGGCTGCCCGGGGTGAGCAGCGCCCCGCCGACGCCCTGGAGCGCGCGGGCGGCGATCAGCACGCCCGCGTTGGGGGCGAGCGCGCACAGCAGCGAGGCGACCGCGAACCAGATCACCCCGATCACGAAGATGCGCTGGCGGCCGTTGCGGTCGCCGAGCGAGCCGCCGAGCAGCAGCAGGCCGGCGAGGGTGAGCGTGTAGGCGTTGATCGTCCACTGCAGGCTGGCCAGCCCCGTGTTGAGCTGCCGTCCGATGGTGGGGAGGGCGACGTTGACCACGGTGGCGTCGAGGAAGGCGATGCCCGAGCCCAGGATCGTGGCCAGCAGGATCCAGCGGCCGGCCGGCGAGGCGTAGCGCACGCCGTCCTCGGCAGCCACGGCGCCGCTTCCGTCGCCGCCGGCCCGGGTCTGCCCCGCGTGCTCGCCGCGCTCCTCAGCCACTGCGTCCACCCTTCCTCTGGGCCGGTCTCGATGCCCGGAACAGCCGGCCACCGTGAGGTATTCCGGCACGGCCATCCTAGCCGGGCAGGCAAAGGCGGCCGTCGCCCAGGCGGGCGACCAGGCCCTCGGCTTCGAGGCGGGCGAGCAGCCCGGCGAACCAGCCGGGAGGCCGGCCCGCCGCGCCGGCATCGACCTCGACGGCGAGCGCGGCCTGGTCGAGCCCTGCCGGGGCGGCCGCGAGGGCGCGTACCACCGCCCCGCGCCAGCGCCGCTCCGAGGTGGCGAACGGCGCGGTGGGCCGCGGCCTGGGCGGCGGCGCCGCCGGCCCGAGCGCCTTCCAGCGGCAGCGCGCGGCCAGCGGGCAACCGTCGCAGCGGGGCTTGGGGCGGCAGTGGGTCGCGCCCAGGTCCATCAGCGCCGAGGTCCACTCCCAGGCGCGTCCGGCCGGCAGGGCCGCGTCGGCCAGGTGCTGCCTGGCGGCGGGGCCGAGGCCGGACGGGTCGCTCCCGGCGACGGCGCGGGCCAGCACCCTGGCCACGTTCGTGTCGACCGGGGCGACCTCGAGGCCGAGGGCGAAGCAGGCGACCGCCCGGGCGCTGTAGGGGCCGACGCCTGGCAGGGAGGCGAGCCCGGCGACGGTCTCCGGCCAGCCGCCGCGGTCGACCACCGCCTGGGCGGCGGCGCGCAGGGCCAGCGCGCGCCGGTTGTAGCCGAGGCCCTGCCAGGCCCGCAGCACCGCCGCCGGGCTGGCGGCGGCCAGCGCCTCGACGGTCGGGAAGGCGGCGAGGAACTCGGGCCAGGCGGCGGCCGCCCTGGCGGCCTGGGTCTGCTGGGCGAGCACCTCGGCGACCAGGATGTGGTACGGGTCGCGGGTGCGGCGCCACGGCAGGTCCCGCCGGGCGACCGCGAACCAGGCGAGCACCTCGGCCCGCAGCTCCCCGAGCCCCGCCGGGTCCAGGCGCGGGGGCTTGGGCGACGACGGCATGCATGCATCCTATGCGCCACCGAGGACGCTCAGACGACCAGGTTGACCAGCCGGTCGGGCACGTACACCGTGCGACGGGGCGCGCGGCCCGCCAGCTGCCTGCGGACCCGCTCGCTGTCCATGGCCAGCGCCAGCGCCTCCTCTTCCCCGATGCCGGCGGGAGCCGGCACCACGTCGCGGCGCTTGCCGTTCACCTGCACCACCAGGTTGACGCGCTCGGCGTCGAGCGCGGCGGGGTCGTGCGACGGCCACGGCTGGCGGTGCACCGAGTACGGGCCGCCGGCGCGGCTCCACAGCTCCTCGGCCAGGTGCGGCGCGAACGGCGCCAGCAGCAGCACCAGCGTGCGGGCGACCCGCTCCCACTCGCCGGCGGCCATCGCCGGCCGCTGCCGCCGCGCCCAGCGGACCAGCTCCATCAGCTGCGCCAGGGCGGTGTTGAACTTCAGCCGGCTCAGGTCCCGCCCGACCGCGGCGACGGCGCGGTCGAGCGGCCGCAGGTCCACCCCGCCCGGCCCGGGCCGGTGCGGCTCGGTGACCAGGCGCCAGACCCGCCCGGAGAAGCGCTCGATGCCGGCCAGGCCGGAATCGGAGAAGTCCCCGCCCACCTCCCATGGCCCGCAGAACAGCAGGTACATGCGCAGGTTGTCGGCGCCGACGCGGGTGGCGTAGGTGTCGGGGTCGACCACGTTGCCGCGGCTCTTGGAGATCTTGCGGCCATCCTTCAGCAGCAGGCCGTGCAGGCGCAGGCGCGGGAACGGCTCGGCGAACGGCACCAGGCCCTCGTCGTGCAGGGCCATGGTGACGAAGCGTGCGTACAGGTGGTGGCGGTTGACGTGCTCGGGCCCACCCAGGTACAGGTCGACCGGGAGCAGCCTGGCGGTGCGCTCCGGCGACCAGGGCACGTCGTCCAGATCGGTCGAGGGGTAGCGCAGGAAGTACCAGGCGGAGTCCAGGAAGGTGTCGGACACGTCGGTCTCCCGCCGTGCCGGGCCGCCGCACGCCGGGCAGGTGGTCTCGACGAACGAGGCGGCCGTGGCCAGGGGCGACCTGCCGGTGCCCGTCGGCCGCACGTCGCGCACCTCGGGCAGCAGCACCGGCAGCTCGTCCTCCGGCACCGGCACGATGCCGCACCCCCCTTGCTGACCGGAGGCTACCGCTCCGCTGCCCGAGCCCCCGGACCCCCGGCAGTAGACGATCGGGATCGGCGGTCCCCAGTAGCGCTGCCGCGAGATCAGCCAGTCGTGCAGCCGGTAGGCGGTCGCGCGGCGGCCGGCGCCACGCTCCTCCAGCCAGCGGGTGATCGCCTCGCCGCCCGGCTCCGACGCCATCCCGCTGAACCTGCCCGAGCGGGCCAGCACGCCCGGCCCGGTCCAGGGGCCGCCGGGACCGGCGGGCCGGTCCGCGACGACCACGTCGACGACCGGCAGCCCCAGGTCGGCGGCGACCTCCCAGTCGCGCTCGTCGTGGGCGGGGACGCCCATCACCGCGCCGGTGCCGTGGTCGGAGTCGACGTAGTCGGCGACGCACACGGGCAGCTTGGCCCCCGTGGCCGGGTGGATGGCGCAGGCGCCGGTGCGCAGCGCGCTCGGCGTGCCGCCGTGCGCCGCGGCCAGCGACGTCCGCGCGGCCCGCTCGCGCGCCCTGGCCAGGAACGCGGCCACCTCGACCTCGCGGCCACCTCGGCGGGCCAGCGCCTGGACCCGCGGGTGCTGCGGCGCGACCGCCAGGAAGGTCGCCCCGAACAGGGTGTCGGGGCGGGTGGTGAAGACCTTCAGGGGCTCCCCGCCGTCGAGCTCGAAGTCGATCTCGACACCCTGGGAGCGCCCGATCCACTCCCGCTGCGAGCGCTTGGCCGTCTCCGGCCAGTCCAGCTCGTCCAGCCCGTCGACCAGGCGGTCGGCGTAGGCGGTGATGCGCAGGAACCACTGGCGCATCACCCGGGTGGTGACCTGGCTGTCGCAGCGCTCGCAGCGGTCGCCTTCCAGCTGCTCCTGGGCCAGCACGGTGAGGCAGGAGGGGCACCAGACCACCGGGGCCTCGCGCCGCAGCGCCAGGCCAGCCTTGTACAGCCGCAGGAACAGCCATTGCGTCCAGCGGTAGTAGGCCGGGTCGCTGGTGGACAGCTGGTGGCCCCAGTCCCAGGCCGCGCCGAGGCGCATCAGCTGCTCGCGGTAGCGCGCGATGGTCCTCGCGGTCAGCGGGGCGGGGTGCCGGCCGACGCGCAGCGCGTAGTTCTCGGTGTGGATGCCGAAGGAGTCGAAGCCGATCGGCTGGAACACCGTTCGGCCGCGCATGCGCAGCCAGCGGCCGTGGGTGTCGGCGCCGCAGTAGGTGTAGGCGTGGCCGACGTGCAGGCCCTCCGCGGACGGGTAGGGGAACTCGACCAGGTTGTAGAACTTCCGCTCGCGCTCGACGGCGGTGGTGTCGACCTCGTCGAGGCGGTCGGCCGCCCAGCGGGCCTGCCAGCGGGCCTGGACCGCGACCGGGTCATAGCCAGGTGCTTCGCTCATCTCCGCTGTCCTTCCTCGCGCCGCCGTGGGTGCCTCACAACGCAAAGACCCCCCGGCGGATCGCGCGAGGGGTCGCCGCAAGCGCCACCGGGGCGCTTGCGGCTAGCTGAGGAGCAGGCCGCTGCGACGCTCGAACATGAACCGAGTATTCCAGATCGCGCGGCCATGCGGCCAGGGAAATCGCCCGGGAACGACGGAGCCCCCGGGCGAACCCGGGGGCTCCGTCTATCCCTGGGGTGGGACAGTTGGGACGTCTACTCCTTGCCGGCCAGCTCCGCCGGTGGGATGTCGACGTCGGCCGGCTGGTCCATGGTGCGGAAGACGATCTCCCCCTCTTCCGCGTCGGCCACGATGAGGTCGCCGGCCTTGAACTCCTTCCAGAGCAGCTTCTCCGAAAGCGGGTCCTCGATCAAGCGCTGGATGGTGCGCCGCAGCGGGCGCGCGCCCAGCGCCGGGTCGTAGCCCCTGTCGGCCAGGATCGCCTTGGCGTTGTCGGTCAGCTCGATGGCGATGTCCTTGGACTTGAGCTGCTCGACCACGCGCCTGAGCATCAGGTCGACGATGGCGAACACCTCCTCGCGGCTGAGCTGGTGGAAGACGATCACCTCGTCGATCCGGTTGAGGAACTCCGGACGGAAGTGGCGCTTGAGCTCGTCCATGACCTTGTCGCGCATGCGGTCGTAGTCGACCTTGGCGTCCGGCCGGGCGGTGAAGCCCAGGGTGGCGCCCTTGGCGATGTCGCGCGTGCCCAGGTTCGAGGTCATGATCAGCACCGTGTTCTTGAAGTCCACGGTGCGGCCCTGCGCGTCGGTCAGGCGGCCGTCCTCGAGGATCTGCAGCAGGGTGTTGAAGACGTCCGGGTGGGCCTTCTCGATCTCGTCGAACAGCACCACGCTGAACGGCTTGCGCCGCACCGCCTCGGTGAGCTGCCCGCCCTCCTCGTAGCCGATGTACCCGGGCGGCGAGCCGATCAGCCGGCTGACCGTGTGCTTCTCCATGTACTCCGACATGTCGAGCGCGATCAGCGCGTCCTCGTCGCCGAACAGGAACTCGGCCAGGGTGCGGGACAGCTCGGTCTTCCCCACTCCCGAGGGGCCGAGGAAGATGAACGAGCCGGAGGGGCGCTTGGGGTCCTTGAGGCCGGCGCGGGTGCGCCGGATCGCCTGGGCGACCGCCTTGATGGCGGTGTCCTGGCCGACCACGCGCTTGTGCAGCTCGTCCTCCATGCGCAGGAGCTTGGCGGTCTCCTCCTCGGTGAGCTTGAACACCGGGATGCCGGTCCAGGAGGCGAGGACCTCGGCGATCTCCTCCTCGTCGACCTCGGCGACGACGTCCATGTCGCCGGACTTCCACTCCCGCTCGCGCTTGGCCTTCTCGGCCAGGAGCTGCTTCTCCTTGTCGCGCAGGTTGGCCGCCTTCTCGAAGTCCTGCGCGTCGATCGCGGACTCCTTGTCGCGGCGCACGTCGGCGATGCGGCCGTCGAACTCGCGCAGGTCGGGCGGGGCGGTCATGCGGCGGATGCGCATGCGGCTGCCGGCCTCGTCGATCAGGTCGATCGCCTTGTCGGGCAGGAAGCGGTCGGAGATGTAGCGGTCGGCGAGGTTGGCGGAGGCGACCAGGGCGTCGTCGGTGATGGTGACGCGGTGGTGCGCCTCGTAGCGGTCGCGCAGCCCCTTGAGGATGTCGATGGTGTGTGCCACCGTCGGCTCGCTGACCTGGATGGGCTGGAAGCGCCGCTCCAGGGCGGCGTCCTTCTCCAGGTGCTTGCGGTACTCCTCGAGGGTGGTCGCGCCGATGGTCTGCAGCTCGCCGCGGGCCAGCATCGGCTTGAGGATCGAGGCCGCGTCGATCGCGCCCTCGGCCGCGCCGGCGCCGACCAGGGTGTGCAGCTCGTCGATGAACAGGATGATGTCGCCGCGGGTGCGGATCTCCTTGAGCACCTTCTTGAGGCGCTCCTCGAAGTCGCCGCGGTAGCGCGACCCGGCGACCAGCGCGCCCAGGTCGAGCGTGTACATCTGCTTGCCCTTGAGCGTCTCGGGCACCTCGCCCTTGACGATCGCCTGGGAGAGCCCCTCGACGATGGCGGTCTTGCCGACGCCCGGCTCGCCGATCAGCACCGGGTTGTTCTTGGTGCGGCGCGACAGCACCTGCATGACCCGCTCGATCTCGCGCTCACGCCCGATCACCGGGTCGAGCTTGCCGTCCCGTGCGAGCTGGGTGAGGTTGCGTCCGAACTGGTCGAGCACGAGCGAGCCCTGCGGTTGCGCCTCGCCGGCGGCGGTGCCGGCCTGGCCTTCCTTCCCGCCGGCGTAGCCGGACAGGAGCTGGATCACCTGCTGGCGCACGCGTGACAGGTCGGCGCCGAGCTTGACCAGGACCTGGGCGGCCACGCCCTCGCCCTCTCGGATCAGGCCGAGCAGGATGTGCTCGGTGCCGATGTAGTTGTGCCCGAGTTGCAGCGCCTCACGCAGCGACAGCTCCAGGACCTTCTTGGCCCTGGGCGTGAAGGGGATGTGCCCGGTCGGGGCGGTCTGCCCCTGGCCGATGATCTCCTCGACCTGGGCGCGGACGGCCTCCAGCGAGATCCCCAGGGACTCCAGCGCCTTGGCTGCGACGCCCTCGCCCTCGTGGATCAGGCCGAGCAGGATGTGCTCGGTGCCGATGTAGTTGTGGTTGAGTAGTCGGGCTTCCTCCTGCGCGAGCACGACCACCCGCCGCGCCCGGTCGGTGAAGCGCTCAAACATGGCCAACCCCCAGGGATACAGCGGCAGCGGTTGCTTGCCGCCAATCGACTATAGCACTGGCCTTCGGGCCGCCCAGCTGGGGAGCAGCGTCCAGCCAACACCGCTGTCCATCAGGTCAACGCGGCCGCGACGGCATCTGTTCCCTCACTCGTCTCCCCTCTCTTGCTGAAGACATCGGCCGGCGCGCGGTCCGCTTGACGGTCGCGTCGGCCCTCTCCTGACGTTCGCCGCCGGGCCCCATCCGGATGCACCGATCCGCGACGAACCACGCAACGATCGCGGCCCGCGGAGCGGTCGCCTAGCGCTCCTCTGGACGGAGCTGGGGGAAGAGCACCGCCTCGCGGATGGAGGAGAGGTCGCCGAGCAGCATCACCAGGCGGTCGACGCCGATGCCGAGGCCCGCGTTGGGCGGCAGGCCGAGCTCGAGCGCGCGCAGGTAGGCCTCGTCGACCACCATCGCGTCCTCGTCCCCGCCCGCCTTGGCCAGCGCCTGCTCCTCCATGCGGCGGCGCTGCTCGTCCGGGTCGGTCAGCTCCGAGAAGGCGTTGGCGTACTCGCGGCCCGCGACGATCAGCTCGAAGCGCTCGGTCACGAAGGGGTCGTCGCGGTGCGGGTGGGCCAGCGGCGAGACCTCGACGGGGTAGTCGACCACGAAGGTGGGCGCGACGATGCGGTGCTCGGCGTGCTTCTCGTACAGCTCCAGCACGAGCTTGCCGGTACCCCAACCAGGCTCGTAAGGGACCCCGGCCTGGTCGCACACGGCCCGCACCTTGTCCAGCGGCCAGTCGTAGGCGAGGTCGGGTACGCCGATCGCCTCCCTGACCGCGTCGAGCAGGGGCAGCTCGGCCCAGTCGGCGTCCAGGTCGAGCTCGCCGCCCTGGTAGGAGATCCGACGGGTGCCGACGGCCGCGTCGGCGGCCTCGCGGATGACGTCCCTCGCCAGGCGCATCATGTCGCGGTAGTCGGCGAACGCCTCGTTCGACTCGAGCATGGTGAACTCGGGGTTGTGCCTGGCGTCGATGCCCTCGTTGCGGAACATGCGGCTCAGCTCGAAGACCCGCTCCATGCCGCCGACCAGCAGCCGCTTGAGGTACAGCTCCCCGGCCACGCGCAGGTACAGGTCGGTGTCGAGGGCGTTGTGGTGGGTCACGAACGGCCGCGCCAGGGCGCCGCCGGGGACGGGCTGCAGGATCGGCGTCTCCACCTCGAGGTAGCCCCGCTCGAGCATGGAGCCGCGCAGCGAGGCGACCACCCGCGCGCGCAGGCGGGCAGCGGCGCGCGCCGCCGGGTTGACGACCAGGTCGACCTCCCGCTGGCGGGAGCGGACCTCCACGTCGGTGAGGCCCTTCCACTTGTCGGGCAGGGGCCGCAGCGACTTGGCGAGCAGGAACACCTCGGTCGCCTTGACCGACAGCTCGCCCCTGCGGGTGCGCACCACCGGTCCCTCCGCGCCCACCCAGTCGCCCTGGTCGAGGTCGGTGACCAGCTGGAACTGGTCGTCGCCGAGGCCGGCGGTGGTCAGCATCACCTGCAGCTCGGCGTCGCCCTGGCGCAGCGTCCAGAAGGCGAGCCTGCCGAAGTCGCGCTTGAGCACGATACGGCCGGCCACCCGGACCACGTCACGGGTCTCCTCCCCCGCCGCCACGCCCTCCCAGCCTCGCGCGACCTCGGTCAGGGTGTGGCTGCGGACGAAGCCGACCGGGAAGGCGTCCACCCCGGCCGCGCGCAGCCGCGCCAGCTTGTCCCGGCGCGCCCGCTCGGCCCGCCCGGCTTCGGCGGGGGCCGCCACGCCGTCGTGCTCGGCGGAGCTGGGGGTAGGGTCGGGGTCGGGCACGGCATGCCTCCGGCTGGCGACTGCGGCGGATCGAGACCTGGAAGGGTGCTGATCAATCCACACAACCGTCGTCGGAACTGCTTGTTAACGCTCTTGACCTGACATGCTTCCTGCAACGGAGAGTGTGGAAGGGATTGATCAGCACCCTTCTATCCGATGCTACCGGAGCGCGCCAGCAGGTTTCCGGTCGGGCGGCCGCGCAGCATCCCCCGGCACACGCCCAACCCGACTACTACGTTATACGTAGGTAAAAATCACCAGTTTGGAAATCTCGGATTTAACGGAGAACAAGGGTAGAGACACGGTGGTGCGGGACTCGGCATTCGGGGGTCCCCCCGGAGGCCCGAATCCCGCGGCCCGAAGGAGCCTCCCGCCCCACCTGTGACCTTCCCCCTCCGGCCCCGCCGCCCCGCCCCCCGGGCGGCGGGCCGGTGCGCTTTTACAGAAACGCTCGGCTGCGGGCCGCCTCGCTAACCAGCTGGCCTCAGCGGGGCCGTGCGCGCACCAGCGCGACCACGGCGGCGACGATCACCGCCCCGCCCACGACCTGGCCGGCGGCGCCGAGGCCGATCGCCCCGCCGTAGACGGCCAGGCCGAGACCGCCCAGCAGGGCGAGGCTGGCCAGGTTGCCGACCCGCGAGCGCTCGCGGGCGCGACCGAAGTCGGTGCGCCCGCGCCGCCCGATGAAGCCGTCGACCACGTCGACCGGGTGGTCGTCGTCGGCCAGGTACAGCCAGACCTCGCCGGGTCCCTCGTCGACCAGCAGCAGCCAGCCGGCGACCGGCGGCGGGCCCGCCGCCACGGCCAGCGCCCTGGCGCCGCGTTCGCCCGTGGCGGGCACGCGCAGCGCCCGGTCCCGCGCCGGGGTGGTCGCCACCACCACCCGCACGGCCAGCAGGCCGTCGGTGCCGACCGGCACCGCGGCCGAGGCGGCGGCGCGGTCGAACACCGGCGCGTGCTCCGCCAGCCGCCGCCACAGCGCGATCCCCTCCCGGCGCACCAGCCCCTCCTGCTCGGAAGCGGCGCCGAGCACGACCGCCTCGACGCCGAACGGCCGGAAGGCGCGGGGCGAGAGCGCGCGGCCCTCGATGCGGTCGGGGCGGGCCGGCCTCGCCTCGCCGGGCGCGCTCACGGCGCGGCGCCCTCGGCGCGCCGCGCCCGCTCGGCCCCGGCCTCGGCGTTGCGGTCGAAGATCAGCCGCAGCCCGTACAGGGTGAGCCAGGGCTCCTGGTGCTCGACGGTCTCGCACGCCTCCAGCACCGCTCCGGCCAGCCCGCCGGTGGCGACCACGGTCGCCTCGCCGCCGAGCTCGGCCAGCATGCGGCGGACCAGCCCGTCGACCTGGCCGGCGAAGCCGAACACCACGCCGGCCTGCAGGCTCTCCACCGTGTTCTTGCCGATCACCGAGCGCGGCGTGGCCAGCTCCACGCGGCGCAGCTGGGCGGTGTGCTCCGCCAGCGCGTTCATCGAGATCTGGATGCCGGGCGCGATGGCGCTGCCGAGCAGCTCGCCGCGGGCCGAGATGGCGTCGACGGTGGTGGCGGTGCCGAAGTCGACCACCACCGTGGGGCCGCCGAAGCGCTCGTAGGCGGCGACCGCGTTGACCACCCGGTCGGCGCCGACCTCGCGCGGGTTGTCGGTCAGGATCGACATGCCGGTGCGCACGCCCGGCTCGACCAGCAGGGGCTCGAACGGGCAGTAGCTGCGGACCATCTCGCGCAGCGCCTGGCTGAGCCGCGGCACCACCGACGAGACGATCGCCCCGGACAGCGACCCGGGGAAGGCCAGGCCCTCGTGGGCCAGGAAGCCTTCGAGCATCAGGGCGTGCTCGTCGGCGGTGCGGTCGGCCACGGTGGCCGCGCGCCAGTGCTTGGCCAGCTCGTCGCCGTCGAAGACGCCGATGGTGACCTCGGTGTTGCCGACGTCGATGGCGAGCAGCACGCTGCGCTCCTTTACTCAAACGCTCGGTGGCCCTCCGCCGCTTGTGCGCTGGCTTCCCTCGTCGCTCCTTCGTCGCCTGCGGCTCCTTCGTCGCTCCTCAGTCCAGCCAGCGCGCGGCTACGGGCCACCTCGCTGCACTTCGCAGCTCCACTTCGCAGCTCCACTTCGCAGCTCCGGTAGCCCCGCCGCCGGCTGTCGCGGTCAAATATGGCTCACTCCCAGTCCAGCGCGACGTCGAGGGCCGGGGCCGAGTGCGTGAGGGCGCCGACGGCGACGTAGTCCACTCCTGTCTCGGCCACCGCCCGGGCGGTGTCGATGGTGATCCCGCCGGACGCCTCGGTCAGGGCCTTGCCCCGTGCCATCACCACCGCGCGGGCCATGTTGGCCGCATCCATGTTGTCGAGCAAGACCAGGTCGCAGCCGGCCTCGAGGGCCTCGGCGACCTCGTCGAGCGTCTCGGCCTCGACTTCGAGCGGCAGGCCGGGGGCAGCCGCCCGCGCCGCCTTCACCGCCGCCGCCAGCCCGCCGGCGGCGCGGATGTGGTTGTCCTTGACCAGCAGGGCGTCGTAGAGCCCGAGCCGGTGGTTGCTGCCGCCGCCGCGGCGCACCGCGTACTTCTCCAGCAGCCGCAGGCCGGGGGTGGTCTTGCGGGTGTCGCGCACCACCGCGCCGGTGCCCGCCACGCTGGCCACGTAGGCGGCGGTCAGGGTGGCCACCCCGGAGAGGTGCCCGACCAGGTTGAGCAGGGTGCGCTCGGCGGCGAGCAGCACCCGCGCGTGGCCGGCGAGGCGGCCGAGCGGCGCGCCGGCCGCCACGCGGTCGCCGTCGGCCGCCAGCGCCTCGAAGCTGGCGGCCGGGAGGTCCAGCCGGGCGGCGGTCTCGGCCAGCACCACCTCGACGCCGGCGAGCCCGGCCAGCACCCCGCCGCTCCTGGCGACCAGCCGGGCGCGCGCCTCGCCGGCCAGGCCCGCGCTGGTCGGGTCGCCTGCCGACCCCAGGTCCTCGTCGAGCGCGGCACGCACCACCGGCCGCAACAGCTCGACGAGCTCCCGCTCGAGGTCGCCGCGCCGGTCAGGCGCCCAGGCGCCGCCGTCCCCCACCGCCGAGGGGCTCACCGGGCCGCTTCGGCCAGCGACGGCAGCGGCAGGAGGCCGGTGACCAGGGCGCCGTCCGGGGCGAGGGCGACCATCTGGCGGACCCGCCAGGCCTCGGAAGGGTCGGGGAAGTCCTCGCGCCAGTGGGCGCCGCGGGACTCCTCCCGGCGCGTGGCGAGCTCGACCAGGGCGGTCGCCAGCTGCACCAGGTTGGCCGTCTCCCAGCCGTCCGGCCGGGCGGGGAAGGCGGTGGGCAGCCCGGCGAGCGCCTCGGCCGCCGCGCCGAGGCCCCGGGCGGAGCGCAGCACGCCGGCGCTGCTGGTCATCAGCCGCCGCAGCGCGGCACGGGTGGCCGCCGGGTCGCCGGCGGGGGCGCCGTCGGGGGCGGCGGGGCCCGCCGGCCGCTCCGGTGGAGCGGCGCCCGCCGTCGCACCGGCCGTGGCGATGGCGCGGCCGATGCGGGCGGCGAACACCACGCCCTCCAGCAGGGAGTTCGACGCCAGGCGGTTGGCCCCGTGCACGCCGGTGCAGGCCGCCTCGCCGACCGCGTACAGCCCGGGCAGGGAGGTGCGGCCGTGCAGGTCGGTGCGGATGCCGCCCATGAGGTAGTGGGCGGCCGGCGACACCGGGATGGGCGCACTGGTCGGCTCGATCCCGGCCGCCCGGCAGCGGGCGAGGATCGTCGGGAAGCGCCGCTCCAGCCGCTCGGCCGGCACGTCGGTGGCGTCCAGCCAGAGGTGGGCGGCGCCGGAGGCCGCCATGCGGGCGGCCATCGCCCTGGTGACCACGTCCCGCGGGGCCAGGTCGCCGCGCGGGTGGCGCCCGGCCATCACCAGCTCGCCGTCGAGGTCGCGCAGCACCGCGCCCTCGCCCCGCATCGCCTCGGAGATCAGCGGCCGGGGGTCGACCGGCACGTGCAGCGCGGTCGGGTGGAACTGCACGAACTCCAGGTCGGCGAGGTCGGCCCCGGCCCGCAGCGCCGCCGCCATGCCGTCGCCGGTCGACAGCGCCGGGTTGGTCGTGTCGGTCCAGAGCTGCCCGGCACCGCCGCTGGCGAGCACCACGGCGCCGGCCCGCACCAGCGACCTGCCGCCGGCTTCGTCGGCGAGGACGGCACCGACCACCGCGCCGTCCGTCCCGGTGACCAGGTCGACCAGGAAGGCGTGCTCGGCCACGGGCACCCCGGCGTCCCCGACCGCCGCCACCAGTGCCCGCTCGATCTCGGCGCCGGTCGCGTCCCCGCCCGCGTGCAGGATGCGCGGCCGCGAGTGACCGCCCTCCAGGGTGCGGGCGAGCAGGCCCTCGCCGGCCTGGTCGAAGCGGACGCCGCGGGCGCGCAGGTCGGCCACTGCCGCGTCTGCCTCCTCCACCAGCACCCGGACCGCCACCGGATCGCAGAGCCCGGCCCCGGCGGCCAGCGTGTCGTCGAGGTGCCGGCCGGCCGAGTCGTCCTGCTTGCCCGCGCCGGCCCGACGCGTCGGGCCGGCCAGCCCGGCGGGGGTGACGGCCGCGATTCCGCCCTGGGCGTACCGCGTCGCGCCCTCCCCCAGCCGCCCCTTGGTGGCGAGCAGCACCGAGGTGCCGCGCGGCAGTGCCAGGGCGGTCGAGAGCCCGGCGACGCCGGAGCCGACCACCAGCACGCCCACCTCCACCGCCGGGAGGCGGTCGGGGTCGGCGGCCAGGAGCCGGCGCGGCAGGGAGGCCTCGCGCGCTTCAGGCAAGTTGCTCACCGCAGGACGACGTTGTCGATCAGGCGGGTGGAGCCGAGATTGGCGGCGACGGCGAGCACCTGCCCGGCCTCCGCGGCCGCGACCGGCGCGAAGCGGTCGGCGTCCACCAGGGCGAGGTACTGCAGCTCGACCGAGGGCTCGGTCTCGACCAGCTTGACGGCGGCGCGCTCGACGGCGGCGGGGTCGCGCTCGCCGGCGCGCCAGGCCGCCCGGCCCGCCTCGAGCGCCCGGTACAGCACCGGCGCGGCGCGGCGCTCGGCCGGCGAGAGGTGGACGTTGCGCGACGAGGTGGCCAGCCCGTCCGGCTCGCGCACCGTCGGGCAGGCCACCAGCTCGTGCGGGAAGCCGAGGTCGGCGACCATGCGCCGGATCACGGCGAGCTGCTGGGCGTCCTTCTCGCCGAAGTAGGCCCGGCACGGCCCGACCAGGTTGAGCAGCTTGGCCACGACCGTGGCGACGCCGTCGAAGTGGCCCGGCCGGTACGCCCCTTCGAGCCGCTCGGCCAGCTCGCCGACGCAGAGCCGCACGCCGGGCTGGCGCGGCCACAGCTCCCCCTCCGCCGGCGCGAACACCAGGTCGACCCCTTCGGCCGCGCAGACCTCCAGGTCGGCGTCGAGGTCCCGCGGGTAGGCGGCGAAGTCCTCGGCCGGCCCGAACTGCAGCGGGTTGACGAAGATGGAGGCCACCAGGAAGTCGTTCTCGCGCCTGGCGCGGGCGAAGTTGGCCCGGTGGCCGGCGTGCAGGGCGCCCATGGTCGCCTGGAAGCCGACCCGCTGGCCGGCTCGGCGGGCCGCCGCGGCCGAGGCGGCCAGCTCAGCGCTGGTCGCGACCGCGCGCACGGCGCCTCAGCCGCCGCAGCAGCTCGCGGCGCTCCTGCGTGTCCTCACCGTCGTCGACCTCGCCGCCGAGCGCCGCCTCGACCCGGCGGCGCGCGTCGGGGTCGAGCCGGCCGGCGGCGGCGGCCCGGTTGGCGACCAGGCGGGCGAGGGCGACGTACACGTTGACGACCTTCTCCTTGCGGGCGAGTGCCTCGGCGTGCATGGCGACGGTCCGGCCGTCGCCCCTGACCCAGGGCCCGGACATGCCCGCCTGCCCGGTGGCCAGGGCCGCGTCGACGCTGGCGTGGATCAGGTTGCGCAGCAGCGCGGCCGGGTCGATCACGCCGCCGGCGCGGAGGATGTCGGCCGCCTGGGCCGCCAGCCCGGCCGTGCCGTTGGCCGCCAGCACGAGCGCGGCATGGTAGCGCACGCGGCCCTGCTCGGGCACGTCCATCGGCCGGCCGCCGAGGGCGCCGACCACCTCGCGGCCGGCCTCGTCGCCGGTCACGCCCCAGACCGTGCCGGGCAGGCGGGCGACGGTGGCCTCCAGGTCGTCGTTGAAGATCTGCACGGGGTGGCAGGCGGCCGTGCGGGCGCCGGCCGCCTGCGCCGGCGCGAGCAGGGCCGGGCCGTCCACGCCGGCGGTGTGCACCACCACCTGGCCGGCTGCGAACAGGCCCTCGGCGGCGAGCTGGGTGACCAGGGCGGGCAGCTCGTCGTCCTGCACCGCGATCAGGATCAGCCGGGCGCCCTTGGCCGCCTCCACGGAGGAGTCGGTCGTCAGCCCCAGCTCCGCCGCGCGCTGCCGGCCGCGGTCGGAGCGGACCCCGACGGTGACCTCGACGCCGGCGCGTTCCAGGTAGGTGGCGAGGACGAGGCCGACACGGCCGGGACCGATCACGGTGGCGGGCGAGAACTGCTGTGGAGGCGCTTCAGGCACGAGATTCCTCGATCTAGATGGCGGGAGCTACGTAGTATATCTAGCCAACTTGGGACAAAGGGGTCCGTCGCTTCGCGACCAGATGGAGGGTGTGCGCGCTGGAGCGGTAGGGTTCGCGGCCGGCCACGCGGCGCTCCAGCTCGGCGAGGCCGGTGAGCGCGGCGCGGTCGAGGTCGTCGGAGGCGCTGGCCGCGAACACGCCGACGCCGAGCGCCTCGACCAGCTCGAACCCGGCCTGGTCGAGCCACGGGGAGACCTCGGCGGCGGTCCTCGACCGGTCCTGGTCGAGCAGGCGCAGCGCCTCGACGAAGTCGCCGCGGCGGCCGGCCCGCAGGGTGAGCCAGTCGCGGTTGAGGAAGGTGAGCGAGAGCACCCCGCCGGGGTGGAGCACCTCGGCCAGGGCGGCGAGCAGCCCGGCGGGCTCGGCCACCTCGCCGAGCAGGCCGTGGCAGAGCACCGCGTCCTGGCTGGCGGGGCCGAGCAGCCCGGCCATCTCGGCGGCGTCGCCCTGGACGATCGCCACGGCGGCGCCCCCCTCCTCGGCCGCGCGCTCGGCGCAGGTCGCCAGCATCGCCGGGGAGGTGTCGACCACGGTCACCTGGTAGCCGAGGCCAGCCAGGGGCACGGCGACCTGGCCGGTGCCGCCGCCGGCGTCGGCCACCCGCGCCGGCGGCGCCGGCAGCGCCGTCGTGACCTGGTCCATCAGCAGCTCGAAGCGGAGCCGCCCGCGGCCTCCCACGCTCACACCTCCAGGTCGCTGACCGGGACCACCCCGGTGACCGGGGCCAGCCTGGCCAGGGCCTCCACCGCCGCCTCGCCGTCGGGGAAGCGGGCGAACGGGTCGGCGTCGACGAGCGGCACCAGCACGAAGGCGCGCTCCTTGGCGCGCGGGTGGGGCACGGTCAGCTCCGGTAGGTCGATCGGCGGGCCGTCGTAGAGGAGCAGGTCCAGGTCGAGCGTGCGCGGCCCCCAGCGCACGCCGCGCTCGCGGCCCAGGCCCGTCTCGGTGGCGTGCAGCAGGCCGAGCAGGTCGCGAGGGTCGCGGTCGGTCTCGAGCACGGCCACCGCGTTGAGGTACTTCTCCTGCGCCGGGCCGCCGACCGGCTCCGTCTCGTAGACGCGGGAGACCGCCATCACGTGGGTGTGCAGGTCGGCATCGAGCGCCCGCACGGCCGCGTCCAGGGTCGCGAGCCGGTCGCCCAGGTTCGAGCCGAGCCCGACGTGCGCCCTGGTCATCGCACGCCCCCGTCCACCGGGGGGCTACCGCTCGGCTCTGCGTGGCCGCCCGCCGCGTGGGTGCCGGCCTCGCTCTTGAGCCCCCCGGACCCTTGATGCACCGGGGGGCTACCGCTCGGCCCTGCGTGGCCACCCGTTACCTGGGTTCCGGCCTCGCTCTTGAGCCCCCCGGACCCCCCCACAGTGCGGCCGCGGACCACCTCGACCGCGACCTCGGCCGCGTCGACCGGCAGCGGCGCGTGCGGCTTGGCCACCCGCACGCGCACCTCGCGGACGCGCCCGTCGGCCAGCACCAGCCCGGCCACGTCCTCGGCGACCGCCTCGACCAGCTGGCGCGGCCGGCCGGCGACCAGCTCGGCGACGCGCCCGGCCAGGCTGCCGTAGTCCACCGTCTGGGCGAGGTCGTCGGCGCGCCCGGCGGGCGCGAGGTCGAGGGCGAGCTCCAGGTCGATCACGAACACCTGGCCGAGCTCGGCCTCGTGGGGCAGGGCGCCGTGGTGGCCGAACACCCGCAGGCCCCGCAGGAGGATGCGGTCACCGCTCACGGCGGCGGCTCCGACGGGGGCGCCCCCGCCAGCAGCGCCTCGGTCATGCGCACCACCCGCACCATGGAGCGCACCTGGTGGACCCGGACGATCCGCGCGCCGCGCTCGACCGCCCAGGTCACGGTCGCGGCCGTGCCCTCGTCACGCTGGTCGACGCCGAGGTCGAGGGCGCGGCCGATGAAGCCCTTGCGGCTGGTGCCGACCATCAGCGGGTGGCCGATGCGGGTCAGGCGGGGCAGCGCGGCCAGCAGGGCGTAGTTGTGCGGGTCGCGCTTGCCGAAGCCGATGCCGGGGTCGACCACCAGGGCGTCCGTGGCGACGCCGGCCGCCTCGGCGGCGGCGCAGCGCTCGGCCAGGAACGCCTCGACCTCGGCGACGACGTCGTCGTAGCGCGGGTCGTCCTGCATGGTGGCGGGCGTGCCGCGCATGTGCATGAGCACCAGCGCCGCCTTGGCCTCGGCGGCGACGGCGAGCATGTCGGGGTCGTCGCGGCCGCCGCTGACGTCGTTGACCATGGTCGCCCCGGCCGCCAGGGCCACCCGGGCCACCGCGGCCTTGCGGGTGTCGATCGACAGCGGCACGCCGGTCGCTCCGGCCAGCCGCTCGACCACCGGCATCACCCGGGCCAGCTCGACCGCCTGGTCGACGTCGGTGGCGCCCGGACGGGTCGACTCCCCACCCACGTCGAGCAGGTCGGCGCCCTCGTCCGCGAGGGCCAGGCCGTGCGCCACGGCGGCCTCCGGGTCGGCGAACTGCCCGCCGTCCGAGAACGAGTCCGGGGTCACGTTCACCACGCCCATCACCAGGCAGCGGGTGGCTGCCGGCAGAAGCTGGTGGCCGACCCGCAGGTCGTGCGGGGCGACCGGCCGAGTCGGCAAGGCGGACCTCCAGGGACGGATGCCGGCCCATGATAGGCGCGGCCGCTCCCCACCGTCCCACCCGGCGAACCGGTGGAAATCACTCCCGGGCGCATCAGGCCAGGCGGGTCACGCCGATGAGGTTCATCGCCTCCATACGGGTCGACATGCTGTCCCGGAACTGGCCGCGTACGGCCGAGGTCACCGTGACCGCCCCTGGCTTGCGCACCCCGCGCATGCTCATGCAGAGGTGCTCCGCCTCGATCACCACCAGGGCGCCGCGCGGTTCGAGGTGCTCGACGAGCTGGTCGGCGATCTGCGCGGTGAGCCGCTCCTGCACCTGAAGCCGGCGCGCCAGCCCGTCCACCAGCCGGGCCAGCTTGGACAGCCCGGTGATCTGCCCACGCACGTTCGGGATGTACGCCACGTGCGCCTTGCCCACGAAGGGGGTCATATGGTGTTCACAGTGGCTGAACAGCGGAATGTCCCGGACCATCACCATCTCGTCGTGGCTCTCCTCGAACACCACCCGGAGGGCGTCCGCCGGGCGGGTGCGCAGGCCGACGGTCATCTCCTCCCACATACGGGCGACCCTCGTCGGGGTCTCGCGCAGGCCGTCGCGCGCCAGGTCCTCGCCGATCCCTTCGAGGATCATGCGGACTCCCCGCTCGACCTTGGCGAAGTCGAAGGCGGGTCGGCCCTCCCCCAGGCTCTGCGACTCCTCCGCCAGGTTGCCGATCTCGGCCACCGACCGCTTGCCGTCCTCGCTCATCCACAACCCTTCGTCCACTGCGCGATTCGCGCGCATCCGCCCACCAGTGTGGCAGCGGGGATGCGGCTGCCGCCGCGGGCGGTCCCAGGACGGGGCAACACGAGAGCGGGCCAGGGAGATTCCCTGGCCCGCCTAGGGGTGCTGTGTCAGTCGGCGGCGGAGCTGTCCTGGGCCGCCCTGATGCCGGCCTCGTCGCGGGCGCGGGCGCCGTTCCCGGCGGGAGCCGCCGGGCCGGCCATGATGCCGCGCGCCGGGCGCTTCACCACCGGGGCGAGGACCGCGGCCAGCTCCTCCTTGCCGATCGTCTCCTTCTCCATCAGCGCCGCGACCATGGCGTCGGCCACGTCGCGGTAGGTGGTGAGGATCTGCTCGGCCTCCACGTGGGCCTCGTCGATCAGCCGGCGGATCTCCTTGTCGATCTCGAACGCGACCTGCTCGGAGTAGTCCTGCTGGTGGCCGAAGTCGCGGCCGAGGAAGACGTTCTCCTGCTTGGTGCCGAGCACCAGGGAGCCGAGGCGGTCGCTCATGCCGTACTCGCAGACCATCTTGCGGGCGAGGCCGGTGGCGCGCTCGATGTCGTTGGAGGCGCCGGTGGTCGGGTCGAGGAACCACAGCTCCTCGGCGACCCGGCCGCCGAGCAGCATGGCCAGCTCGTCGATCATCTCGCTGCGGGTGACCAGGAACTTGTCCTCCACCGGCAGGGCGAGTGTCCAGCCGAGCGCGCGGCCACGGGAGATGATCGAGACCTTGTGGACGGGGTCGGCGTTGGGCAGGGCGTGGCCCACGATCGCGTGCCCCGACTCGTGGTAGGCGATCATGCGCTTCTCCTTGTCGGAGATCACGCGGGTCTTGCGCTCGGGCCCGGCGATGACCCGGTCGATCGCCTCCTCCAGCTCGTCGGCGTGGATCTCCTTGCGCGTGTGCCGCGCCGACAGCAGCGCCGCCTCGTTGATCACGTTGGCCAGGTCGGCGCCGGTGAATCCGGGGGTGCGGCGGGCCAGCACCTCCAGCTCGATGTCGGGCGCCATCGGCTTGCCGCGGGCGTGGACCTTGAGGATGTCCAGGCGGCCCTTGAGGTCCGGCCGGTCGACGGTGATCTGGCGGTCGAAGCGGCCCGGGCGCAGCAGCGCCGGGTCGAGGATGTCGGGCCGGTTGGTGGCCGCGATCAGGATCACGCCCGACTTGACGTCGAAGCCGTCCATCTCCACCAGGAGCTGGTTCAGGGTCTGCTCGCGCTCGTCGTGGCCGCCGCCGAGCCCGGCGCCGCGCTGCCGGCCGACGGCGTCGATCTCGTCGACGAACACGATCGCCGGGGCGTTCGCCTTGGCCTGCTCGAACAGGTCGCGCACGCGGCTGGCGCCGACGCCGACGAACATCTCCACGAAGTCGGAGCCGGAGATGGAGAAGAACGGCACCCCCGCCTCCCCGGCGACCGCCCGGGCGAGCAGCGTCTTGCCCGTCCCCGGCGGGCCGAACAGGAGCACGCCCTTGGGGATCTTGGCCCCCATCGCCTGGAACTTGGCCGGGTTCTCGAGGAACTCCTTGATCTCCTGCAGTTCCTCGACCGCCTCGTCCACCCCGGCCACGTCGGTGAAGGTGATCTTCGGCTGGTCCTTGGTGACCAGCCGGGCCTTGGACTTGCCGAAGCTCATCACCCGGTTGCCGCCGCCCTGCATCTGCTGCATGAGGAAGAAGAACAGCAGCAGGATCAGGGCGAAGGGCAGCAGCTGGATGAGGATGTTGACCAGCACCGACTGCCCACGGGGGTCGATCTTGGCCGGCACGCCCTTCTTCTGCAGCAGGTCGAACAGGTCCTTGCCCTGCTGCTCGGCGTAGGACGCCTCGAACTTCTTGCCGTCCTTGAAGGTGCCCTTGATCTTCTGGTCCTGGTCCCTGAGGGTCGCGTCGGCCACCTCGCCGGCCTCGACCTTGGCGACCACGTCGCTGAGCTTGACCGTCTCCACCTGCGGCGGCGCGGCGACCAGCCTGAAGAACAGGAACACGACCACGAGGATCAGCAAGAGGTACGCGATCGGTCCCCGGAATATTCGGTTCAGATTCGGCATCGTCGTCCGTGGGGGTTGGAGCTCGTAGACCAGGGTCGCCGCAGGCGCCGGCGAACCGACTTCTCGTCCGAACCCCTGCCTCCCTTCCGAGCGTCAGTCTTGGAGAAGCGGGACCGTCGCCACCTCTCCAGGCCATACTGGCACGACCTTCGAGATTGTGGAGCCTGTCTCGAACGTGCCACGCCCGGTCCAGGCGCAGCGATGAGCTGGGTAGATTTGCCATCGTAGCATCGCCGCCACCGGCCACACAATGAGCAGAGGCGGGCGTTTACGCAGGTCAGCGCGCTGAATCGCGGCCGGCTCCGGCTCAGCGACCGCGGTACACCTCGGGCTTGAGCGTGGCGATGAACGGCAGGTTGCGATAGCGCTCGGCGTAGTCCAGACCGTAGCCGACCACGAACACGCTGGGGATGTCGAAGCCCACGTACTTGACCTCGATGTCGGCCTTGAGCTGCTCCGGCTTGTACAGCAGGGCGCACACCTCGAGGGTCGCCGGGCGCCGGCTGCGCAGGTTCTTGAGCAGGTAGTTGAGCGTCAGGCCGGAGTCGATGATGTCCTCGACGAGCAGCACGTCGCGGCCCTGGATCTCGCGGTCGAGGTCTTTCAGGATGCGGACCACGCCCGAGGTCTGCGTGGCCGAGCCGTACGACGAGACCGCCATGAAGTCGAACTCGTGCGGCACGGTCAGCGCCCGGGCCAGGTCGGCCATCAGGATGAACGCGCCCTTGAGCACACCGACGAGCAGCACTTCGCGACCCTGGTAGTCCTTGGAGATCTGGGCCGCGAGGTCCCGCACCTTGTCCTGGATCTGCTGCTCGCCGAGCAGCACCGACTCGATGTCTTCCTCGAACACGCCGTCCGGCCCCTCCAGCGTCGCGTCTGCCCCTGGCGGCGCCGATCATACAAGTGGCGGCAAGCAGCGGCGCTCCCGCCGCGGTGGAGATCCGGGCAGGCACCGCGTCCCGGGCGGGTCGCCCGGTTCGCGCCCGGCTGGGCGGGACCTGCCGGCCGCCGGCGCGCTCCTGCTCGCCGCGATCGCCTGGCGGGAGGCGCCGCGGCCGGCGCCTGATCCTCTAGGCCGGCGGGAAGCGCAGGCTGGCGCCCTCGCGGCAGGCGCGGTCGCGGCCCGCCCAGGCCACGGGGCCCGGGTGCCTGCCGCCGGCGAGGTCGAGCACGGCATCGGTGGCGGCAGCGTCCGGCGGCGGGTGCCCGGCACGCGCCGCGGCCGCCCGGACGACCCGGCGCGCCAGCCCGAGCGGCAGGGCCGCGACCGCCGCGCAGGCCAGCTCGACGCCCTCCCGCCCGCCGCCGTCGAGGACGGGCGGCGCGGCCCCGGGGACGCCCGGCCCGCCGGCCTCCACGCCGGCCGGCGCCGCGGCGGCGCCGCTGAGCTCCTCCAGCGCGCGGGCGGTCAGCTCAGCCGTCCAGGCGCGGTCGTCACGCGCGAGCTCGGCGGCGCGCGCCAGGGTGGCGGTGGCGCCGGGGCGCAGCTCCTCGAGCAGCGGCAGGACCCGGCCGCGGACGGCGTTGCGCAGGAAGCGCTGGTCCTGGTTGGAGGGGTCCTCGCGCCAGCGGACCCCGAGGGCGGCGCAGCAGGCGCGGGTCTCCGCCCGACGCACGCCGAGCAGCGGGCGCAGCAGCCGTCCGGAGCGGCTCGCCATGCCCGCCAGCCCGTCGGGCCCGGTGCCGCGCAGCAGCTGCAGCAGCACCGTCTCGGCCTGGTCGTCCTGGGTGTGGCCGGTCGCCAGCCAGTCCCAGCCGCCCTCGTCGGCCGCGGCGAGCAGGGCGGCGTAGCGGGCGGCCCTGGCGGCACCCTCCGGCCCGGCCCGCCGGTGCCGCTCCAGCTCCTCCGGCGCCAGGCGCAGCAGGCGCACCGGCAGCCCGAGGCGGTCCGCCTCCCCGGCGACGAAGGCGGCGTCCGCCGCCGAGGAGGGACGCAGCCCGTGGTCGACGGTGAGCACGCCGAGCCGCCAGTCACGCGGGCCGGCAAGGGTGCGCAGGGCGTGCAGCAGGGCGACCGAGTCGGCCCCGCCGGAGACGGCGGCGGCCATGCCGTCCCCGGGGGTGGGCACACCGGCGGCGGCCAGCGCTCGCGCGGCCCGGTCGGCGACCAGCCGGAGCTCGGCCGGCGCCCGCGCCACGGGCCCCTCCTATGCCACCCGGGCCAGGTAGCGGTCCGGGTCGCGCACCTCGTCCTTGGTGGGCAGGGCCTCGGCGGCGCTGAACACGTGGTTCACCGCGGCCATGCCGCCGCGCCGGTGGAGGTGGCGCAGGAAGCGCTCCCCTGCCGAGTACTGGTCGAGCTTCTGCCGGAAGCCGAGCGCCTGCTGGAAGAAGCGGTCGGCGGGGGTGCCGGCGTCGCGCCGCTCGCGCAGCACCCGGTGCATCACGTCGTGGCCGGGCACCAGCCGGGCGCCGAGCTGCTCCATGACCCACTCGCCGTGGCCCTCGAGCACGCTCATGGTGGCCTGCATGCGGTCGACGATGCCGCGCTGCTCCGGGGTGAGCAGGAAGTCGAGCAGCTCGATGCGGTCGCCGGCGATGGCGCGGCGGGCGACGCTCTGGGCGCGGCGGGCCAGGCGCCGCAGCGCCTCGTCGTCGACCTCGACCGAGCCCAGGTACTCGTCGAGCAGCCCGTGGATGTGGCCGGAGAGCCACGGCACGCCGCGGAACTGGCGCCGGTGGGTGGTCTCGTGCAGGGCGATCCAGAGGCGGAAGTGGGCGGGGCGGAAGCCGTGCCGCCGCTCGGCCTGGACGATGTTGGGCACCACGTACCAGACGGTGCCCTCGGCCGTCTCCGGACCGGGCACGGGCAGGTCGTACTGGCCGAGGACGCGCTGGCCGAGGTAGCCGAGCAGGGTGCCGGCCTGGGCGCCGGTCAGCGCCCGGGTGCCGGAGCGCATCGCCGTCGCCACCGGGCTCTGGTCCTGCCAGGCGCGCCGCCTGACCACCTTCTCGGCGACCGGCTGCAGCACCCGGCGCAGGGTGGCGAGGTTCGCCTCGACCCACTGGCCGCGGTCCAGCGGCATCGCCGTCGGCGGCGGCAGGTCGCCACCGAGGCCGGTGAACTCCGCGACGGCCTGGTCGGCCACGGTCGAGATGTCGTCGAACTGGCGCCGCCAGGCTGGCCGGACGGGCAGCTCGTCGCCGCCGGCTACGCGACGGCCGACGCGCGCGGCGAGGCTCCAGTCGATGATCTCTGGGACTTCGGTGGACGAGGCGGTCGAGACCACGGTGACTCCGGCGACGAGACAGGCTGAAGTTCTCAGGCTACGCCAGCGTCCCGCTTCGCGCCGGGTCGGCGGAGCACCCGATCCGCGCCATGATCAGCGGTTGCGGCTCTCGCGCCGGAAGCTCGGGGCGTAGCGGATGTAGCCGGCCAGGGCCGCCAGGAACAGCAGGGCGCCGAGCGCGAGCAGGCCGTAGCCGGCCCAGAAGACCACCGGCTTGCCAGGTGGCGGCGGGCCGCCGGCCGCCGGCGGAGGGATCACCTGCTGGGTGCCGCCCGAGCCGCCCGCGGTCGTGGTGGTCGCCCCCGGGCTACCGGCGCCCACCTGGATCGTGCCCTTCATCCCGAGCGACACGTGGGTCTGGCAGAAGTACGGGAAGGTGCCGGCCTTGGGGAACTTGACCGTGCAGCTCGCCCCGACGGTGCCCATCTTGTCGATGCCGCAGGCCGAAGCGTCGAACTTGTTGTCGCCCGCGAGGTTGGAGCCGTCGCCGGAGACGACCGGGTGGGGCGGGCCGCTCGCCACTTTGAAGGTCACCGACTCGCCCGGCTTGATGGTCACGTTCGGCGGGTCCCACTTGAACTGGGCGGTGCCGTTGACCGTTGCGCCCTTGGCCTGGGCGGCGGCCGGGGGGCTGGCGAGGGCCACCAGGGCCACCCCGAGGGCGGCGACGAGCAGGGCGGTGAAGGCGAGACGGGACGGGCGGCGGAGTGGGACGGGCATGAGACTGCGTGCGCTCCTTCACACGAGGTCCACAGGGGTTCGCGCCGGACAGGTGCCCGGCCACGAGGCGCGGCCGATCGTAGCACCGCCGCCCGCCCGCCCGGGCGCGCCTGCGCCGCAGCCTCGCGGTCTAACCCAATCGGGCCAGGCAGTAAGGGCTATTAAGACTAGACCTGCGGCCTCCGAAGCAGGGATTGGCGAGTTGGAAACGCGATCCCCGCCGGCCGTGGGCGGGCCGGTGCCGGTCCTCGGCGGGGCGGGGCGGGAGGGGTGCTCATCCGGTGCAGTCCGTGACCGCTGTCCGCGTGCAGCCGCCGCTGGACCGCCGCGGAGCAGGCCGGAGGCGGCCGAACGGCCGCCCGGTGCCGGCCTGGGCACCTCTGCGCCGCGCCCCGAGGGCCGGGCGCACCTGGGCTCGAAGCCACGCCCGCGTCCGCCGGGCGGCCTGGCACGCACGGACCCGCTCCGTTGTGACCACTACCTCTCCCGCCACGGCCGGTCCGGCCGTCGCCTGGACTCCGCCGGATGCCGACCGGCCCAGCCCGACCTGGGACGCCATCACCGAGCAGCTCACGCCCAGGCCACGCCGCATCCTGGTGCACGGCAGGTGACCGCGGGAACCGCACCGGCGGTGGTGCCGCCGAGGCTCAGGCGCTTCATCATCATGGTGGTGGTGGCCGGCTCGGCCGCCACCGGCGCCGTGGTGGCGGTGGAGCCGGGCCGCCTCGGCGGCGGCGAGCCCGGCAAGGTGGCCGTGCTGCTCGCCCTCACCACCGTGTCCGAGCTGGGCGGCCTGCGGCTGCGCCACCGGGGCGCGCTGGAGTCGCTGTCGCTCTACGAGAGCATGCTGGTGGCCAACACCGCGCTGCTCCCGGCCGGGCCCGCCATGCTCGTCTCGCTCGCCGGGCTGCTGCTCGCCCAGGCGCTGCTGCGCCGGGCGCCGGTCAAGGTGCTGTTCAACGCGGGCATGTACGGCGCGGCGCTGGGCCCGGCGGTGCTGCTCTACCACGCCACCGCCGCGGCGGGCGCGCCGCTCGCGCCGCGCAGCGTGGTCGCCATGGCCTTCGCCGTGGCCGTGTTCGCGCTGCTCAACCTCCTGCTGATCAGCCAGCTGATCGCCACCGTCGAGGAACGGTCGGCGGGCGAGGTGGTCAGCGAGTCGTCCAAGACCTCCACCTTGACCTTCCTCGGCAACGCCTCGGTCGGCCTGATCGGGGTGACGCTGTGGCTGCGCGCCCCGGTCGTGCTGCCGGCCGTGCTGCTGCCGGTGGCCACCCTCTACCTCGCCTACCGGTCGGCCGCCCGCGAGACCGAGGAGCGCGACCGCTTCCAGAACCTCTACGAGATCGGGCAGTCCCTCGCCTCCTCCCTCGACCTCGACGACGTGCTGCCGGTGGTGCTGCCCAGGATCGCCCGGCTGTTCGGCGCGGCCGAGGCCCGCCTGCTGTTCGCCTCGGGGGTGAGCCGCCCGTTCGGGGCGATCCAGGACGCCGAGGGCTTCCGCTACGGACCGGCGAGCGACGCCGACCTCGAGGCCCTGCGGCTGCTGGGCGACTCGATGCACCCGGTCCTCGGCATCCGCGACGACGCGCCGGCCGGCTGGCGCGAGGTGCTCGCCGCGCCGCTGGTCGCCCAGGGCCGGCACCACGGCGTGATCCTGCTCGGCAACCGCGAGGAGCGGCGCCCCCGGCTGAGCCGCGGTTCGACGCGGTTCACCAGCCGCGACCGGCAGCTCCTCTCGCCGCTCGCCTCGGGGCTGGCGGTGTCCATCTCCAACGCCACCAGGCTCGCCCAGATCAAGGAGGAGAAGTCCAAGCTGGAGCAGATCCTCGGCCACTCCTCCGACGGCATCCTGCTGCTCGACGGCAAGGGGCGCGTGCGCCTGTGGAACCAGGCGATGGAGCGGATCACCGGCGTGCCGGCCGAGGAGGCGGTCGGGCTGGCCTACAACGAGTGGCTCGCCGGCCCCGACCCGGGCGGCAACCAGGTCACGCTGGAGAGCGTGCTGGCCGAGACCGGGCCGGACAGCCCGAGAGCCTCCGCCGAGGTGCGCATCCACACCAGCGAGGGCCTGGAGCGCTGGCTGCGCTGCAACCACTCGCTGCTGTTCGACGGGGACGCCTGGACCACCGACGTGGTGATCGTCCACGACGTCACCGCGATCAGGCAGACCGAGCGGCTCAAGGCGGACTTCGTGGCCACCGTCTCCCACGAGCTGCGGACGCCGATCACGCCCATCAAGGGCTATGTCGAGCTGCTGCGCATCAAGGGCGACAAGCTGGCTCCCGAGAAGCGCCAGGAGATCCTGCGGGTGATGGCCGAGCGGGCCGAGCACATGGCCCGGCTGATCGAGGACCTGCTGCTGGCGTCGAGGATCTCCTCCGGACGGCCGGGCTCGACCATGCCGGGGCTGCAGATGGAGCGCCTCGACCTGGTGCGCGCCGCCCGCACCGCCGCGGCCGACTGGCTGCGCGAGCCGACCCGGCTCACCCTCGAGCTGCCCGACGAGCCGCTCGAGGTCGACGCCGACCCCATGCGCCTCGGCCAGGTCCTCGCCAACCTGCTGTCCAACGCGCACAAGTACTCGCCCGCGGACGAGCTGGTGGTGTTCCGGGTGGAGCAGGACGGCGGCTGGGCGCGGGCCTCGGTGATCGACCACGGCCGCGGCATCCCCCGTGAGGAGCTCGAGCGCATCTTCGACAAGTTCCACCGCGTCGACGACCCCATGACCATGACCACCGGCGGCACCGGGCTCGGCCTCTACATCGCCCGCGAGCTGGCACGGGCGATGGGCGGGGAGATCGAGGCGTCGAGCGTGCTCCACCAGGGCTCGACCTTCACCCTGCGCCTGCCGCTCGCGGCCGCCGCGGAGACGGCCGCCGACCACTGGCCGGCCCCCGCCTCCGCCTGAACCGCGCCGCCCGGCCGTCCGCGCCCCGTGCCCGTGACCATTGCCTGCCGGCGCGCGGTAGCCATGCACTGGGCATGCCACTAAGATCCGGGCGCCGGACACTCGCAGGATGCCCGTCCGGATTTGGTGGGGGATGTGGTAATGACCAGGACGCACCGCTCGGCCGAGACCGGAACCGCCGAGCGCGGGGCGACGGTCGTCACCTACGCGCTGATGGTCGCCGTCGCGGCCCTGCTGCTGTCGGTCGGCTTCATGCTCCTGCACGGCGGCGTCGCGGCCAACCTGCGCCGGGGCGGCGACTGCCTGGCCTCGCTCGACGCGGGGCGCTGCCCGCCACCCGGCGACGTGGGACCCAGCGGGGACCCGGGCCCGCCGGGCAGGACCACGACGTCGAGTAGCAGCACCACCACGAGCACCACGGAGCCGAGCGGGTGACGGCACGCCGGACCCGCTCGACGGGGCTGGCCACCTCGGGCGGCGACGACCGCATCCCGCGGGCCGCCCCGGCCACCTAGGCCATGCCCGGCGGGCCGCCCGGGAAGCCGGCCGGCGACCACGGCGGCGGCGATCCTCATGGCCGGCGACCCGGGCACGGCGAGCCGCCGGCGTGGGCCGTCCACCTGCCCGACGGGATGGACCCGGCCGGGGTCGACCTGCTCGCCGGACGGAGCCTGGCGGCGGCGTGGGGCCGGCTGGCCGCCGCCGAGCCCCGGCGACCGGTGCTGTGGCAGGCGGAGCGGGGCTGGCGCACCCGGGGCGAGCTCGACGAGGCCAGCCGGGTGGTCGCCGCCAGGCTGCACCGGGCCGGCCTGCGGCCGGGAGACCGCCTGGCGTGCTCGGCCGCCAGCTCGCTGGAGGTGGTCGTGGTGCACCTGGCGGCGCTGCGCCTCGGCCTGGTGATGGTGCCGGCCAACCCGGCCTACAGCGAGCGCGAGCTGGCCCACCTGGTCGGCGACGCCGAGCCGCGGGCGGCGGTGGTCGACGACCCGTCGCGGGCGGCGTCGGTGCGGCGCGCCGGCGGCGGGGACGTGCTGCTGCTCTCCCCCGACGTGGACCTGCCCGAGGGCCCCGCCCCCGCGCTCGACCAGGCCGGGCCGGACGACCCGGCGCTGATCTGCTACACCTCGGGCACCACCGGCGCGCCCAAGGGCGCGCTGCTCAGCCACGGCAACCTGCTCGCCGGGGCCGAGTCGGTCCGGCTGGCGTGGCGCTGGAGCGCCGACGACCGCCTGGTGCTGACGCTGCCGCTGTTCCACGTGCACGGGCTCGCCGTCGGGCTGCACGGCACCCTGCTCGCGGGGGCGTCGGCCGTGCTGCTCCCCCGCTTCGACGCCGACGCCGTGCTGGAAACCGTCCGCGACCACGGCGCCACCCTGTTCTTCGGCGTGCCGACCATGTACGCGCGGCTCGCCGCCTCGCCTCGGGTGGCCGGGCTCGGCCGCCTGCGCCTGTGCGTCTCCGGCTCGGCGCCGCTCCCCTCGGCCCTGTTCGAGCGCCTCGCGGAGCAGTGCGGCCAGCGCGTGCTGGAGCGCTACGGCATGACCGAGACGCTGATGAACGTCTCCAACCCGTACCACGGCGAGCGCCGGCCCGGCACGGTCGGGCTGCCCCTGCCGGGCGTGGAGCTACGCCTCTCGGCAGAGGGTGAGGTGCTGCTGCGCGGACCCAACGTCTTCTCGGGTTACTGGCGCGACCCGGACGCCACCGCCGCCGTGCTCGACCCGGACGGCTGGCTCCGCAGCGGCGATCTCGGCCGCCTCGACGAGCACGGCTACCTGCGCATCGAGGGGCGCAGCAAGGAGCTGGTGATCACCGGCGGCTACAACGTCCATCCCCGGGAGGTCGAGGAGGTCCTGCAGGCGCACCCGGGCGTGGCCGAGGCCGCGGTGACGGGCACGCCATCCGAGGAGTGGGGCGAGGTGGTCACCGCCTGGGTGGTGCCGGCCGGCCCGCCGCCGGAGCAGGAGGAGCTGCTCGCCTTCGCGGCCGAGCGGCTGGCCCCGTACAAGCGCCCGCGCCTGCTCCGCTTCCTGGACGCCCTGCCCCGCAACGCGCTCGGCAAGGTGCAGCGCCACGAGCTGCGCTGATCGGCTGGTTGTCGAGGTGAGGGCCGACCGGCTGGGCTCGGGGTCGAGGACGGGTCCGGAAGCCGGGAGGAACCTACGGAACCGCCCCGGGGGGGTCGAGCCTCGGCCCAGCCGGTCGGCGCTTGGTCCGGGTTGTTCTCCCAATTCAGCCAGGTTAAACCCATCTAGCGCAAGCTGACCGACCCAGCGCGCTGGTCCCGTGGCGGGCGTCCGGGAAGGCGGCCGCCTCCCACGCTGCCGGGACGCCCGATTCGCCTCCACGGGGTTTGCCCCGCCCTGCGAATTCTTCACCTTGACGCACCGCCGGGGCGTCGTCAGCCTACCGGCCGACCGTACCGACCCGGGGGGAGACGAATGCCGAGCGAGATCGAGCAGATCGACGACCAGGGAATAGCGGCCTGGGACCGTCACGACGTGCCGGGCTTCGTGGCGCTGCTGGCCCCTGACTTCGTCTGGTCGGACCTCACCCTGCCGGAGCCGATGCGGAACAGGGAAGAGGCCCGCCAGTACATGCAGGCATGGTTCACCGCATTCCCCGACATGCGCGTGAAGCAGACGAACCGGGTCGTCGGCGGCGACAGCGTCGCCGCCGAGGTGGAATTCACCGGTACCAACACGGGCCCGATGATGATGGGCGGCATGGAGATCCCGCCGAGCGGCAGGAGCGTGCTCGGCCGCGGCAGCTACTTCGCGCGGGTCGAGGACGGCAGGATCGTGCGGTTCAGCTCGCACCCGGACGTCGCCGGCATGATGATGCAGCTCGGGCTCATGCCCTCCATGTAGCCGCCGCGCAGGGTCGCCTTGAGCGCGGTCTCGTGGGTGCCGATGAGGTTGCAACGGAGTCAAACGCGTCACCCGCAGGAGTCCACGATGCCCGTAGCCCTGGCCGCCTGGCTGCCGAAGGGAGCCGGCCTCTCCCCCGAGGCGTGGCGCCAGCGGCACCGCTTCCTGGTCGGGGTGCTGTGGGCGCACGTGCCCCTGCTCGGCCTTCTCGGGCTGATCACCCACCCGGTGCTCCACCTGACCCTGGAGATCGGCTTGATCGCGGCGTTCGCCGCGCTGGCCTCCCGCCGCGCGTTCGGCCGCTCGCTGCGCTCCACCTTCACCGCGTTCGGGCTGCTCACCTGCTCGGCGGTGCTGGTCCACCTGACCGGCGGCCGCACCGAGATGCACTTCCACTTCTTCGTCGTCCTGGTGCTGATCGCGCTCTACCAGGACTGGCGGCCGTTCCTGCTGGCGCTCGCCTACGTGGTCGTCCACCACGGCACGCTGAGCGTGATCAACCCGGGAGCGGTCTACAGCGACGCCCGCGACGCGCGCGCCGGGCTGGCCCAGATGCTCGTCCACGCCGGCTTCGTGCTCGCCGCCAGCGCCGTCCAGGTGTCGCTGTGGAAGTTCGCCGAGGACGCCCAGGCCGCTGTCGAGCACGCCGAGCAGGCCACTGCCCAGGAGCGCCAGTCCGCCGAGCTCGCCGCGCAGGAGCAGAGCCTCGCCGCCGAGGAGCACGCCACCCGCGTCGCGGCCGGCCAGGCGCTCGCGCGGCGGCTCGGCGAGCAGGCCGTCCAGGCCGACGAGGTCGCCGCCGAGGTGACCGCGAGCCTCCAGGCGATCGCCACCGCCGCCGCGAAGCTGGACGCCTCGGCCCAGGAGATCGCCGGCAGCGCCCAGCGGGCGTCCCTGGTCGCCGGCACCGTGGTCGCCACCGCCGACGAGACCAACCAGGCCGTCACGCGGCTCGGCACGTCCAGCGCCGAGATCGGCGAGGTCCTCCGGATGATCACGGCGATCGCCGAGCAGACCAACATGCTGGCGCTCAACGCCACCATCGAGGCGGCCCGTGCCGGCGAGGCCGGCAGGGGCTTCGCGGTGGTCGCCGGCGAGGTCAAGGAGCTGGCCAAGCAGACCTCCCAGGCGACCGAGGACATCCGTGGCAGGGTCAACGCCATCCAGCTCGACACCAGCGCCGCGGTCGAGGCCATCGACCGCATCAGCGAGGTCATCGGCGAGATCAGCCGCTACCAGGCGACCATCGCCGCCGCCGTCAAGACGCAGGAGACCACCACCCGCGAGATCACCGACCAGGCCGCCGTGGCCGCCAGCGGCGCCGACACCGTCGCCGCCGCCGTCCACCAGGTCGCCGAGACCGCCGCCCACCAGGTGTGACGGGCCGCGGAGCTCGCGCGGTGTCAGGGCTTGCGCACGCGGAAGTCCATGTGGGTCACCCGGTCGCCCTGGACCACCCGCGGGTCCTCCAGCAGCAGCGGGGATTGGGCGAACCCACCGAAGAACCGGACGCCGGCGCCGAACACGACCGGCACCAGCGCGACCGAGACCTCGTCGACCAGCCCGGCCTCGAGGGCCTGCCCGCCGATGTCGCCGGCGGTGACGGACACGTCCCGGTCCCCGGCGAAGGCCTTGGCCTGCGCCACGGCGCTGCGCACCCCGTCGGTGACGAACGTGAACGGTGCGTCCGGATAGGGCCAGTCGGTCGGCGCCTGGTGGGTCACCACGAACACGGCCTCGCCGACCGGCGGGCGGCCTTCCCAGCCGTTGGTCAGGTCGAACAGGCGGCGGCCGACCACCTCCGTTGCGATGTTCGCCCATGCCGGGCGCAGGTAGTCCGCGCTCGCCTTGGAGACGTGGAAGACCCGGTCCGGGTCGGCGCCGGTGAACGCGACGTCGCCGTTGCCGAACCAGTCGAACAGCGGTCCGACGTTGTCGGACGGGTCGGCGATGAACCCGTCCAGCGACATCGTCGCCGCGACGATGACCTTCCCCATGACCGTCGCCTCCCCTCATCGACGCGTGCCGAGCCGCGCCGCCATCCTGTCACGGACGTGCCACGGGCCTGCGTAAGGGAGTCGTCGATCCGAACCGGCGCTGTGCGCTACGGCTCCCCGAGCCGCTGCCGCATCGCCAGCGCCTGCTCGTCCAGCTCCTGCGCCCGCCGATCCTGCCCCAGCTCTTGCAGGTCGACGGCGAGGTTGGCCAGGCTCTGGGCTACGGCCGGGTGGTCGCCGTGGAACAGCCGCTGCCGCATCGCCAGCGCCTGCTCGTCCAGCTGCAGTGCCCGCTCGTACTTCCCCAGCTCGGTCATGTCGATGGCCAGGTTGTTGAGGCTGGTGGCCACGTCGGGATGGTCACCCTTGTACAGCCGCTGGCGCATCGCCAGCGCCTGGACGTTCAGCTCCAGCGCCCGCTCGTGCTCCCCCAGCCTGCGCAGGTCGATCGCCAGGTTGTTCAGGCTTGCGGCCACGTCGGGATGGTCACCCCTGTGCAGCCGCTGGCGCATCGCCAGCGCCTGCTCGTTCAGGTCCCGCGCCCGCTCGTACTCGCCCAGCTCGGTCAGGTCGATGGCCAGGTTGTTCAGACTGGCGGCCACATGGGGATGGTCACCCCTGTGCAGCCGCTGGTAC
>Ga0307278_10000101_pt1 | contig 40858 bp, 23 predicted proteins | sample ER_DNA_117_FD_194482 | JGI IMG/M metagenome (GOLD analysis project Ga0307278, IMG submission 194482) | Bulk soil microbial communities from the East River watershed near Crested Butte, Colorado, United States - ER_DNA_117 | ecosystem: Environmental > Terrestrial > Soil > Floodplain | place... | reverse complement strand
CTTCCGATCTCTGACCTCGTCTCCGTGCGACATAAGCAAGCAATTGAGGAATCCGGCTGTTATTGGGCAGGAACTGACGTGCTTGCTCAAGGTAACGCACGGCGGTGTCGTATTCTTTTAGGCAAAAGTAGTGGTAAGCTCCCTTGGCCAGTACGGCCTCGCCAAGGTTGGGCTGAAGAGTGAGCGCGGTTTCGGCTGCCTGCCGCGCCTCTTCACGCAGAGCGAGCGTTGGTTGAAGACTCTCTGTGAGGTAGCCGCGCGCATCAACATATGACAGCAGCGCCCAAGCAAGGGCGAACTTCGGATCCAAACGCACTGCCTCCTTAAGATATCGCTGTGCGCCAAGGGTGTTGGCGGGCGTGCTGCTTTTCAGCGTATATGCAAGAGCACGCAGGTAGGCATCATGAGCCTCGATGTTGTCCGTCGGTTTGGCGGCGATGAGTCGCTCTTCCTGACCGGTGAGTTGCGCTCCCAGTTGGTCCGCGATGGCTTTGGCTACCTCACTTTCGACCGAAAAGATGTCGGTCAGTTTGCGATCAAAGGTCTCGGTCCAAAGATGGGAATCATTGGCCGCTTTAATCAGTCGCACGTTGACCCGCACGGCGTCGCCGCTCTTCTGCACGCTTCCTTCCAGGATGTGAGCGACACCAAGTTGCTTCGCGATCTCGGGCAGGTTTTCAGGGGCGCCTTTGTAATGTTGCGTCGAAGTGCGCGAGATGACCTTCAGATCGGCGATCTTGGATAAGCGGCTCAGAATCTCGTCCTGGACGCCATCTGTGAAATAAGCGTTCGCTTTTTCGCCGCTTAAATTCTCGAAAGGAAGAACAGCAATGCTCTTTTCAGGAATAGACCTCCCAGCATCAGCAACTCTCTCCGAAGAGGTCTGCGCAATCGTCGGCGACCCTCGGCGGAAAAGGATTGAAAAACTTGTCGCTAAAGCGAGAGCCGACACAAACAAAGCCGCTATAAGCGCGAACTTTGGCCAACGCGGCGCACTGATTGGTCGAACCGGGACAGCAGCCCGCTTCCATCTCTTGCCTCGTTTGAGTTTCTCGGGGATGTGTGGATTGCCAAGATTCTCTTTGTGGAGATTAACCAGGTGCAGCCTCAGCCCGTACTTCACCTCACATTCGCCTAAATCATGCAAATAAGGCTGCCAGTGCCTGTACTCCGCTAAGTCATCTGCCAAATGCTTAGACAGAAGAATGTGCCCGGCATCGCCGCAATCCATCACGCGCTGCGCCACATTGATTCCTGAACCGGCTATGTTCGTTTTGTCGTTAACATCCTTCACTCGATTTACTGCGCCGCTGTGCGCTCCCATCCGCAATTGAATTTGCGGATAATCATGCAGAGTTCGGCTAATCTCGAGAGCACACCGTACCGGTTCTTCAGGACTGCGGAAAAAAAGGAGCGCCATGCCATCACCGGTTGGTACTCGGATGAGTTTCCCGCTTGCTTCCGCCGCACGAAACGACTCTGTGCTTCGCACGACTTGATTGAGTTCCTGCAATAACTCGACCTGCTCGTTGACCAGCAATTTCGAATAACCCACTACGTCGATTAACAGGAGGTGCGCAATCTCGAGCGGAAGATCGAGTGCCGGTTCCGCGGGCCTGTGTTGCGCGTTCACCGCTGTTGCGAACATACCAATATTCACCCTGTCATGAAGATAGCAATACACCGCGCCGGCTCAGCGGCTGAGCCGGCACGGCGAGAAAGGCGCAGCTCGTGCCAGCCGCTTTCACGGGTTGTGCCCCCCGAAAATTGCTGGTTCTATCTCTCTACGGACACACTGTGGTACCGCGGCTTAAGACCGTCGAATCACACGTAATAGTGCCAACGTCAACGCCATCGAACGTGGCGCGGGCCCCGAAACGAAGATCCACATCGACGCCATTCCCAGTGATGGCGGACGGGTTCGATGGGCTGGAGATGAACGTAAGGACCCCGGCGCCGTTCGTCGTACGCACCCCGGTGCCATTGTTCCTCACCGTCAACCCGCCACGGAAGAGCGCGGTGCCGTCCAAACCAAAGTCGAGGCCGACGCCGTTTTCGATAACGAACGTACCAACCCCATCAGGGCCGATGATTTTGCCGGCCCCGACGAGGATCCCGAAGGGACTATTTGTAATGGTGATGGTGCTCTCACTGCGAAAGACGTTTAGCACGGAGTCGCCCAGCACGATACCGCCCCCACCGTTCGCATCGAAAGTGAACGTGCTCCCCCGAGAGCCCGCAAACCCAAAGACGGCCAGTTGGCTGTTGCTCCCGGCAACGAGTCCGAAACCCCCGTTTCTACTGGCTTCTACTTGCGCGCCGCGGATCTCGAGAATTGACGTACCATTCACATCTGCGCCGTTCGTGAGATTGTCATTGGTCCTGATGCTACCCTTGAGGACGGCGCTCGATTGAGTGTACACGTCGATACCCAGACGGTTGCGCAGGATGCTGCAGTCCGTCAGCTCAGCGGTAGAACCCATGTCCGACGCTACGCCTCAACTCGTCCTTGATGACCGTCGGGAGGATGTATGGCAATTATGGCGTCGCGAGAAAGCCATGGAACGTGCCGGTGACATCTGTGTACAGGCCCACGAACTGGCCGCGATTATTGATTCCAAGGGCATCGGTGCGTGTGGCGCCCGGGATGTCGATCGTGGCGAAGCTGCCTTTGTCCAGGAGAAAACCGCGCTGCGCGCCGCTGGCATCGACGTAGAAGCCCGAGATCTGGCCGCGATTATTGATCCCGAAGGCCCCAGTCGATATGGCGTCCGGGACGTCGATCGTGGTGAAGGTCCCCTCGTCCAGCAGATAGCCATGGGACGCGCCCCCGACATCTGTGAACCTGCCCACGATCTGGCCGAGTTCATTGATCCCGAAGGCCGCTGTCGACGTGGCGCCCGGGACGTCGATCAAGGTGAAGGTCCCCTCGTCCAGGAGAAAACCATGCCGCGGCGTGCCGCTGACATCGACGGAGAAGCCCACGATCTGGCCGCGATTATTGATTGCGTCGGCCAAGGTGTGCGTGGCGCCTGGGACATCGATCGTGGTGAAGGTGCCCTTGTCCAGGAGAAAACCGTGCTGCTGCCCGCCGGCGTCTTGGAATTCGCCCACGATCTGGCCGAGTTCATTAATTCCCCCGGCCTCGCTGCCCCCCGTGGCGCCCGGGGGATCGATCACGGTGAAGGTCCCCCTGTCCAACAGAAAGCCATGGTACCCGATCGCGGGAAAATCTGTGAACGCGCCCACGATCTGGCCGCGATTATTGATCCCGATGGCATAGGTCCACGCGGCGCCCGGCACATCAATCGTCGTGAAGGTGAGCGAGAAGGCCGTCGATGCACTGACCAGAAGAGTGAAGAGCGCCGCGAATCCCGCGGCGAGGCTAAGGAACGGTTTTTGAAGAATTTTTGTTTTCATAATTTTGTTTTTCCAGGTTGTGACATCTGTCCGCCGCGTCTGTTTTCGCGTCGGCATAAATGTCCTTCTATCTTCTAAAGCGGAAATCCTGCCCAAAACCCGCCACGATCGCGTGAGATATTTTTTAGACAGCCGTCGTCCCGAAGAACATAGCCTGCTTGAGGCGTGCGAGTGCCATGCGTGGGCCCCCGGTCGGTGCTCACTTGGTTAACCGTCGCTTACATCGTCGCCCCTGAGACGCGCCAACCGCCTCCGCAAATCGGCAATCTGTTCATCGGTCACTATCACCGCTTGCCCGAACACGTTCATGCCACTTCCTTTCGCACTCTCCCAGCCGTGTACCGTGGACGCTGCTCCCGCGATCTCGCGTAACGCTTTCGCTTTCCCAATCACTTTCTCGCCGGTGTAGCGTGAGAAACGCTCGGCAGCCCTTCCTGCTTCAATGCTATCGAACGCCCGGCGGGTCAGGTTGAGGGTTGAAACCCTTGCTGATTCCGGGGTGCAGGATCATCGTCCGTTGCGTTTCGTTATCGACCACCTCTTGAGAGATGACCAGATTGCGCGTGTCCGGCCCGCCCAGCGATATCACCACTGCGCGAGTTAGGACACGGCTTTCTTCGCGCCCAGGAATATGGTCTCTGTTCAACACCAGCGATTCGGTATGACCTGGAAGGACCAGCTGCCTCGCTCGGTCCAAAGCGGTGCCATCGTCGTCGAGTATCATCATCTCGACTAGAATCGGGTCGCCGCTTCCGGTATTGCAAACATTGAGATAAAGCGTTTGACCGAAGGCGATCCCTATGGGAGACGGCATATCCTCGCTGTCCTGAATCGCCAGGACCCTGCTCGCCGGGCTTGTTAGCATTCCTAGGGCTACTGCCACTGCAAGAAATCTCGTCCGTGCGTTTTGCTTTTTCATATTGCTTAATTTCCTTTCATTGTTTTGGCCTTCCGTGATTTCTCGTCACTGAGAACTCATTTCTGGCTGTTTACTTCTATCTTCTAAAGCGGAAATCCCGGCTAAAACCCGCCACGACTCCGCGAGATATTTTTAAGACAGCCGTCGTTTATTCCGTTCCAAGGCGCGCCAAGTTTCTTAACAACCGCGGATTTGAAACTCTGTCGGCTCCCGCCTCGCTCGCCGCTACCCTTCGCGGCTTTACCTTCTGTGTCGCTGCTCCCAGCAGCTCCGCTCGCACATGACACGGATAAGAGAAAACAAGAGCACGACAGAACAGAATACCGGTTCAATTATTCCGCCTACCCATCCGTGCCATCCGCGGTTCAACTTCCGTTTTATTCTGGGCTGTGCCGACTATGGTGTCGCCAGAAAGCCATGCTGCGTGCCGCTGGCATCGGTGTAATCGCCCACGATCTGGCCGGCGGCGTTGATCCCGGTGGGTAGGGTGGCCAGGGCGTCGGGAACATCGATGGTGGTGAAGGTGCCCTTATCGAGCAGAAACCCATGCTCGGTGCCGGTCGTATCAAAGTAATCGCCCACGATCTGGCCAGCCGCATTGATTCCGAATCCTCGCGTCTCAAAGGCGCCGGGAACATCGAAGGTGGTGAAGGTGCCCTTGGCGAGCAGAAAGCCAGACAAGGTCCCGCCCGGCGGTGCGTAATGGCCGACGATTTCGCCGCGAGCATCGATCCCGAGTGCCTCGGTGAACAAGCTGCCCGGGGGATCGATCGTGGTGAAGGCGCCATTGGCGAACAGAAAACCGTGAGCAGTGTTGCTGGCATCCACGTAAACGCCCACAATCTGGCCGACAGGGTTGATCCCGAAGGCAAAGGTGAAAGGCAAAGCGGCGCCTGGGGGATCGATCGTGGTGAAGGCGCCCTTGTCGAGCAGAAAGCCATGCGAAATGCCGCTGGCATCCGTGTACCCGCCCACGATCTGGCCCGCAGGATTGATCCCCCCGGCCCCGGTGCCCGTGGCACCGGGAACATCGATCGTGGTGAAGGCGCCCTTGTCGAGCAGAAAGCCATGAAGCGTGCCGCTGGCATCCGTGTACTCGCCCACGATTTGGCCCGCAGGATTGACTCCGTAGGCCGCGGTGGCCGTCGCACCGGGGACGTCGATCGTGGTGAAGGTAAATGCGATGGCGCCGGGCGAAGTGGCCAGGGCGGTGAAGGCGAACGCGCCTGCAAAGAACGCCCCGACCAGCATAGAGCAAACACGTTGGGCGAACATGGTCATGTGTCTCATGATTTGACTCCTTTCTGACTCCGAATCGTTATTTGCTAAATTACTTTGCTCAGCGTTGCTCACGGATGAGGTGGTTTGCGTTTTCATAATTTTGTTTTCCAGGTTGTGACATCCGTTCGGCCCGTCCGTCTTGTTCGTGCCGGATAGATGTGCTTCTACCTGTTAAAGCGGAAATCCCGCTTAAAACCCGCCATGACTGCGCAACGTATTTTTTGAACAGCCATCGTTCATCCGTTCCAGCCACCAATCGCGGATTCGAGCTCCAGAAACGCACTCAGCTTCTCATCCGCGTGCACAAGGAAACGCTTTCCGTCGTCGCGATGTGCGTCTGTAATCCAGATTGTTCGCCCGTTGGAATCAATCGCTGAGACACAGCCCCAACTCCAACCGGCTTTGCTGAGATTGTCTTTAATGATTATCCACGACCGTTTGCGGAGCAGGGCGGCTCGCCTCAATCTGAGCGCTCACTTTCTGTAAGCCCGCAGTAAGCGCTTCGATTTGCTTTTGCTGGCGCGCGATAATCGCTTCCTGCTTCGCAGCGTTCGCTTCCTGTTTCGCAGCAGCGGATTTTAGCTCTTGCACGGTGCGGTGTTCTTTGAGGAACTCGTTGAGCAGCATCGTGTTCACCGCTTCGTAGCGAACCGTGTAAGGCTTGCCCTCGTCGTCGCGAGCCACCAAGTCAAGGGTTAACCTTTGCTACTTCCTCAGCCACGAGGCCAAATTGTGGGGCGCCATCGGGGTCAAGCTCCTTCTTGTAACGAAAGGTCACTGGCTGGAGTGACAGAATTGCTTCGCTCGCTTTGTTCATCGGCTTAACCTGGTCTTTGAAGCGCTTCGAGGAGGTGGGAATGCCAAGGTGGCCTGTGGCATCTACAAATACTGCGGCGCCTCTTGCAGTCGTGGCCCCATAGATGCCGGCGATAAAGGTGGCCGTCTGGGTTCCTTGGTTGCCAATGCGGATGGTTCTGGACTCGCCAGCAATGCCTTCGTTGCCGATATCAATATTGTAACTGCCCGTGGTGAGATTCTTACCCGCCACACTGCCCAATCCAATGTTGTTGTCGCCGGTTTCGTTGCTAAAGAGCGCATTAGCACCGTTGGCCGTGTTGCCGCCGCCGGTGCTGTTGCTAAAGAGCGCTTCATCACCGTTGGCCGTGTTGGAGCTGCCGCTGTCGTTGCTTTGGAGCGCTCTTCGACCGGTGGCCGTGTTGCGGCCGCCGGTTCTGTTGAACATGAGCGCACTAAGACCGTTGGCCGTATTGAAGCTGCCGGTTGTGTTGGAAGAGAGCGCACCATCACCGGTGGCCGTATTGTCGTTGCCGGTTGTGTTGTTCAAGAGCGCAGCAGAACCGGTGGCTGTGTTGGAGCTGCCGGTTGTGTTGAAAAAGAGTGCAAAAGAGCCGGTGGCCGTATTGCCGAAGCCGGTTTCGTTGTTGAAGAGCGCATCACTACCGGTGGCCGTGTTGTTGCTGCCGGTGATGTTGTTCACGAGCGCATGGCTTCCCACGGCCGTGTTGTCGTCGCCGGTGGTGTTGTTCACGAGCGCATCGTCACCTAGGACGGTGTTGTCGTTCGTTAAGCAACCTTCTTGGCAAACGGCTCGCGCTTGCGGCGAAAGCGCAAAACAGACGAGCGTCAGTGCGGTGAGGCTAAGGAATGTTTTTTGAAGAATTCTTGTTTTCATAGATGTTGTTTTTCAAGGTTGTGACATCCGTCCGGCCCGTCCGTCTTGTTCGCGTCGGATAGATGTGGTTCTACCTGTTAAAGCGAAATTGCCGCTCCCGCCTCGCTCGCCGCTACCCTTCGCGGCTTTACCTTCTGTGTCACTGCTCCCAGCAGCTCCGCTCGCACATGACACCGATAAGAGAAAACAAGAGCACGACAGAACAGAATACCGCTTCAATTATTCCGCCTACCCATCCGTGCCATCCGCGTTATCCGCGGTTCGGCTTCCGTTTTATTGTGGGCTGTGCCGACTATGGTGTCGCCAGAAAGCCATGGAACGTGCCGCTGGCATCCATGTAATCGCCTACAATCTGTCCCGCGGCATTGATCCCGATAGCCTGGGTGAATGTGGAGCCTGGGGGGTCGATCGTGGTGAACGTACCCTTGTCTAGGCTGCGCGGTTGACAGAGAATTGCTTCGCGTCGGCGTTCACACGTGGAGCCTTCGCGACAGCGCCATCGATGCCTCGACCTGTCGCATCGTCTGCGTCAGCGAGATCTTGTCGATAAAGTGCTTCACCGTCACGTCCGCCATCGTCCCGGGCAGCGTCGCCATGCCGAAGCTGGGGAACAGGTCGCCTGTGCCCCAGTCGTGCGCCTTGACGATCGGGTCGATCATCTCATTCCATTTGAGATCGACCCCGGCAGGCGTGTTGCCGTTCTTGGCCAGCACGTAAAAGAACCCGCCAGTGGTCCCGATGTAGCCCGTGCCCATGGCGGGCAGCCAGCCGCCCTTCTTGAACCGCACCTGATGATTGGCCAAGTCGACGTTCCACGCCCCGTCGAAGCCGTGATAACCGTGCGCGTCGGGACCGCTGAACGTAGCGGTGGCGTCGACCGCGGCCGCCAGCATGTTGTCGATGGTGTCGTGGCCGAGCACGGGATTTCCGGTGCGGCAGGCGAACATCGCGCACAGGCGCGCGACGTCGATGACCGCCGATGACAACCCGCCGCAGCCATCGAACATCTCGATGTCAAAGGTGCCGTAATGCGTCGGCACCAGCGGCCGGGCCTCAGTGCGGTCGCTCGACCCGCATTCGAGCTGGAACAGCTTCCAGTCGGATTCCGGATTATGGACGGTCATGTGATAGCGCGCCTCGTCGGCGGCCTGATCGCCGGTCAGCGAGCGCGAGCCGCGCGTGCGCGTCTGCCCGAGCGGGTCAAGCACCAAGGTCTTCAGCGCCGCCTCGAAGCTCGACGCATTCATTTTCTTCGCAACGATCAGGCTCAGCAGGAAATAATCGGTGTTGCCGTAGACGACATTGTCCTCATCGCCCGGCGTGCCGGTCATATCCTGCGCGGCGATCCAGCGCGCCACTTCGGTGCCGGTGGAAGGCAGCGTGCCGCCGGCGGCTTGGGAGGCCTCGACGGCCCTCCACACCCCGTTCTGAGGAATGCCCGAGGTGCTGGTCAAGAGGTGCTTGACCTTCACATCATCGAAGCGGTTGTCCTTGGGCGCCGAACCGTCGGGTTGCTTGAGAGCCAGCACGCTCTGCAGCGTCGTGTTGAGGGTCAGCTTGCCCTGTTCGATCAGCTTCCACACCGCGACCGCGCAGAAGGTCTTGGAAACGCTCGCCTGCCGGAACGGCGTCGTCGGCTGGACGTCCGGATAGGATGATTCAGCGTTGGTATAACCGCGTGCGTAGACGAGTCGCCGGTTTTTCACGATCGCCAGCGCGACGCCGCGCACGTTCTGGGCCTTAACATAAGTTTCCATCTGTGCGTCGATCGCCGCCACCGCCGGGGTGCCGGTCATGCGGAAGGTGCGCGGGCTGATTTCCTCGCGGGTGGCGAAGATCGCCGCAAAGCGCGCGCCGCTGCCCGACCCTGCTGCCGAGACGCACACCGGCCAACGCCCAGCATCGGCGTTTGCGCTGAACTCGGCCTGATATTCGGCCGAGGTCATGCCGACCTTCGACTTCCACGAACCGATCTGCGAATCAACGAACATCTCCATGATGCCGCCCGTCGGCGTCACCGCCACCAGTGCCGGGCGCGCGCCCATGCCCTTCATTGCTTCGTAGCGTTGTTGCAGCTTTGCACCCTGTTCGTCGACCGCGTCGATATTCCAGGCAATGTGCCCGGGGTTAGGCTCCCAGATCGCGCAATAGCGCGGGTCGGCGAGCGTACCGAAGCAGTCGGCCCAGATCAGAATCGCTCCCGCGTCGTGCTGCTTGGCGTTCAAGTCGATGAACTCTGCCTTCGACAGGTTCGAGCGTGTCAGCGGGATATGCGACATCTTCCGGAAAGAGCCGGCGAACACCGCGCTGTCGCGCGGACCGGTGGCGGTGATGATGAACGGCCCGAACCCATCATCGGCCATCTGGTTGAAGACGTCCTGGTATTCAGCCTGGCTCTTTCCTATGACCGATTTTGTCGCGATGACTACCGGACGCTTGACCATCACCGCGGCATAGAGCGGGTCACTTGTGCCGCCGTAGATCGACAGCGATAGCGGCCGGAAACCCTTATCGGCGAACTTGTCGCGTTCGGCGACATGGCTGGCAGTATTGCGGTCGTGCCAGGCGACCAGATTCTGCGCATTGAGTGTCATCTTCAGCTCTCCTATGTGGGTTCCTGTTGAAGTGAAAGGGCACGCTGTTCAGGGCGTCTCCGGCGCGAGCATAAAGGTTCGTTGGTATGCACGGGTGTGGATGGGTTACTGGTAGGAATTCGCTTTTTTTGAAGAATTTTTGTTTTCATAATTTTGTTTTCCAGGTTGTGACATCCGTCCGGCCGGTCTCTCTTGTTCGCGCCAGACAGATGTGGTTCTATCTCCTAAAGCGGAAATCCCGCTTAAAACCCGCCATGACTCCCCGAGATATTTTTTAGGCGGCCGTCGTTCATTCCGTTCCGAGGCGCCAAGTTTCTTCACAACCGCGGATTTTGCTGGCTTTTATCTGAGGCCTCTTCTCTGTGATTTTGTTGGACGCGGGATCTGTAGCGAGATTCCAAGAATGTCTCATTTCATTTCTCACTCCACTTCGGTGACTTTGCCGGCTTTGACTTCGAGTTTCTCCGCCACCAACTCAAGGCGTTTCTCGTCCGCCACATCGATGTAAAGGTCATACGTGCCCGGTGGCGCCGCCATGTTTTCGCCGTACTTTTCGGCGTCCTGGACTGCCGAAAGCCGCACCGTCACCTTGTTGGCGCCTGGTTCGGCCAGGTAAATCGCCTTTGCTTTCGGCAATTCTTTGCCGCCGAGACGGACCAGGCCGATGTGTTCGTCGGGCTTGATCTCGTGGGAAGGATGTTCCTGATCGAAGGCGAGATTTCTGGCCAGAATGATACGCCGCCCATTTTTTGGCAGCCAGACGACATCAAACTTCTCGGTCTTCACGTCTGGCGGAATGCGGATCGGTTCGTCGTATCTGTTTGCTTTACCGGCATTGAAACCTCGGATCGGCGCCATTGGATTGTCAGCCTCTCCCGCGGCCACCACCACGATCGTCATCAGTGCCGGCAATTCGATCTCAGGCTTTAGAACTGTGATTGTTCGCTGAGGACGCGCGAGGCGTTTTACTTTTTCAACGGGAGCGGCCTTGCTCTCGGCGGCGGGGGAAACCTCAGTTGTGTTGGCCAAGGTCTTTTCGGTGCTGATTGCTTCACTTGCTGCTTCTTTGGCTTGCTCCGTTTTCTGCTTGGCGAGCTCAGGTTTCTGCTGCTCTTCTGCCGCTTTCACCTCTTTAATGTTCGTCGCGACCTGAACGATTTTCGTTTCATAATCCTTGGCTCCGCTCATGCAGTCCTGGAACTGGTCTGCCTTCATGGCGCCGGCCTGCTGCGCGATGCAACAGGTCTTTAAGTGAAGCGCGACCTTCTGGGAACCTTCGGTCAGCTCCTGCACTTTCTCGCGGCCGAGTACCAGGTCGCCTTTGATTCTGATGACCTCCAGATTGCCGCGTAGTCGGTCGGCGGTTTGCTCAAAGATGCTGTCGCACTTTGAGTGGGAGAAGCTTTGGTAAACAAAGTAGATGATCGTCAGTACGAGAGCGGTTGCCGCGACCAGTAGGAGCGGCAACTGACTCTTCAAAACATTTCGTTTCGCGACCACGGCGCTCTCCGGCTGAACGATCTTTTCCTGCGACGGTTGGCTTTACCTGGCAATCGCGAAAAACATCGCAATTTCCTCGCTCGCAAGTGGAGCCGGAAAAACCACATGCCTGGCGTGGCGTTAATCATGTCGGGTATTGGGGCCGACCACCTTTCCATGCCACCGGGTAGCGGAGGCAGGCTGTCGAGATGGAATCGGTTATTCCCGCCGGGTAAAGTTCCGGTCGAGCGTAGATGCCGTACGGGTCGAAGAAATACCAGAGGTTGTCGGCGGGGTCGCGCCGCGCCCAGAAGATGTGGAGGTGCGTATTCGGCCCACCGGGTTTGCTCTGTCCGCCCGGTCCGGTGCAACCGGCCCAGCCGAGGACCGCGCCCGCTGAGATTGTCTTCATGAGCAGCGTCTGATCGATCGCTTGCGAGTCGTCCCCCCAAAAGCCTCGAACTAGCAACAAAATGTTGCATGACACACCATTACTTTGGCTTCAGCGCCTTCATGTACGCCTCGTAGAGCACCGTGTCGGCGCCGACCACGTACCCCAGGACATAGTTACCGCTGCCAGTGTGGTCGTGTAGCCCGCCCGTGGCGCACGCGCCAGCCGACGAGCCGCCTGCATTGGCAAGCACCTGGCACTTGTTGCACCAGCGCCAGTTCTCCTGGCTGTCCTGGGGAAGGGCACCACTACCTCTCAGTGCGAGGACATAGTCACCGCTGCCGGTGTGATCATGCATCCCGCCTGCGGAACATTTACCCGGCGACGGGCTGCCTCCGAACGAGAGGGCCTGGCACTTGTTGCACCAGCGCCAGTTGCTCTGGCTGCCTTGGGGAACGGCACCCCCCATAGCAACGCAATAGTTACGGCTGCCGGTGTGGTCATGCAGTCCGCCTGCGGGACAATCTCCCAGATTCGCATTTCCCGCGAAGGCGAGCGCCTGACACTTTGTACACCACTTCCAGTTGTTTTGAAGACCAGGCCCGAGAACATCCGAGTTCATGAACAGCGCCCCGAACACCCCTGGACCGAACAGCGCGATCGACGTGCTGATCGTGGTCCCCGTCCAGCTGCCCCAGCCGCCGTTCTTCTCCACCCAACGGTAGCCGGCCGAGTCAGTCATCCTGTCCCACCCGAGCGGCGTCGTCTGCATATCCTGCAGTTGTGCCGACGTGAGGATGCGCCCGTCGTTTTTGTTCAGGCTGTACAGGACCTTGGCGATGTCATCAATGGCGAGATACCAGCCGGCGGCGCCGACGCCCAGGCTGTCGTCGCCCCAGTCGTATCCACTCGTCGTCCCCGGATACTTGTACGAGAACGCATAAGCGTTGGCTTGCGGCCCCGTGGCGGGAGGTTTCGCATCGACGCCCTGCGCGCCAACCGGCTCGAAGACGTTCTTCTGGACGATCTTGATGTACGCGGCAGCGAGCTTCACCGCGCGGTTCGCCGGATCGTCCACAAATCCGTCGATCATGGGCAGGAGCACGCGGAAGATCCCGAAGTTATAGTTGCTGTAGCAGGGGGACTTGTTGTTGGGATTGATTGGATTTGCCGGGTTCTTGACGCTCGCCGGCTGGCACTTCGTGTTTTTGGTTGGATCGACCGGCTGCGTGAAAAAATTCTTAAGCGTGGCGTAAGACTGATCGTTGTTGCCGTAATCTTTGATCCCGCTCCGATGCGACAGTAGCTGACGAAAAGTGATCGCCGCGACGTTGCTGTCGAGTTGCCAATCGCTCGGCACATGTCCACCGATGCCGGAATCGAGGCTGACGTTGTGTTTCGCCAGAACGCGGATCGCGGCGAGCGCGGTAACGACCTTGCTGACGCTGGCGACCGGGATCTTGGTCGACGGAAGGAACAATCGAGCCGGCGCGTTGGCGCTGGTGCGGGCCTGGCCATGCGAGTACGCGCCCAGCGACGCACTGCCAACGGTGCAGGCATAGCCGACGACTTTCCCTTCGAGCCGCGCCGCGATGTTGTTGTACACATCGGCAATCAACACGCACCGCGTCGCGTCACAGACTTTCTCGGCGATGGTGGCGGACGAGGTCACCGACCAGCCGTTACCGTCCGTGTCGAAGGCCACAATCCGTACCGGGCCATAGACCTCAGAGAAGTAGCCCATGTACATATGGGCTTCGTCGGGGATGTTCCGGTTGAAGAATGCGCCCTTGTCGTTGACGATGCTCCAGCTGTTACCGCCTTGCGGGGGGAAGGCAACGGAGACGATCTTGGCCTCGCCCTTCGACAGCTCCTGCATCTTCTGATGGCACTCGTCGGGGATGTTCCGGTTGAAGAATGCGCCCTTGTCGTTGACGATGCTCCAGCTGTTACCGCCTTGCGGGGGGAAGGCAACGGAGACGATCTTGGTCCCGCCCTTCGACAGCTCCTGCATCTTCTGATGGCACTCGTCCGGGATGTTGCGGTTGAAGAATGCGCCCTTGTCGTTGACGATGCTCCAACCGCCCTGCGGCGGGAAGGCCACGCGGATGATCCTGGCGCCGTTCTGCGATAGCTCCTGCATCTTCTGATGGCACTCGTCCGGGATGTTGCGGTTGAAAAACGCTCCGCTCTTCGCGACGATGCTCCAGCGATTGCCGCCGCCGGAGGGGAATGCAACCCAAATCACGTCGTCGCCGGCTGCCGCGAAGTCCCTCATCTTCTGATGACATTCGTCGGCAATGTTTCGGTTGAAGAATTTTATAGCCATCGCAATTTACCTCGATCGTTTGTGTCCAGCACTGTTCTTGCTAAGAGTGCCGGGAATCCGGCGGTGAGGCTAAGGAATGTTTTAAGAATTCTTGTTTTCATAATTTGTTTTTCCAGGTTCTGACATCTGTCCGCCGCGTCTGTTTTCGCGTCGGGATAAAGGTGTTTCTATCTCCTAAAGCGGAAATCCCGGCTAAAACCCGCCACAAATGCCTGAGATATTTTTAAACAGCCTTTTAAACAGCCGCCGTCCCGAAGAGCGTTGGCTTGCGGGAGGCGTGCGAGTGCCATGCGTGAGCCCAGGCCCGAAGCGTGCAAGGACTCACGTCGCTCAACAAAGGGAGCTCGGAAAGATTGTCAGTCGCGCACTGCCGCGGTGCGAGCCTAATCTTCGGAATCCTGGATAAAAACCGTGTTCTTGCCGCTGTCGCCATCAAAGACTTCCACTGTAGCCCTGAGGTTCCTGGTGTCAGGACCGCCAAGCCCTGCAACGACGGCTCGCAGCTCAATCCGGTTTTCTTCCCGGTGCGGGTCGAAAAAGACGTCGAAGAAGACGGCGTGGCCCGGCATCACAGTCTTTATGTCGCGTCCTACAACGACGCCCATCTCGTCGAAAAACATCATCTCGACTTGGATTGGACGTACATCGGGATTGCCAATGTTGACCGCGTTGATCCGGGCGACCTGGCCTCTGGCGACGCCGAACATGCCGGTTCTAAGATGCGGGTCAGGGGTGGCTTGAGCAGAAGCGGCTCCGCAGAGCGAGAAGATTGCGACCAGCGCGAGCGCCGGCAGGAGCTTTTTGACTTCGGTTTGTGGTTTCATTTTATGGTTCCTTTCATTTGTGCGGGATGCGTTTCCAGCTTTGTGTTCTACCTACTAAAGCGAAATTCCCGCCTGAAACCCGCCACGACTGCGCGAGATATTTTTTCAACCGCCGTCCGTCCCTGTAAAAATCTCTTAACCGTGTTAGAATTTACAGCCTCGGGCAGGCTGTATGACGACGCCGTCATCCTCACAACAAGAGGTCACCGTACTGCTCGACGACTGGAGGGGCGGAGACGAGGGCGCGCTCGCGAAGCTCATCCCGCTGGTGCAGCCTGAATTGCACCGGTTGGCGCACCATTACATGAGCCGGGAACGCGCCGGCCACACGCTGCAAACCACTGCGCTCCTCGACGAAGCCTACCTGCTACTGGTCGATCGCACCAAACGCAACTGGCAGAATCGGACCCACTTTGTCGCTGTGGCCGCGCAGCTCATGCGTCGCATTATGGTTGATCATGCGCGTGAACGCCGTTCGCTCAAGCGCGGCGGCGGCGCGCTGAAGGTAACTTTGGATGAAGCTGCGGCAGTAACGGAAACGCGATCGGAGGAATTGCTCGCGCTCGACGACGCGCTGGAAAGATTGGCCGCGCAGGACCCGCGTAAGAGTCAGATCGTGGAACTGCGCTACTTCGGCGGCTTAACGGTCGAAGAGACGGCTGAATTCCTAAAACTGTCTCAGCGGACGGTGGAGCGCGAATGGAACATGGCCAAGGCCTGGCTTTACCGGGCGCTGAGCGGAGGAGAACCTGATGAAAGCTGAGCGCTGGCAACAGATCAACGATCTCTTCCAGTCAGCCGCCGAGCGTGCGCCCGAAGAGCGGGCCGCATTTCTCGATGGAGCCTGCCACGGCGACGAAGCCTTGTGCCGAGAAGTGGAGTCTCTGATCGCTTCTTACGAGCGGGCGGAGAACTTTATCGAATCACCGGCCTTCGAAGTCGCTCCCGAACTTCTGACTAACGAAGATAGGGCTGGCGCATTGGTCGGAGAATCAATTGGTCATTACCGGATCGAGTCTCTCATCGGCGTCGGCGGGATGGGGGAAGTCTATCTTGCGCGAGACGAACTACTCGGGCGCAAAGTCGCGCTCAAGTTTCTCCCCCAGAGTCTGACCGCGGACGAGGCGCAACTGAATCGCCTCGAGCATGAGGCGCGCACGGCTTCCGCGTTGAACCATCCGAACATTCTAACCGTTCACGAGATCGGCGTTGACGGAAGACGGCACTTTATCGCGACCGAGTTCATCGAGGGCGAGACGCTGCGAGCGGTTCTCGCGCGCGGGAAATTAGACCTGCGCGAGGCGCTGAACATCGCTATCCAAGTCGGCTCTGCCCTGGCTGCCGCGCACAGGAGCGGGGTCTTGCACCGCGACATCAAACCCGAAAACATCATGCTGCGGCCGGACGCGTACGTGAAAGTGCTCGATTTTGGAATCGCCAAGCTCAGCGAACAAAAAGCGGCGCCCTCTCAGGCCAAGATGCGGATAAACGCGGGGTTCCAAACAGCAAGCGGTCTCATTTTCGGCACGGCTCACTACATGTCGCCGGAGCAGGCGCGCGGCCAGACAGTGGATGCGCGCACTGACATTTGGAGTTTCGGGGTCGTCCTTTTTGAGATGCTAGCCGGAAGGCCGCCCTTTGAAGGTAAAACACCGAGCGAGTGCATCGCCGCGGTGCTAAAGAGAGAGCCACCGCTGTTGTCGTTGAAAGCGCAGCAAGTCCCTGCGCGAGCCGAACAGATTGTGCGAAAGGCGCTGCGCAAAGATAACGAGGAGCGTTATCAGTCGGTGGAGGAAATGCTCGCCGATTTGCGTCGCCTGAAAGAGGTTAGCGAGTCCATTACGAGTGGCTGGAAGCGGCAGAAGCAAATCACAGCATTACTGGCGGCGAGCGCCGCGGTGTCGCTTGTGGTAGCGGGCCTGTTCATCTACCTGCGCCCGACGCGAACGGTAACGAACACTTTGGCCGGGAACGCATCCCCCCTTGCCTCGGTGATTCCGGAGAAAAGCGTAGCCGTTCTCCCATTCAAAAACGTCTCCGACGACCAGGAGAGCGCCCGCTTTGCCGATGGCGTGCAGGACGAAATTCTCACTGACCTCGCCAGGATCGCAGACTTGAAGGTGATCAGCCGGACGAGCGTGATGCAATACAAGAGCGGAATCGCGCGCAATCTGCGCGAGATTGGGCAGCAGCTTGGCGTCGCGCATTTATTAGAGGGCAGCGTACAGCGCGCAGCCAATCGGGTGCGGGTGAACGCAAAGCTGATCGATGCGCGGACCGACGCGCACCTTTGGGCGCAGACCTATGATCGCGACCTAGCCGATGTCTTTGCTATCCAAAGTGAGATTGCCGAAGCCATCGCCGATCAACTGCAAGCCAGGCTCTCGCCTAACGAGAAGGCCGCAATTGAAAAGCCACCCACGACGGACCTGGCGGCCTTCGACCTCTACATCCGGGCCAAGACTCTACTTCTCACGACATCTTTCACACCCACTGGTGAACAAAACCTGCGGCAGGCGGTTGAGCTTCTTAACCAGGCAGCGACACGCGACCCCGACTTTTTCGAGGCTTACTACCAGCTGACCTTTGCTCACGGACGCCTTTATTCACTGGGCTTCGATCACAGTGTTAACCGGTTGGCCTCCGCCGAAGCCGCACTTCAAGCCGCGATTCGGCTGCGACCCGATGCCGGAGAAACCCATCTGGCACGGGCGAACTATCTCTATTACGGCCCCCGCGACTACGCTGGCGCACTGGCTGAATTGGAAAATGCGCGGCGAAGTTTACCTAATCATCCGCGCCTCTCCGAATTGACCGGCTACATTTTGCGTCGCCGCGGCCAACAGGAAGAAGCTCTGCGCAATCTGGAAAAGGCAATCGAACTTGATCCGCGCAATTACTTCATTATGCAACAGATCGCGCTCAGCTATCAATTCCTGCGCCGCTATCCAGAGGAGGCGGCCATTCTGGATCGCGCGCTGACCATTATTCCGAAGGACGTTGCCACTAAAGTTAACCGCGCCCTGGTCGACTTTTACTGGAAGGCTGACACCAAGCCCTTGCACCAGGCGGTCGACTCAATCCTCGCCGGGGATCCCGGCGCAATCCCCGAAGTCGCTGATAGCTGGTTTGTTTGCGCGCTGGCTGAACATGATCGCGTCGCTGCGGAGCGGGCTCTGGTGGCGCTGGGTGATAATCCGTGGTTGGTCGACGCCGCTGTTATTCTGAGCCGCAGCTTTGGTGAGGGATTACTGGCGCGGGTAATGAAAGATGAAGCGAAGGCGCGGGCCGCTTTCAGCAAAGCTCGCGCTGAGCAGGAGAAGATCGTGCAGGCGCAGCCAGATTATGGACCTGCGCTTTGCGTCCTTGGCTTGATCGACGCCGCTTTGGGACGCAAGGAGGTGGCCTTGGAGGAAGCACGGCGCGCCATCGAGCTTCTTCCCGTGGAAAAAGATTCCATCAATGGCAGCCACATGATCCAGTACTTCGCGATCACCGCGGCGTGGACAGGTGAGAAAGACCTTGCCTTGCAGCAACTGGAACTCGGAGTCCGCGCTCCAACTCCATCGCAGGCACTTAACTACGGCGCATTAAAGTTGTTGCCCTTCTGGGACCCTCTGCGCGGCGACCCGCGCTTCGAGAAGATTGTCGCCTCACTAGCACCAAAGGAAGCCAAGCCGCTATCGGAATCGCATACATCTCCATCACAAGCTCAGGCGCTTCTCGAGAAAAGAATCGCCGTGCTTCCGTTTGAAAATTTGAGCGCTGAAAAGGATGACGCGTTTTTCACGGCTGGCTTTCAGGACGATGTCTTGACGACGCTGGGCAAGATCAAGAAACTACAGGTGATTGGGCGCGCTTCAGTCATGGGCTATCGGGCGGCGACTGTGGCTGGGAAGGTGCGCGACATTGGTCGAACGTTACGTGTGTCGCACGTGCTCGAAGGCAGTGTGCGCCGATCATCCAACCGTGTCGTCATCAACGTGGCGCTGGTCGACACGCGTGACGACCGCCAAGTCTGGTCGGAACACTATGAACGCACCTTAACCGACACACTTTCTCTGCAGGGCGAACTGGCGATTGAAATTGCCCGTGCGCTTCAGGCCAACCTCACCCTGGCGGAAGAGAGCAACCTCGCAGTCAAGCCGACGGAAAATCCGGACGCCTATGTGCTTTATCTTCGCGCCCGCGAGCTTGAATTGCGCTTTGCTCCTTCAGGAGGGGATCACGAAGCGGCGATAAACCTTTATCAGCAAGCAGTCGATCTCGATCCACAGTTCGCTCTGGCGCGCGCCCGACTTTCCATTGCGATCAGTCTCCTCACGCAGGGCATCGACCCCAGCCTGAAAACAAGGGCGCGGGCCGAGGCCGAGGAGGCGTTACGTCTCCGACCTCGACTGGGCGAGGCCAGGCTGGCAATCGCCTACTGTTATTTTTTTTGGGAGAAAGACTATGATCGCGCCCTGATCGAACTCTCCCGGGCGGCCGAACTGATGCCCAGTTCTGCTGAAGTGCCGTTCACCGCTGCGATCATCTACAAGTGGCAAAACAAGTTTCGCGAGAGGATCGCCGCGTTAGAACGAGCCACGATCTTGGATCCCCGCGACACCAACGTATTGAACAGGCTGTACATGACCTTTCGCTGGGTGCGAAACTGGCCAGAAGCTTTGCGGACGCGAGATCAGGCAAAGTCTCTCCTGCCCCTAAATGATCGAGGAAAAGGATTGAGCTTTGGACGCGCGTGGGATGAATTCCGCATGGCCGGGAACATCGACTCGCTGAAGAAATTAATCACAGACCCTCTTTCCGGCCTTGGTCCCGAAGACCTCAACCTGGTGCGATATCAAGTCGCCGTGCTCGAGCGCGATTACCCGGCAGCGGAGCGCTTCCTCGGCGAAGTTCCATCGAAAGTCTTTGAATCTTTTTATTGGAAACATCCGAAATCCGTTGAGGAAGCGTCACTGGCCGTGGCGCGTGGGGCCGACCAAACCACGGTGAAACGAAGGGTCGAGTCTGCACGGCGGGAGATTGAGACAATTCTCTCCGTGCCGCCTCGCTTTAGCACACGCGTGGATGAGCTTCACTACAACCTTGGACTGATCTACGCCTTTCTCGGACGTAAGGAGGACGCCATCCGCGAAGGCCGGCTCGGAGTTGAACTTAGCACCGGACCAATGGAAAAGAACGAAGCCTCGGCCGCGCTTGCTTTGATCTATGCGCGGCTCGGTGAATCGGATGAGGCCGTCCAAATGATTGAACATTTGTTAACCGTGCCCGCCGAACTTCATCCGTCGGAGATGCACGCAATGACGCTGACTGAACTGAAGTGCCGCTGGCAATGGGATCCGCTGCGAAGCAACGCACGTTTCCAGAAAATTCTCGCTGGTCCAGAACCGAGGACGATCTACTAGGGCCTTATCCCTCGTGCGCGAAGGCTCCAGCGACTCGTTATGTATCGGGGTTTCGATGAACGACAGAAAGAGAATCTGGGACATTCCGTTGTAGGGCAAGCGCACCACTTGCCAAGTCTATGGTCAGGGAAGCGAAGCGCATGCCCAACAATTCCGTTCGTCGCGCTCGTCCGCGACATCCGGGTGATTTGCGGTTAAACAACAGTGAGATCCTTCGACTCCGCTGCCCCGTTCGGCTCGCACTTCGCGCTTCGCTCAGGGCTGCGGCTATTCTAGCAGGGCAGCGGAGCTTGCCCTGAGCTTGTCGAAGGGCTCAGGATGACAAATTGCTCCAATCGAGCACGATCTTGCCAGAGTTGCCGGATTTCATCAGCTCGATCGCTTGCTTGAATTGCGTGTAGGGAAAGCGGTGCGTGATCACCGGTGAGATGTCGAGCCCGGACTGGATGAGCGCGGTCATTTTGTACCAGGTTTCATACATCTCGCGTCCGTAAATTCCTTTAATGGTGAACTGGTTGAAGACGACAAGGTTCCAATCGATGGCGGCGCTGCCGGGCATGATCCCGAGCAACGCGATTTTTCCGCCGTGAAACATGTTCGGCAGGATGTCGGCGAACGCTTTCGGACTACCGGACATTTCGAGCGCAACATCGAAGCCTTCCTTCATCTCGAGTTTTTCCATAGCGCCGGCGACCTTTTGTGTGCGCACATCGACCCCGACAACATCGGGGGCCATTTTGCGCGCGAGATCGAGACGGTATGGATTAACGTCGGTGATTACGACATGACGCGCGCCAGCTTGTTTGCAGACTGGAATGGCCATGCAACCGATTGGGCCCGCGCCGGTGATGAGCACGTCTTCACCCACGAGATCGAATGAGAGGGCGGTGTGGACAGCGTTGCCGAGCGGATCGAAACACGAAAGCACGTCGAGCGGGATCGACGGATCGGCGTGCCAGCAGTTTGATTGCGGGATTGCGACAAACTCCGCCCATGCACCCGGGCGATTTACGCCGACACCTTGCGTATTCGGGCAGAGGTGACGCCGCCCGGCGAGGCAATTGCGACAATGCCCGCACGTGATGTGACCCTCGCCGACAACGAGGTCGCCGCGTGCGAACCCTTTCACGTGGTCGCCGACAAGATCGACCACGCCGACAAATTCGTGGCCAATTGTCATGGGCACAGGGATTGTTTTCTGTGCCCAAGCGTCCCAGTTATATATATGTACGTCGGTGCCGCAGATGGACGTTTTCACGACGCGGATGAGCACATCATCTGCGCCGGCTTTGGGAACCGGAACTTCCTCGAGCCGCAGCCCCGGTTCGGCGCGGCTTTTCACCACGGCCTGCATCGTTTTTTGCACGAGGGGAAATTATGCGAAGCCGTGTGTGAAGTCGAATGTGACGAATGCGTCGAATAGGACTGCGCGAATTGGCGGCTGATCTGCGCTTGCGCCTCGTTCGTTCCTTAGAGATTATGCAAAAGCATGCCCGTAACCCTTGAGCAAACCGGGACGAATGCGGTTACAGCCCGCTCCGTTTTCGTTTTGCGATTCATCAGCACGATCGCGCTCTGGTCCATCGCGCTCCTCATCGCGTTCTCTGGATTCGAAGTCTTATTCTGGCTTTTGATCAGCGTCTTCGGACTGATCGGGCTCCTGGAATTTTACCAGATGCTCGATCACAAAGGTCTGCCGAATTTCAAGATTACAGGAATGATCTGCGGCGCCGTCATGCTCGGCGGCAGTTTTTATTACTTCTCCAAGATTGGGCCGGCCGGTTCCTACGACTTCGAAGTTGCGGTATTGCTCTTTTTTTTGCTTACGGTTTTCGCGCGGCAGATGTTTGCGCGCCTGCGTCATGACGAACCGTTGCAAACGATGGCGTACACGTTGTTCGGCCTGCTTTATGTGCTTTGGCTTTTTAACTTCATCACAAAGATCGTTTATCTTACGCCGCGCTCGAGCAGTGGCGTCGTGACGGGCCAGTTCTATGTCTTGTATCTGATTGCGGTCACAAAATTCAGCGACATGGGCGCATACCTGACCGGCAGCGCGATTGGGCGCCATCTCATGGTTCCTCACATCAGCGCAAAAAAAACCTGGGAAGGTTTTTTCGGGGCGCTCGGGTTTGCGCTCGTGTGCAGTTTGGCGCTGTACAAGCTAATGCCGGGCCATTTGTCCGCACTCACCTGGACACACGCGACAATACTGGGATTGCTTCTCGGGTTCGCAGCGATCATAGGTGATTTGGCTGAATCCATCATCAAGCGCAGCACGGATGTAAAGGATTCGGGGAATCTGCTGCCGGGAATCGGTGGTGCACTCGATCTTTTGGACAGTCTGCTTTTTACCGCCCCGCTTTTGTTTTTCTATCTGCGATTAGTGATTCATGTGCCCTAACCACGAATGAACACTAATGCACACGAATGCCGAAAACTGGTGCTCAAAGAAGAAGTGTTTCAAATCGTTGGTTGTGCAATCGAAGTGCTCAACACGCTTGCTCATGGCAGGGCTTGAAAATTCAACCACGGATTGCACGGATAATACCGGATCAGAAAACGATCCGATCTTCATGCTTGAAACTTCTTATCCGTGCTATCCGTGTAATCAGTGGTTGAGACTCCTATCGAGGCGGATACGCCAAGCTAGAGTGGGAGAGAATTGTCTTATGAATTCGTGTCAATTCGTGTCCATTCGTGGTTAAAAATGAAAACGGGAGATTCCGGGGAACGTAAGCGTGTCGTTATTCTAGGCGCGACTGGATCGATTGGCGAAAGCGCGCTGAAAGTTGCGCGCGACATTCCGGAACGGATGGAGATCGTCGGACTGGCGGCGAATCGCAACGCACAGAAATTGGCGGAAGCCGCGAATAAAGTGCGGCCCGAATCGGTTTGTCTGGTCGATGAGACAAAGATCGACATCTTGCGCAAAGCGCTCGATTACGAGCCGCGGATTTTCGCGGGCGAAGAAGGACTGCGCGAGATCGCGTGCCTAACTAATGGAGACATGGTGCTGGTTGCGATTGTGGGGACCGGCGGATTACGACCGGCGCTCGCTGCGATTGAAGCCGGAAAGGATCTCGCGGTGGCAAGCAAGGAAATTCTCGTGATGGCAGGCGAGATCGTGATGCGCAAGGCGCGTGAGAATGGTGTGAACGTGCTGCCCGTGGATTCGGAGCACAATGCGATCTTCCAGTGTTTGGGAGGCAAACGCTCAACGCTCAACGCTCAACGCCCAACGTCCAATGTCGAAAGTTCAGCGTTGGGCGTTGGGCGTTGGACGTTGGACGTTTCTGATGTTCGCCGGATCATTCTGACAGCGTCAGGCGGCCCATTTCGCGAAAAACCGCGAAAAGATTTTGAGTCCATCACAGCCGAGCAGGCGCTGAAGCACCCGACCTGGAACATGGGTCCGAAGATCACAATCGATTCCGCGACGCTGTTCAACAAAGGGCTGGAGATGATCGAGGCGCACTGGCTCTTCGGAGTCGAGATGAAACGCGTCGAAGTCGTTATCCATCCGCAAAGCATTGTCCATTCAATGGTCGAGTTCGCAGACGGCTCGACGCTCGCGCAATTGAGTTATTCGGACATGTGCTTCCCGATTCAATACGCAGTGACGTGGCCCTATCGCATCCCGAACACGTTGCCACCGCTCGATTTTTCGAAACTGTCGAAGTTGGAATTTTTCTCGCCGCGATACGGCGATTTTCCCGCGCTGAATCTCGCGCGCCGAGCGGGCGAGGCCGGTGGCACGCTGCCTTCCGTTATGAACGCAGCCAACGAAGTGGCGGTCGCTGCATTTTTAGATCGAGAAGTGAGTTTCCCGAGCATCTGGCAGATTGTCGAAGAAGTGATGAACCGGCATGCGAGCGTTGCACATCCTGATCTCGATGCGATATTGCAAGCCGATCAATGGGCGCGGGCTGAGGCGACGGGGTGCGTAAAATCCCTGAAACGTTAAATCGTTAAAGGGGGTTAAAGCGTCAAAACGTTTGAACGAATCACGCACCAAACTAATCACTAGTCACTACTCACATTTCTGATGCTTCTCCACATCGCGCGTGTCATCCTGATCCTGTTCGAGGTACTCGTCCTCTTCAATCTGCTCATCGTCGTGCACGAGCTCGGGCATTTTTTGGCAGCGCGCTGGCGAGGGCTTTACATAGAAAAATTCGGCGTCTGGTTCGGCAAACCGCTCTGGAAAAAAACGATCAATGGCGTCCAATACTCGCTCGGTTCGCTTCCCTTTGGCGGGTTCGTCGCGCTGCCCCAGCTCGCGCCGATGGACATCATCGAAGGCAAGGCCGACCTCGATCGCGCGAAGCTGCCGAAAATTTCCGCGCTCGACAAAATTATCGTTGCGTTTGCCGGACCGTTATTCAGCCTGCTTCTGGCGCTTTTTTTTGCCGGCATTGTCTGGGTCACCGGCCACCCGGTAGGCGAAGCGGATTCAACCACGATCATTGGCTATGTTGCGCCTGATTCCCCGGCCCAGAAAGTTGGACTGCAACCCGGCGATAAGATTCTCGCAGTGGACGGCAAACCGGTTAGGCGCTTTGTCGGAATGAATGACAGCGTGAGCTGGGATGTGGTGCGAAGCGAAGGCGACAAAATCGCCGTGAAATTCGAGCGCAACTGGAAGGTGCAGACTGTCTGGGTGCAACCGTATAAGGCGGAGACACGCGGATGGCGCAGGAAAAGCGTGCGACAGTTGCTCATCTACCCGGCGGAAACGCCTATCATTGATAAAGTGGAACCGGGCACGCCTGCTGCTGCGGCCGGGCTGCGGCCGCGCGACATCATTCGCGGATTCGACCAGACGCCGATCTACAATCCGATCGCCCTGCTGGAATACATCAGCAAACATCCGAAGGATCAGCTTGTTCTCCATGTAGAGCGAAATGGAGCGAGGTTTGATGTTCCGGTGAAACCGACACTTCTGCTCACGGCGGGTGAAATGAAGCCGCGAATTGGAATTCAATGGGACACGACTGGAATAATGTCCATCTCGCATCCCAATCCGATCGAGCAGGTTTACAACAGCGTGACCAGCACATTGAAGACAATCGGAGCGGTTGCCTCGCCAAAGTCGGATGTCAGATTGCAACATTTGAGCGGCCCGATCGGCATCGGTCGCATTTACTATTTGCTTTTCCAAAGCGAACGCGGCTGGCAGCTCGCTCTCTGGTTTAGCGTAATTCTTAATGTAAACCTTGCTATTCTGAACATGCTGCCCATTCCGGTACTCGATGGGGGTCACATTGTGCTGGCGATCATCGAATCGGTGCGTCGCAAGCCGGTAAACATGCGTATCCTGGAGGTTGTTCAGACGAGCTGCGCCGCGTTGATTATCGGTTACATGCTGTATATCACCTTCTTCGACGTGCAGGACCTGCCATTCGTCAGAAAGAGGCTCGATCAGCTCGAGGCGCCGTCGCCCGCCACGAGAGCGGAGACGCCATAAAGTTGACCGGAAGCGAGGCCCGGGAGTTCCCGCGATCGCTGGGTGGTTGGTTGCGCCGCAGAGACAACTTTTTATGTTTTGAAATACATGAATATTGAGGAAATTCGCGCTCTGAAACACGCGCAGCCGTTTCGGCCATTTGACATTGTCACGAAAGACGGCCGAACGCTTCACGTCGAGTTGCCGATTCGCGTCGCACTATCGCCGACAGGAAAGAGCGTATCGGGGTTTGATCCCGATGGCTTCTTTTTTGTTTCACTTGGCGACATAGCAGAGTTGCGGTTGCGGCGACGCAAGAAGAGAACAGCATGACTTCCGATCAGGTGTTGCGGTTGCAAAATGCCGCGCCCTTTAAACCGTATTGGATCTTGCTGGCGGATGGTCGTTCGATAACTGTAAGCCATCCCGATTACGTGAGCGTCTCGGGCGAGAATGAAATCATATCTGTTGACGACGATTCTGGCGGTGTTGAGATCGTCGATTTGGCGCTCGTGATTTCATTGCGGTATGGGACGCCCCCAGTCGCAAGAGTATGATCTATTGCGTAAATCCGTTTGTTTATCAGCGCCGTGCAACGCGTGAGGTGAAGGTCGGCAACGTCGGCATCGGCGGGGAGAATCCGATTCGCGTCCAATCGATGATCACTTGCGACACGATGGACACGGAGATGTCGATCCAGCAAACGATGGAGCTGGCAAAGGTGGGCTGCGAAATTGTGCGGATCACCGCGCCAACGGTGAAAGACTCGCGCAATCTCGAGCATATCGCGAAAGGTTTGCGTGAGCGCGGCTGCGATGTGCCGATCGTCGCCGACATTCATTTCAAACCCGAAGCGGCGCTGGAAGCCGCGAAATGGGTGGATAAGGTGCGGATTAATCCCGGCAACTACGCTGATTCAAAGAAATTCGTTATCCGCGAATACAGTGACGAACAATACGCAGCCGAGCTGCAGCGAATTCGCGAGCGTTTTTCGCCACTTGTCGAGCTTTGCAAAACGCGTGGCATCGCCATGCGCATCGGGACCAATCACGGCTCCCTTTCCGATCGCATCTTGAATCGCTACGGGGACACGCCGCGTGGCATGGTTGAGAGCGCGCTCGAGTTCGCGCGAATCGCGCGCGACCTCGATTATCACGATTTCGTTTTCTCGATGAAAGCCAGCAACCCCAAGGTGATGATCGAAGCGTATCGGCTGCTCGTTGCGCGATTAAACGAACTCGGACCGGACTGGAATTATCCGATTCATCTCGGCGTCACAGAAGCGGGAGAAGGCGAGGACGCGCGCATTAAAAGCGCGATTGGGATTGGATCGCTGCTTGCGGACGGAATTGGCGATACGATTCGCGTTTCGTTGACCGAGGATAGTCCTCACGAGATTCCCGTGGCGAAAGCGTTGGTTGAAATGGTTCAGAAGAAAACGCTCAACGCTCAATGTCCAACTCCCAACGTTCAACTTCCGTTTGATCCGTTTTCATATCAGCGGCGCGCGAGCGAGACGATCGCTGTAGCCGGAATCGGTGATTCCGGCGAACGAATCCAACTCGGCGGCGAAGAATTGATTCGCGTGGTTGTTAGGCACGCCACCTACGAAAAAATCGCGCACAAGATCGACAAGATGGGCGATTACAAACCGGAAATTATCTTTGAAGATGCCGGGATCGAAGAAATCGATCCGCGAGATGAAAAGGCGATTGAGCGTCTGAATAAGAATACCGCGCCGCAATTCGTCACAGTGCGGGATGATGCCGATCTTGCCGTGATTTCGGCGTTCAGGTTACTGGCGGCGCAATTGCATCCGCGGCATCCGATTCTTTTGAAGGATGAATTAGGAAGGAAGAAGGCGGAAAGAGTTTTTCTCCACACGCTCCTGATTGCGTCGATAAATATCGGGTCGCTGCTTTGCGACGGAATTGGCGACGCGATTTTAGTGCAAGGCGAGGAAGCGCCGGGGCAGGCGTTGCGCCTGAGCTACAATATTTTGCAAGCGGCCGGTTCGCGTATTTTCAAAACGGATTACGTGGCCTGCCCATCGTGTGGGCGGACCTTATTTAATTTGCAAACCACCACTGCCAAGATCAAAGCGGCGACGTCGCATTTGAAAGGGGTGAAGATCGCGATCATGGGTTGCATCGTGAACGGGCCCGGCGAAATGGCGGACGCCGATTTTGGTTACGTCGGCGGCGCGCCCGGCAAAGTGAATCTCTACGTCGGAAAAACCGCGGTTAAGTTCAATATTCCGGAAGCAGAAGCGGTGGATCGGTTACAAGACTTAATTCGCGAGCGCGGAAAGTGGGTTGAGCCTGCGTCGGCCATCCCGACTGTCGAAGTCGTTTCATAGACGCATAACCGGCGCATTTTCCTATGGCAGATTGCCATTGCCGACGTTCGTCCCCCGATCAATCTTCCGGAAACTGATCGCAATCGCATCGCGCGGCGGGACTCCGATCGGGCTACCGATTTTTTGTGTAAAAGTCGCTAAGGTTTGACTCAGCCGCCGCATCTCGTAATGTTGGCCGCTCTTCCTGCTCGGGAGAGACCCTCTTCGCTAATGGATAAGATCCGTAATATCGCCATCATTGCGCACGTCGATCACGGCAAGACAACGCTGGTCGATCAATTGCTGCGCCAATCGGGCACGTTCCGTCTCAACCAAAAGATTGAGGAGCGCGTGATGGATTCGATGGATCTGGAGCGCGAGAAAGGAATCACCATTCGCGCGAAGAACGCGGCTTTTCAGTGGAACGGTTATCGGATCAACATTGTTGACACGCCAGGTCACGCCGATTTTGGCGGCGAAGTCGAGCGGATCATGAAGATGGTGGACGGCGTGTTGCTCGTTGTGGATGCGCACGATGGACCCCAGGCGCAAACCCGTTTCGTTCTTCGAAAGGCGATGGAGAACAAACTGAAACCGGTGGTTGTCATCAACAAGATCGACAGAGAAAATGCGCGGCCCCACAAAGTGCTCGATGCCGTGTTCGACCTTTTCGTTGAGCTAAAGGCGACAGATGAGCAACTCGATTTCCCAATCATTTACGCAAGCGCAAGGGACGGCTACGCCATGCGCGAACTTCACGACAGCAGCGACGACCTGATGCCGTTATTCGAGGCGATTGTTCAGCATGTGCCGCCGCCAAAAATTTCAAGTGAGCCATTTTTTCAAATGCTGGTGTCGAATCTGGATAACAGCGATTATCTCGGAAGAATCGCCCTCGGTCGCATCGTCAGCGGGCGTGTCGCCGCGGGTGATTCAATTGTGTGCATTCATCGTGACGGCCAACGGGAACGGGCTAACGTGACTGCGCTTTTTACCTACGCTGGATTGGAACAGGTCGAAATTAAACATGCGACCGCGGGCGACATTGTTGGGCTTACCGGCTTCGAGGAAGTTTATATCGGCGAAACGCTGACCGATCGCGAGGAACGAGCGCCACTTCAGTTCGTGGATATCGATCCACCGACCATTCGGATGAACATTCTTGTCAATGATTCGCCGTTTGCCGGGCGCGAAGGAAAATTTGTCACGGCACGGCATGTTCGCGAACGCCTGATTCGCGAAACTCGCGGCAATGTTTCACTACAGGTAAGCGACACGGAAACGGCCGGCGCATTTGAGATCAATGCGCGCGGCGAAATGCAGATCGCAATCCTGGTCGAGCAAATGCGTCGGGAAGGCTACGAACTGATGGTGTCGCGTCCCGAGGTGATTTTTCATCGGGCGGAGGATGGCACCCTGCTCGAGCCACTGGAAAATCTTTATGTCGATCTACCGAACGAAAATCTCGGCGACATTTTGCAATCGGTTGCCAATCGCAAAGGCGAGGTGGTCAGCATGGATCATCACGCGACACGCGTGTCGATCGAGGCGATTATTCCGACTCGCGGTCTGATTGGCTTTGAGACCGATCTTGTAAACCTGACGCGAGGCGAAGGATTGATGAGTCATCTGTTCCGCGAATACGCGCCGTTCAAAGGGGAAATTGGCGGTCGCGGTCGCGGTGTGATGGTATCGATGGAATCGGGAATCAGCATGGCTTACGCGCTCAATAACATTCAGGAACGCGGCCGGCTTTTCATCGGCCCACAGGAAGACATTTATGTGGGGATGATCGTGGGTGAAAACGCGCGACCGGAAGATTTGCCGGTCAACCCCTGCAAGGCAAAGCATCTCACCAACATGCGCAGCCAGGGTGAAGGCAAGGGGATTCAGCTCGAAGCGCCGCTCCGCATGACTCTCGAGCGCGCGATCGAGTACATCGACGTCGACGAATATGTGGAAGCGACGCCGAAATCATTGCGGTTGCGCAAGCGCATTCTCGACGCTACCGCTCGGAAACGCACTGCTGCCGCCGCCTAACGGGGGACGGCCCCAGATGCCGTAAATCGGCGTCTGAGGCATCTTTTGCGCCAGCAGAAAAAAGCTAAAAAATCCTTGACATTTTCATGGTTATTTAGGCAATCTCGGAATTCCACGTCGCTCATCAAAAAGTCTAACCCCTAATTGGAAACCAAAAATATATGAAAACTCTCCGTCGAATCAGTAAAAATCGTGCGTTTGCGCATGTGCGTATTCTGGCTGCGGTTCTCCTGATATTGGCTGCAGCTGCAATAGCGTTCCTGGCGGTATCGCCACCCGCTGTTGCTCAGCCGACCGCTCGCTCGCGGCCTCTAACTCCAAAGTTCTCCACAGCGGTCGCTTTCGACGTATCGCCTGCTCTTCGCAGTTTGCCGCTGGCGAAAAAGTTCGTCGCCGACCCATCCAAATTGCTGGAAATCCGACCGGAACGCGGACCAAGGGCCCAGTCCAAAGGCTATAAAACCGGCGATGGAGCACTACAGCTCCTCAGCCCCACTCCAACCATCCCCGCTCCGTTGCTCACTTTTGAAGGATTGTCCAACGAGGATAATTTCAACATCTTCGGTTTCCGGGTAAACCCGCCGGATCCAAACGGGGAAGTCGGCCCGAACCATTTTGTGGAGATGATCAACCTCGTCTTCGCCGTGTACGACAAAGCCGGTAACTTGCTGCTGGGTCCGGTAGACACCGGTTCGCTCTGGGCCGGGTTCCCCATCGCTGACTGCACTGATCCGTCGGGTGACCCGATCGTGCTCTACGACCAGCTCCACAAGCGATGGATCCTGTCCCAGTTCACGACCGCCGGTCCGACCTACTACAACTGCGTAGCGATCTCGAAGACTCAGGACCCGACGGGCAGCTACTACCGGTACGCGTTCTCGACCGGGCTCAACTTCCCGGACTACCCGAAGTACGGCAACTGGAGGGACTCGTACGTGATCACGACGCGAGAGTTCGGACCGACCGTTGAGTACGGCATCGGCGTTTACGCGCTCGAGAAGAACAAGATGATTGGCGGCCAGCCGGACGCGCGAGCCGTGAGCTTCTTCATTGATGGTAACGATCCGGATCTGCTGCCGCTCGTCGGCGATGGACTGCTGCCGGCTGACATCGACGGGAACCAGAAGCCAAAAAATGACGCGACGATCCCGCTCGTCGGGACGCAGGACGACGACGCCGACTACGGAGCGACGTTCGACGCCCTGAACATCTGGGACCTCGACGTCAAATGGAAGGCGAACCCCGAAGCGTCACTCGTGCTGGCGGCGCAACTTCCGGTCGCACCGTTCGACTCGATCTTCCCGTGCGCGCCGACGTCGCGTGACTGCCTTCCGCAGCCGGGCATCACGGACCCGAACCAGTACCTCGACATCCTGTCGTATCGGCAGCGACCGACCTTCCGACTGGCGTACCGGAACTTCAAGACCTACGAGGCACTGGTTACCAACCAGTCGGTCGAGGCGATGCCCGGCGTCGCCGGCGTCCGCTGGTACGAGATTCGGCGAACCGGCAGCACCTACAGCCTCTACCAGCAGGGCACCTTCGCGCCGGGCGACGGCGTCCATCGCTGGATGGGCAGCATCGCCATGGACAAGATGGGCAACATGGGCCTCGGCTACAGCGTCGTCAACGGGACCGACGTGTATCCGGGAATCCGCTATACGGGCCGGCTTGCTGGCGACACACTCGGCGAGATGACCCTCGGCGAGGACGTAATCATCAATGGCTCAGGCGTGCAGACAAATACGAACTCCCGCTGGGGCGACTACACGGACATGACGGTCGATCCCACAGACGACTGCACGTTCTGGTACGTCAACGAGTACTACCAGACTACTGAACCACCGCCAGACCGAAAGTGGCAGACACGCATCGCCAGTTTCAAATTGCCCGGCTGCCAATAGACATAGGCGACATGACACGCTTCGTCGCTCTCTGCTGAAGAAGCTGTGCGGGATCGTGGAAAGTCTATCCCGCCCGGTTCTTCAATGAGGCCATGTCATCCTTAGTACCTGATTTCCGGCCTGCACCTTTTCGATTCTGCCCCCATTGCCTCGATTAGCGCCGCGGCATAAGTGATAAATCAAGCGTCCTGCCGTTAAACAGTCGCTGGTCGCGAAGGAAAGCGGATTCTCGACGCGACCGCCCGAAAGCGCGCCATCGTGATAGCTGCTTAAATCAGCTAATAACGGGCGATTTTTTTTCGGTCCTTCTCGGTGCGCATGCGGCATGATTGGCGCGATTTCCTTTTTCAAAATCCATTTGGATTTTCGGAAGAGAATTGGCGAGTCCCACGTTCGGGTTTAGTTACGAAAATGTAATGTTAAAATCCTTGAGTCTTTTTCGTGATTCTGACAACCTACGATTGTCGGTTTTTTCCTGTGTCGGGGAAGTTAATCGAAACTCCAACCCGAACTGCAGCTCAAAAAATATATGAAAACTCCACATTGGTTTACTCGCAACCGTCTCGTATCGCACCTGCGTATCGCAACTGTGGTCACCCTAATGTCTGCCGCGGCCGCAATGGCCTTCGTCGCGGCGAACCCATCTGGCCCATTCTTATTTGGGAAATCAGACAACAAAAGCGCGATCAATAAATTCAGACAAGATCGCGCTGGGTTATTTAGAAACAAACTGGCGATGCCTGGCCCTGAACGAGAGCGCGGGCCGACGGCCGCAGCTGAAGAAGAGTACGCGAAGCGCGCGTACCCCGCAGCATATGTCCCATTTGAATTAACGCGCAACGCGCATGCGGCGTGGTCCAATGCCACAGCGAGGGCACTGGCTAGAGCAACGCAACCGCTCGGCCAGTGGACGCTCGTTGGTCCAAGCTCGGCAAATGATCCCAACGTGTTGACCTTTAGCGGGGCCCCCTACACAACGTCCGGTCGAGTTACCGCCCTTGCTCTCGTACCCAACTGCGACCAGGACCACTGCACTCTTTACCTCGCAGCGGCTGGGGGAGGTATTTGGAAAACGAACCGTGCCCTTGATACCAGCGCTTCCCAAACGTGGAATTTCATCTCGGCCAGTTTCGCTACCAACGCAATAGGAACGTTAGTCATTGATCGGACTGACCCCACAGGCAACACGCTCTACGCCGGCACCGGCGAGTCTCATGCGTCGGCTGATTCGGAGGCCGGCTTCGGGATTTACAAAACGACCGATGGAGGGGACACATGGACGCATCTTGCCGCGCATACGGATGTTCCGGCCGGCGCAGGGGTTGATTGCACTGCGGTTCTCGGGAGGGGTGGATTTCGGACCGCCCCGGCGTACAGCGGTCCAGCGTTCGATGGACGCGCAATCTCATCGATCATAATCGACCGGAATAATCCGAATGTCCTTTACGTTGGCTCTACTCGTGCCGTGCGCGGGGTCAGCTCCGTGTTAAGCGGCGGCGTTGTGACTCTCGCTCCCGGTCTGCCACCCTACGGTTTGTGGAAGTCCACTGATGGCGGAGCAACCTTCGCGTTGCTGAACTATCAGGATATTTGTCTGAATCCGGATCTACCTGGGGACGCTGGAATTATTCAGGCGAGCTTTGGCTCGACCCGCGGTGTCAATCGCGTAGAGTTTGATCCAAGCACATCGAGCACGATCTACGCGGCAGCATTCCCACAAAACAACGCCATCCCGCTCAACACCAAAGGAGGCGTCTGGCGTTCCAGAAATGGCGGCGCAAATTGGACGCAGATCAAGAGAGCGCTCAATCCCGCGTTGAATACCGACCGCGCTGAGTTCGCCGTCACCAGGCTGGGGAATGGTAACACCCGCATGTACGTCGGGGATGGCAACGTGGGGGCGCCAGCGGCGAGGTTCTACCGCAACGACGACGTCGCGACCGGCTCACCCACGTTCAGCGACCTGACGACGACCCAGAACATCGACTACTGCACAGGTCAGTGCTGGTATGACAACGTAGTTTATTCGCCACCAGGAAGGCCCGGTGTAGTGTACCTTGGTGGTTCGTTCTCCTATGGTTCTTACGGCTTCGCAACAAACGGCCGCGCGTTTTTGCGCTCGTCGGATGCCGGCAGCAGCTTCACTGACATGACTTGGGACGCGACTACAAATCCGACTCCGCCGGGCACGTGCTGCCAGCCGAATTCAATCGCACCGAATGGCATGCATCCCGATAGTCACGCGATTGTACAAGCCCCAGGCAGCAATATCGCGTTCTTCGGCAGCGACGGAGGGATTGTGCGCTCAAGCGGCAGCTTCGCGAATATCTCGTCGCAGTGCACAACTGAGCGCGGGCTGACCGGCGCCGACCTAGCACTCTGCCAGCAGTTGCTTTCCGCCGTTCCGACGCGGCTCTTTACAACCTACAATGACGGGCTCTCAACACTGCAATTTCAAAGCGTCTCGGTTAATCCGTCGAACGCGAACAACCTGATGGGCGGCACGCAAGATAACGGTACATTCGAAAAACCGACTAATTCGACAACTGTGTGGCCGCAGAAAATCTACGGCGACGGCGGTCAGTCGGGCTTTAACGTGGGCAACCCGGCGCTCCGGTTCAACTCGTTCTTCTCTAATTTCCACGATGTGAACTTCCGGAATGGCGACCCATTAAAGTGGGTCATCGCGAGCGGTCCGATCGTGGCCAGCGGGGAAGGCTCGCAGTTTTACTCTCCCATCATTGCCGATCCTGTGAGCGCTGGAACAATCTTCCAAGGCTCTCTAAGCGTGTGGCGGACCCAGGATTGGGCCGGCAATCGGGCGTTCCTCGAAGCAAACTGCCCAGAGTTTACGACCTCGGGCGCGGACCCGAACTGCGGTGATTTCGTGCAGATCGGCCCCGCTGGCGCAACAGATCTGACGGCAAGTGCTGCAGATTACCGCGGAATGACGCGGGCCGGCGGAAACGTGGCGGCGGTCGCACGCGGCACCTCCGACACGGCGACCTTGTGGGCAGCGACGACGACGGGACGCGTGTTTATCTCGAAAAATGCCGATACCACGAACACCAACGTCACGTACACGCGGCTGGATTCGCTTGCCGCGAACAGTCCGGGTCGCTTCGTCAGCGGCATCGTTGTCGATCCAACGAACCCGAATCATGCCTGGCTCGCATATTCGAGCTACAGTGCATTGACGCCCTCAACGCCGGGCCACGTGTTTTCCGTCAGGTATAACCAGGGTGCGGGCACGGCGACATGGACGAATCTCGATGGATTGGGAGGGCCGGCGTTCCCAGACTTCCCCGCCACGGGCGTCGCGTTTGATTCTGGCAGAGGTGATCTCTATGTCTCTAACGACTGGGGCGTGCTGAGGCTGCCGAACGGCTCCAGCAATTGGGAAGTCGCAGGCACTGGCCTCCCAAGGGTGGAGGTCGCAGGCCTTACAATCGTGCCGAGTGCAAGGAAGCTCTACGCCGCGACGCATGGCCGGAGCGCCTGGCTGCTAACCCTGCCGTAGGTTGGATTCACATTCTTGGGCGGGATAGTGCAGAGCTATCCCGCCCATTTTGCGCGGCACCGGGCTTCGCGGCTGCCGGCGAGCGTTCGTCTGGCTTGCTCGTCGGAATGACTACGTGCCGCACAAAAAAGCGGCTGTGCCCCAAAACTGAACGCGCGCAGTGATTGCACATCTAATTGTTCAAGCGGAAAATTCCAATTAGCTCCCGTCATGTCGTCGTTCGTTAAATATCTGATCACCGTTTGTATTTTTTCGGTTATGGCTGCCACAGCCTCGATTAACGCCGCGCCACCCGGTTTCGTGGAAGGACATTTGAAGATTGTTTCGTCGAGAGAGGTCGAGCTTGCCGACGGGACACCGCCAGCGATCACGGCGGAAAACTATGCTGAATATCCGCTGATTATTTTTAGCCAGGACGGAAAAAAAGAAATCGCGCGGGTCACTGCGGACGGGAATGGAAACTATCGTACTGTATTGCCGCCGGGCAATTATGTTTTGGATGTGCAAGGGCGTGCACCCGGTCACGTCCGCGCGAAACCACAGCAATTCACGGTTGTTTCAAACCAGACTGTCCATGTCGATATGGACATCGATACTGGCGTTCGTTAGGCAGCACAATTTCAGAACGGAATTAGCGCCTGAACTGATTTGGCTTCGTCGAAATAATCGTGCGCGATTAGGAGCCAGGGTGAAGGCAAAGGGATTCAGCTCGAAGCGCCGCTGTGCATGACTCTGGAACGCGCGAGAGCACATCGACATCGACGAATACGTGGAAGCGACACCGAAATCATTGCGTTTGCGAAAGCGGATTCTCGACGCAACTGGCCGGAAACGCGCAGCCGCTGCGGCGTAGCTCAGTTCCAGGCAAAAGGCGGAGAGACGAAGCCCAATCGCCTTGTGGTCTTGCTGGTGTTAACAAGCCAGGCTCTCACCCCGGCACTGAATCCGGGAAAAAAGAAAAAAAAGCGACCAAAATGCTTGGGATTTGCGTTTTGATGTTTGGAGTCTCGGACTCCCCAAATTCACCCAAACTTCAACTCGTTATCGCCAGCTCAAAAAAAATATATGAAAACTCCTCGTTGGTTTACTCGAAATCGTGTCGTCTCACACCTGCGCCTCGCTGCTGTGATCCCGCTAATGTCTGCCGCGGTCGCAATGGCCTTCGTCGCGGCGAAACCGTCCGGCCCATTGTTTTTGGCAAAAGCAGAAAACAAAGTCGGGATCGATAAATTACGTCAAAACCATGCTGAGTTGTTTCGAAGCAAAATGACCTTGCCCGGACCTGAACGAGAAGGTGGGCCGGTGTCTGCAGCTGAAGAGGATTACGCGAAGCGAGCCTTCCCCGCCAACGATATCCCGTTTGCATTGAGGCGGAACGCGCATGCCGCCTGGGCTAGTGTCAGAGGAAGGTCTGGGCGGGAGGCCGCGAACGCGCTTGGCGCGTGGACTCTTGCGGGACCCAGCATCTCGAATGCTCCGGATATTCTAACTTTTAGTGGCGCCGCTTACACCACATCCGGACGCATCACTGCCCTTGCCGTGGACCCAAGCTGCAACACGAGGAGGTGCCGGGTTTGGGCGGCAGCAGCGGGCGGCGGGGTCTGGCGTGCCACTAATGCACTTGCCGGCAGTAGGGTCGACTGGACGTTTGTCTCCGGCAGCTTCGCGACAAATGCGATCGGAACGCTAACCTACGACGCCGCGACCGGCGCGCTTTACGCGGGGACCGGCGAGCCGAACGCGTCGGGTGATTCGGAAGCCGGTTTTGGCATCTACAAATCAACGGATGGCGGCAACACCTGGACACACTTGGCTGCGAACACATCTGTGCCCGTGATGCCGACCTCCTGCGGTGACGCCCCGGCCTATACCGGCCCGGCTTTCGACGGCCGCGCGATTTCATCAATCGTAGTTAGGGGCAGCACCATGTATGTGGGTTCAACTCGCGCTGTTCGTGGAGTCAGTTCCGTTACAGGTGGCGGCGTCACGCTTGCTCCCGGTCTCCCGCCGTATGGGCTGTGGAAATCCACTGATGGCGGCGCGACCTTCACTCTCTTGGCACCTGAGGGTGTTTGTCTCAACCCGGCCCTACCAGGCGACGCCGGGAAAATCCAGGCGAGCTTCGGCTCTGCGCGTGGCGTCAACCACGTCGAATTTGACCCGAACTACGCGACGAACACGACGTTCTATGCAGCCGCGTTCCCGAGGCTTACCGGAAGCGGAGGCGGCGTCTGGCGCACGATCGATGACGGCGCTACTTTCACACAGATTAAAACGGCTCTTGCTCCCGCGAATATCAATGATCGGGCCGAGTTTGCCGTGACGCTGTTGGGAAGCGGGACCACGCGCATGTACGTTGGCGATGGCAACACCGGATCACCGACTGCACGTTTCTATCGCAGTGATGACGTCGCGACTGGCTCGCCGACGTTCATCGATATGACAACGACGCAGAATGCTGACTACTGCACGGGTCAGTGCTGGTACGACAACGTGGTCTACTCCCCGCCCAACAAACCTGATGTCGTTTACCTCGCTGGTTCTTTCTCCTATGGGACTTACGGCTTCGCAACGAACGGCCGTGCGTTCATCCGCTCGTCGGATGCGGGTGCGTCGTTCACTGACATGACGTGGGACGCGACGACGAACCCCACTCCGCCCGACACCTGCTGTCAGCCGAATCCAGTTGCGCCGAACGGTCAGCACCCGGACTCACATGCCATCGTAGAGGTCCCGGGGACGGACTCTGCAATCTTCGGCACGGATGGCGGTCTGATGCGCTCCAGCGGGGCGTTCGCGGACATCTCATCGCAGTGCACCACGTATCGCGGGCTCAGCGGCGAGGACCTGGCGCTCTGCGAACAATTGCTCTCTGCAGTCCCGACGTACCTCTACAATCTGAACAAGGGACTTTCGACCTTGCAGTTCCAAAGCCTGTCAGTTGCTGCTGATGATCCCAAGCATCTTCAGGGCGGCACGCAGGACAACGGCACGTTTGAGACCACTGGTTCAAAGGTGACATGGCCACAGATCATTTACGGCGACGGTGGCCAGTCTGGTTTCAACGTCGGCAACTCTGCCCACCGTTTCAACACGTTCTTCGCGAATTACACGGACGCGAATTTCCAGAATGGCGATCCGTTGAAGTGGGTGGTTATCTCCGGCCCGCTCTTCGCTGAAAGCTCACTTTTCTACAAGCCGATCATCGCAGACCCGGCTGTTCCTGGAACTATTTTCGTCGGCCTGACGAGCGTGTGGCGGACGCAGGACTGGGGCGGCAGCCAGGCGTATCTGGAAGCGAACTGTCCCGAATTCACCACGCCTGGAAACCAGCCCGGCTGCGGTGACTTTGTGAGAATCGGAGATGGCGTTCCATCGGCCTCGCTAACCTCTTCGGCTTGGGGCGACCGCGCCGGCGGTAACGTCGCTGCGGTCGAGCGCACGCCCAGTAACACAGCTACCCTCTGGGCAGCAACCACGATTGGCCGTGTCTTCCTCTCCAGTAACGCCGATGCCGCCGCTGGTTCTGTGCACTACACGCGGCTTGACTCACTCGCTTCAAATGACCCGAACCGTTTCGTCAGCGGCATCTACGTTGATCCCACAAATGCGAATCACGCCTGGATTTGTTATTCCAGCTATAGCTCTCTTGATCCAGCGGCCCCAGGTCACGTCTTCTCAGTTGCCTACGATCCGATTGGCGGCACCGCGACTTGGACGAGTCTTGATGGCTCGAGCCCGACGGCTTTCCCGGACTTCCCGGCGACAGACATCGTTCATGATTCGAACGGTGACCTGTATGTTTCGAACGATTGGGGTGTCCTGAGACGCGCGAACGGTTCGTCCGACTGGGTAGTCGCCGGAACCGGTCTTCCACAAGTAGAAGTCGCAGGTCTTACGATTGTTCCCAGCGCACGGAAGCTGTACGCTGCCACCCATGGGCGCAGCGCATGGCTACTGACATTGCCGTAAAGTTGGGTTATTTTCTGGGCGGGATAGTGAAAATCTATCCCGCCCATTCTTTTGCAGCGATGGCATCTGTTCTTAAGTACCCAATTTTTGCCTGCTTTTTTTTCTGCTTGCCGGCAACACATCGGTTGACGCTGCGCCGCCGGGATTCGTAGAAGGACACTTGAAGATTCTTTCATCGAGGGAAGTTGAGCTTGCCGATGGAACGCCGGCTGTAATCACAGGTGAAAATTACCCTGAATATCCACTGATTATCCGAACCCAGGACGAGAAAAAAGAAATCGCGCGTGTAACAGCGGACGGAAATGGAAACTATCACGTTGCGTTGCCGCCAGTCACTTATGTTTTAGATGTGCAGGGACGCGCGCCCGGGCATGTGCGCGCGAAACCGCAACCGTTCACTGTCGCCTCGAATCAGACCGTGCGCGTGGACATGGAGATCGACACGGGCGTTCGTTAAGGCAAGTCATTTCCGCCGCGATTTCGGGACGGGATTTTGGACTGGAATTGATTTCTCGTCCGCGAAATATCGCGCGTGAGTGAGCGGGAATCAGTCGTCGCTTGCGTCGCGTGCGGCTCTTCCACAGGAGAGCTCGGCGGCACAGTTGACAAATTGGCGTCTTGCTGTTGAATAATGCCTCAGGTTTCTTCCTCACCAGTCATTCTCTCGGTGAGGCGCTGTTTAGAATTTACCAGCTTTTAGTCAGGCAACTTCCAAGTCAGAAATCATAGGTCCTCACCCATGTCGGGACATAGCAAATGGTCGAAGGTCAAGCGGTTTAAGGGCGCGATCGACGCGAAACGCGGCAAGATCTTCAGTAAACTATCGAAGGAAATTACCATGGCCGCGAAAACCGGGGGTGGCGATCCCAATGGCAATCCGCGCCTGCGCAGCGCAATTCAGGCCGCGCGCGCGCAGAGCATGCCGAACGATAATATTGAGCGCGCAATTAAGCGCGGCACCGGTGAGGGCATTGACGCACAACAGTTCGACGAGATCGTTTACGAGGGTTATGCGCCGGGTGGTGTGGCAGTGATTGTTGAAGCCGCGACTGACAACAAGAACCGAACGGCCGCCGAGATTCGAAGCATCTTCACCAAAAATAACGGCAATCTTGCCTCGACCGGAAGCGTTTCATTCATGTTCCATAAGAAAGGCCAAATCACTATCCCGCGTTTGCGCATTGATGAGGACCGGCTTCTGGAACTTGCCTTGGAGGCCGGTGCCGAGGAGTTGACAACCGACGAGGATCAGTATGTTATTACCACTTCCCACGATCAGCTATATGCAGTATCT
>Ga0307278_10000100_pt1 | contig 41037 bp, 45 predicted proteins | sample ER_DNA_117_FD_194482 | JGI IMG/M metagenome (GOLD analysis project Ga0307278, IMG submission 194482) | Bulk soil microbial communities from the East River watershed near Crested Butte, Colorado, United States - ER_DNA_117 | ecosystem: Environmental > Terrestrial > Soil > Floodplain | place... | reverse complement strand
GCTCGGCCAGGACCGCGGCGAGCATGTCGACCCCGACCGGGTCCAACCCCGAGAACGGCTCGTCGAGCACCAGCAGCTCCGGGCCGTGCACCAGCGCCGCGGCGAGCTGGACGCGCTGCTGGTTCCCCAGCGAGAGCTGCTCGACCCGGTCGCCGGCGCGCTCGGCCACGCCGAGGCGCTCGATCCAGTAGGCGGCCGAGTCGTGGGCCTCGGCGTGCGACAGCCCGTGCAGCCGGGCGAAGTACTCGAGCTGGTCCCGGACCCGCATCTTGGGGTACAGGCCCCGTTCCTCGGGCATGTACCCGGTCCGCGTGCGTGTCTGCTCGTCGATGGGGCTGCCGCGCCAGAAGACCTGCCCGGCGTCGGCCTCGAGGACGCCCAGCACGATCCGCATGGCGGTGGTCTTGCCGGCGCCGTTGGGGCCGACGAACCCGAACATCTGGCCCTCGGCGACGGTGAACGAGAGGTCGTCCAACGCCACCACGTCGCCGTAGCGGCGCGTCAGTCCCTTCAGCTCCAGCACGTCGTCCACCCGTTCTCGCCCGGATGTCTGATTCCGACTGCACGATAGCAGCGGAGCCTGCCGCTGCCGTCCCGCCCGGGGAGGAACCCGGCGTCCTCCCCGGGTCGTACGGCACGCAAGGGCGCAGGTGCCTTCCTTACGCGGCCTTGAATCCGCCGACGTACACTGAAGGGGTTCGGTCGAGGGGAGTAGCTACCCTCCGACGCCCCGTCAGCACGCCGCAGCCTGCGCGGCCGGGGCTCGGGCCAGCGTCCATGGCGGCGAGACCTCGTCCGGACCGGTCGGCCCCGGCCGTCGTCGGGGCACCCCATGCAGGCACAGGAGCTCGATGATGACCCGAAGGAACTACCTCAAGACGACCCTGCTGCTAGCTGGCCTCAGCGGGCTGCTGCTGCTGATCGGCTCGCGGTTCGGCACCGTCGGCGTCACGATCGCGCTGGTCGCCGCCATCGCGATGAACGGCATCGCCTACTTCTATTCCGACAAGATCGCAATCCGGGCCGCCGGGGCGGTGCCGGTCACCGAGGCGGAGTTCCCGGAGCTGTACCGGATCGTCCGCGGCCTCGCCGACCGCGCCGGGATCCCCATGCCGCGGCTGTACGTCTCGCCCAGCCCGCAGCCCAACGCGTTCGCGACCGGCCGCAACCCCGAGCACGCGGCGGTGGCGGTCACCCAGGGCATCCTGCCCATCCTCGACCGGCGCGAGCTCGAGGGCGTGCTCGCCCACGAGCTGTCGCACGTGCAGAACCGCGACATCCTCATCTCGTCGGTGGCCGCGACCATCGGCGCGGTGATCACCTGGCTCGCCTATCTCGCCTACTTCATGCCCCTCGGCGGCGACGACGACGACGGCGGCAACCCGTTCGCGGGCCTGCTGATGGTGATCCTGGCGCCGCTGGCCGCCGGGCTCATCCAGATGGCGATCTCGCGCAGCCGCGAGTTCGGAGCCGACTCGACCGGCGCCCAGCTCACCGCCGACCCGATGGCGCTCGCCAGCGCCCTGCGCAAGATCGAGGCCTACGCGCGTGGCACCCCGCCGGCGACCACCAACCCGTCCACCGCCCACCTGTTCATCTCCAACCCGTTCAAGGGCGGCGCCGGCGTGGCCAACCTCTTCTCGACCCACCCCAGCACCGCCGAGCGGGTGGAGCGCCTGGAGCGCATGGCCTACGGCCCGCGCGTGTAGGTCGTCCGGCCCCGGCTGGGCCGTGCTACCCGAGCGTGTGGTGGGCGACGCCCACGGTGGCGCCCACCAGCACCAGCCACAGCGGGCTGGGGCGCAGGCGCAGCATCGCCAGCAGCGCGGCGGCGGCGATGACGGCGGTCAGCGGGTCGGTGATCGCGGTGCGGCCGAGGTCGATGGTGACCCCGGCCATCAGCCCGAGCGCGGCCACGGTGACGCCGTCCAGGGCCGCGCCGGCCCAGCGGGAGCGGCGGATCCGGCCGATCAGCGGCTCCAGGGCGGCGACCATCACGAACGACGGGAGGAAGATGGCGGCGGTCGCGACCATCGCGGCGGGGAACCCGCCAAGCAGGTAGCCGAGGAAGGTCGCGGTGGTGAACAGCGGCCCCGGGGTGACCTGGCCGGCGACCACCGCGTCCAGCACCTCGCGGGCGGACAGCCAGCCGAGCCCGGTGACCAGGTCGCGGCGCAGGAAGGCGAGCAGCGCGTAGCCGCTGCCGAACACCACCACACCGAGCTTGAGGAACTCGGCGGCGACGGCCGTCAGGGCCGGGCCGGGATCGCGGCGGGTCTGGACCGCCGTGGCGAGCAGCCCGACCGGGAGGACGTTGAGGAGCGCGCCGGCGCCGGGCCGCAGCCGCCGCCGGTTGCCGACCAGGCTCGCCACCAGGCCGGCGGCGGCGAGGATGACCAGCACGTTGACCGAGGCGAGGTAGCCGGCCAAGGCGGCCAGGCCGACGACCGCCAGGCCGGCCACGGCCAGCCGGCCCCGCTCGCGATGGCGCCGCAGCGCGCTGCCGGCCAGCTCCCACACCGCGACCGCGACCACGGCGATCACCACCGGCCCTACCCCGTACAGCACCCCACCGCCGGTGGGGGTGGACCCGTAGCGGACGTAGGCCCAGGCCAGGGCGAGCACGATGGCCATGGCGGGCAGGACGAAGCACACGCCGCCGACCACCAGCCCCGGCCAGCCGGCCCGCCGGCGGGCGAGCACGATGGCGAGCTGGGTGGAGCTGGGGCCGGGCAGGACGCTGACGGCGCCGAACAGGTCCAGGAACTCGCTGTCCGGCAGCCAGCGCCGTCGCCGGACCGTCTCCTCCCGCAGCATGGCGACGTGCACGGCCGGGCCGCCGAAGGCGATCGTGCCCAGCTTGAGCATCACCGCCGCGACCTCGCCGATCAGCTCGCCTCCACCTCGCCTAAAGGGGCTTGCGCATTACCCGTCATCCGGCCTGATCGCCCTCAGGGATCCCGTGGTCTTGGTAATGCGCAAGCCCCTTTAGGCGGCCTCGCAGGTAGGCCCGCTCCACCGGGTTGTCGGTCAGCTCGAGGGCGCGACGGTAGGCGGCGGCCGCCTGGCCGGCGCGGCCGAGGCGCCGGAGCAGGTCGGCGCGCCCGGCGTGGAGGAGGTGATAGCCGGCCAGCGCGCCCGATGCGTCCAGCTCGTCCATGAGCACCAGCCCCGCCTCCGGCCCGTGCACCATCGCCACCGCCACCGCCCGGTTGAGCGCCACCACCGGCGAGGGGGCCACCCCCATGAGCCGGTCGTACACCTCGACGATACGCCGCCAGTCGGTGGCGTCCGCGGTCGCCGCCGCCCCGTGCAGCGCGGCGACGCAGGCCTGAAGCTGGTAGGGCCCCGGCGGACCGCGTCGCACCGCCCGGTCCAGCAGCGCGACGCCCTCGCGGATCTCGTCCCGGTCCCAGCGGCCCCGGTCCTGGTCGCCGAGGAGGACCAGCTCGCCGCCGGGGCCGATCCGCGCCGTGCTGCGGGCGTCGTGCAGCAGCATGAGCGCCAGCAGCCCGAGCGCCTCCGCCTCGTCCGGCATCAGCGTGACCAGCAGGCGGCCCAGCCGGATCGCCTCGCCGCACAGCTCGCGCCGGACCAGGGCATCGCCGGCGCTGGCCGCATAGCCCTCGTTGAAGATCAGGTAGAGGACCGCCAGCACCGAGCCGAGCCGCTCCGGCAGCAGGTGGTCGGGCGGCACGCGATAGGGGATGCCGGCATCGCGGATCTTCCGCTTGGCCCTGACCAGGCGCTGGGCCATGGTCGGCTCCGGGACCAGGAAGGCGCGGGCGATCTCCGGGGTCGACAGGCCCCCGAGCGTCCGCAGGGTGAGCGCGACCCTGGCCTCCGGGGAGAGCGCCGGGTGGCAGCAGGTGAAGATCAGCCGCAGCCGGTCGTCGCCGATGGTGTGCATCTGAGGCTCCTGCCCGCGCTCGGCCTGCAGCAGGGCCAGCGTCGGCTGCCGCGCCGCCAGCCCGCGCTCGCGGCGCAGCCGGTCGATGGCCTTGTTGCGGGCGGTGGTCGTGATCCACGCCCCCGGGCGGTCCGGGACGCCTATGGCGGGCCAGCGCTCGACGGCCACCGCGAACGCCTCCTGGACCGCCTCCTCGGCGAGGTCGAAGTCCCCGAGGAGCCGGATGAGGGTGGCGACGGCCTGCCCGAACTCCTCCCGGAAGACCTGCTCGACGACCTCGCGGGTCGCGTCCGCCACCCTCACCCCTCCGGATCGCTCAGGCGGGGTACTCCATGATCGGGCGCACCTCGATCGAGCCGTCGCGCGCCCCGGGGATCTTGGCGGCGGTCTCGATCGCCTCGTCGAGGTCCTTGCAGTCGACGATGTAGAAGCCGCCGAGCTGCTCCTTGGTCTCGGCGAACGGGCCGTCGGTGGTGAGCGTCTCGTCGCTGCGGACCCGCACCGTGGTGGCCGTGCTGACCGGCTGGAGCGCCTCGCCGGCCTGCATCAGGCCGCGGTCGACGACGTCCTTGGTGAAGTCGTTGTAGGCCTGGTACTGGGCAGCCCCCTCGGCCTCGCTCATGCCCGCCTGGGACTGCTCGTCGCCGTAGATCAGCAGCGCGTAGCGCATGCGCCCTCCTCGTTGTCTGGCGGCGCCGTTCGCCGCCTCCATCCTGACGACGAACGGGCCGGGCCGGAATCGACAGCCCGCGCGGAACCCTACCGGTAGTTGGAGAAGCGCAGTGGGAGGCCCTCGTCGCGCTCCTTGAGCAGGGCGATCGCCTTCTGCAGGTCGTCCTTGTTCTTGCCGGTGACCCTGAGCTGGTCGCCCTGGACCTGGGCCTGCACCTTCAGGCCGGACTGGCGGATCGTCTTGGCGAGCGCCTTCGCCTTGTCCTCCGGGATGCCCTGGAGGAACGAGCACTCGATCCGGTAGCTGCCGCCGCCGGCGGGTCGCGGCTCCGAGGCGGTCAGCGCCTTGAGGGAGACCGAGCGCCTGACCAGCTTCTCCTTGAGGACGTCCAGGGCGGCCAGCGCCCGCTGGTCGGTCTTGGAGACGATCACCACGTCCTCGCCCGACCAGGCGACCGAGGTACCGGTGTTCTTGAAGTCGAAGCGCTGGCTCAGCTCCTTCCGGGCCTGGTTCAGGGCATTGTCGACCTCCTGGCGGTCGACCTTGGCGACGACGTCGAACGAGGAATCGGCCATGCGCAGGCTCCCTTCGGTGGGTCCCCCGGGGACGCTAGCACCGCGGTGGGGCTGGTACACTGCCGCCCGACCCCCGGGGTAGCCAAGTGGCCCAAGGCAGCGGTCTGTAAAATCGCCATTCGTTGGTTCGAATCCAGCCCCCGGGACCACACCGCACGCTGACAGACGACGAATGGCGGGAACCCGAATGCCCTCCACCGCTCAGGCCAGTGATCGGCTGGCGCTCGTGGAGCGCGGCCTCGAGGAGGTCCTCACGCGCGGCGAGCTGGCCGGCCTGCTCGCCTCCGACGTGCCCGCCAGGCACTACATCGGCTTCGAGATCTCCGGCAGGATCCACGTCGGGACCGGGCTGCTGTGCATGGCCAAGTTGCGGGACTTCCAGCGGGCCGGTATCGAGACGACGGTGTTCCTGGCCGACTGGCACACCTGGATCAACGACAAGCTCGGCGGCGACCCAGCGGCCATCCGCGAGCTTGCCAGGGGCTACTTCGCCGAAGGGATGAAGGCGTCGCTGCTGTGCGTGGGCGGCGACCCGGAGGCTGTCCGGTTCGAGCTCGGCTCCGACCTGTACCGCGACCGCGACGACTACTGGGCGACGGTGGTGGAGGTCGGCAAGCACACCTCGCTGGCGCGGATGCAGCGCAGCATCACCATCATGGGGCGCGAGGAGGGCGAGGCGGTCGACTTCTCCAAGCTGATCTACCCGGCGATGCAGGTGGCCGACATCTTCACGCTCGGCGTCAACCTGGTCCATGCCGGGATGGACCAGCGCAAGGCGCACGTGATCGCCCGCGACGTGGCGCTGCAGATGCAGCGGAACCCGCTGGTCGGTCCCGATGGCGCCAAGGCCAAGCCGATCGCGCTGCACCATCCGCTGCTTCTCGGGCTGGGAAAGCCGCCGGTATGGCCGGTCCCGGAGGACGGCAACCTGCGCGACCTGCGCACGGCCATGAAAATGAGCAAGTCCAAGCCCTCGTCGGCGATCTTCATCCACGACAGCCCCGACGAGATCGTCGCCAAGGTGCGCAAGGCGTTCTGCCCGCCGGGCGTCGTCGAGTTCAACCCCATCCTGGACTGGACCAGGCATCTGCTGTTCGGCGTCTTCGACGAGCCGCTGCGGGTGCGCCGCTCCGAGCAGCACGGCGGGCCGGTGACCTTCGATGCGTTCGAGGAGCTGGAGGCGGCCTACCGGCAGGAGCGGCTGCACCCGATGGACCTGAAGGGCGCGGTGGCCGACCGGCTGGTGGAGGTCCTCGAGCCGGCCCGCAGGCACTTCGACGACCCGGCGCGGGCCCACGCGCTCGCGCAGCTCGACGGGGCGCTCCGACCGCAGGCGGCGCGGCCCTAGCCAGAAACCCGGCATCGCGACGGTCGTTCGTGGATTCCAGGGATGGCCGCTGAGCTTGCCAGGCGGCGCCCGACCAGGCTCGAGGAAGGCACGCGATGGCCGAGCAGCCGACGACCCTGTTCGACCCGCCCGCCGGGGACCGCCCGGCCTCGCCGGCCTACCAGCCGGGCACCTGGCTCGCCGAGCCACGCCCCGGCGACCAGGAGGCGGACGCGGCCCCGCCGAGCGCCAGCCGCCGATCCGCCGAGCCCGACCGCCGCCTGCTGCTGCACCGCCTGCTGGACGCGGAGCGGCGCCTCGCGGGTCGCCGGCCCGGGTAGGATCACCGGCCCGCGGCCGAGCAGGGTCCAGCTCGGGATGGCGGGACAGCCTCGATCCAGGCCATGTACCATGCCTCCTCGGGTCGGAGTCAGCAGCTGAGGAGGCCCCGAGAGAGCATCCAGGAAGACGCAGTCCACGCCCCCCTAGCTCAGTCGGCAGAGCACATCCATGGTAAGGAAAGACCTGGGCCTATTCTCCTCGTCCGTTGACCAGCAGGAACAGCCGTTTGTGCAGGTCAATGCTGATCGTAGCATCTGGATCAAGTAGCAGCGACTGGCAGCAATTAGCACCGGCTGGCGACTAATGCTGATGAGTTTCTGGGCGAGAATCTGACAAATTGACCGGCTCGTCTCTGGTTGAAGCATCCAGTGCCAAGAGCCCCGAGACCCTCTTCGCGCAGTCCGCAAAGATAAGGATCGGTAGCCTGGTGTGCCGCTGCTGGCGGGCACGGCCAGATCGACGGACTCCAGGTCGACGACCTCACTTCGAGAGGCCTACTCCCTCATGGGTCGGCGATGACCTACCTTCGCGGCCGCCCGGCCGGGTGGCTCGCTTACGCCTGCCGGCGCTGGCTGCATCCCGACCCAGCGGACGTCAACCAGCGACCAATCAGTTCCTTCCGTACCCTTGGTAGCTGCGCGCAGCTCAGGCGCTCTCCTTCGTCCCCGGTGCTGGTGAACTTTGGGTCGCCGTGGCCTGTAGGGGGCCGGCCAGGACGCTGCCCAGTGCCCGGTCGATCAGCGCACCCAGGTCCCCCTGACCGTCGTGGGCCTGCCAGTCCTCGATGGCCACGAACAGGGCGGCGGCGACCGCGGCGGCGAGGGCGCGGACCTCCAGGTCGTCGGGGCGCACGCCCAGCCGGTGGGCGAGGATCTGTGCCATCCCGGCCGCCCAGCCGGCCTGCTGCTGCCGTAGGCGGGGCTGCAGCGCCGGGGTGCGAAAGCTCAGCTTGATCCGTTCCAGTAGGCGCTCTCGGTCCTGGTCGTAGAAGGTGGCCAGGCCGTCCACGATGCCGTGGCGCAGCGCCTCCAGGGCCGGTTCCTGGTCGGGCCGGGCGGCCACGAACCCGGCCAGGGTGGGTTGGTAGTCGGCCCAGAAGACGACCTCCTCCTTGGTCGGGAAGTAGCGGAAGAAGGTGCGGGGGGCCACCTCGGCCGCCGCCGCGATCTCCTCGACGGTGGTCGCCGCAAAGCCCTTGGCGGTGAACAGCCGCAGCGCTTCCGCCTGGAGGGTGCGGCGGGTCCGGTCCTTCTTGCGCTCCCGCAACGACTGTGGCGGCTGCTGGTGGGGGCGGGGCGTCTCCATGGTTGTCACTTTATGCTAAGTAGCACTCGTTGACAAATGGCATCCACTGACATACTGTCACGGCGGACGCCCGCAGCCGAAGGGGGAGCGGAGATGGACGACGAGGCACGGCGGGTCAGAATCCGGCAGTTCGTGGAGGCGGTCAACACCGGCGATTTGGGGGTGCTCGACGCCCTCTACCACGACGACGTGCTCATCCACTGGCCTCAGTCGGGTGAGGTCATCCACGGCAAGCACAACATCCGGGAACTCCGCCAGGCCTACCCGACCCCACCTACGGCCACTTTGGGCCGCATCATCGGCTCCGGCGACCTGTGGGCCATCGAAATGCTCTTCGACTACGACGGCGACCGATTCCACGTCGTCGTCATCCACCAGTGGCGCGACGGGCTGGTGGCGAGTGAGACGTCCTACTACGCGGCCCCCTTCGAGGCGCCGGCCTGGCGGGCCAGGTGGGTCGCCGACGAGCCGACCACGACGATGGTCGGGGTTCGAGAAGGAGGGTAGGACGATGGCCGTGTTCAACGGAGTGTTCCCGATTCTGCCCGGCAAGCTGGAGGCCGAGCGGGCCTTCGCCGAGGAGACCATGGGGGCGCGGCGCGCGGACTTCGAGGAGTTCCAGAAGCGCCGAGGGGTTACCCGAGAGAGCTGGTCGGTGCAGCAGGCACCCGATGGCAACGCCTTCGCGGTGATCTGGTTCGAGAGCCCCGACGCCGAGCGGGCCATCGTGGAGGTCGCGCGGGATCCGTCGGAGTTTGCCGCCTGGTTCCGCGAACAGGTGAAGGAGCTCAGCGGCATCGAGCTCGATCCCGCCCAGCCGCTCCAGAGCTCCTCGTCGACTGGAGGGCCTGAGCACCCAATCTTCACCCTGATCCAGACGCCAAATCCTGAATGCACGAGTGCCTGCGTGTCAGGGCCCCGGCAAAGTCGGGTTTCGTCACTATTGTCCGATGGCCCTTAGGTCGCAGCCCCGGCTCCACGAAACCCGGGACACACCAGGCTGTCTACCGAGAGGGGGGCACTATGGCCACAAGGCCTTGGCGAGCACGGCTCGCCTACAGCGTGCTGGGCGCGATGTTGCTTGCGCTGGCGAGCGCATTGTCGGCAGGCGCAGCTCCGGCTGAGGGGCTCATCGCCTTCGACAGCGACCGCGGCGGGCAGCTCGACCTGTGGACGATGCGGTCCGACGGGTCCGGCGCCAGGAAGCTCACCGACGACAAGGTCGCCGACATCTTCCCGGAGTGGTCGCCCAGCGGCAAGAAGATCGCCTGGGCCCGCGGTGACGCGGGTTCCGAGGAGATCTGGGTGATGAACGCTGACGGCACCGGCCGCCGCCAGATCACCTTCAACGCGTTTAGCGACATCGATCCCGTGTGGTCCCCGGACTCGAGTCAGTTGGCCTTCCGGTCGACTCGGGACGGCAACCGCGACATCTACGTCATCAACGTCGATGGCACGGGTGAGCGGCGGCTGACCACCGCACCGGGACTCGACTTCGCGCCGGACTGGTCGCCGGACGGCACACGAATCACGTTCACCAGCGACCGTAGCGGTGCCTCTGCCGTCTACACCATGAGCGCCGTCGACGGCAGCGATGTGCGGCAACTCACGCCGGACTCCCTGAATGCCGGCATCTCCCGGTATTCGCCGGACGGCAGCCGAATCGCGTTCGTGGACCAGCGCTGCCTCACCTGCACGGTACAGAGCGACGTATGGGTGATAAACGCTGACGGCACCGGTCTGCGGCGGGTGACGAACACGCCCGAGAACGAGACCACGGAGGCGTGGTCCCACGACGGCACCCGCGTGTTGGTGGACCTCGCGAAGCTGATAGACCACACCCTCGGCAAGAGCGACGTTGCCGTGGTGACGATGACGACCGGGGCAGTGATCAACCTGACCAATTCCAGCAGCGCCAGTGAGGCTCACGGCGACTGGCAGCTGTAACGACCACGTCCAGAAGGGGCAGGGCTCCGTCGTTCTGTCGTGATGTCGGTTTCATCCGAGGCTGATCCCGAGGGTGGCGAGCCCGCGTCGTCGGCCGGTTCGTGGAACTGGTCCCGCATCGACGGCTGGTCTTCACCTACGGCTGGTCTTCACCTACGGCTGGGAGGACGGACAGATGGGCGTGCCGCCCGGGAGCACGACTGTCGAGATCGACCTCGTCGAGGAGGACAGCGGGACGACCGTGCGCCTGGTGCATCACGGCCTGCCCCCCGAGGCCGTGGAGGACCACGAGCGGGGATGGGCGTACTTTTCTGGGCGTCCTGCGTGACACCCTTCTGTGAGGCGGCCTTGGAGGGCCCGGCGGGACGGGCTGTTGCGGCCGGCTTCCTCTCCGCATGCTGGTGGCTGGCGCGGTTACTTGGGCGGTAGCGAGGTAGCGAGGTGGCGTAGGCGAGGCCCCGGTCGACCCAGCGGCGCAGGTCGTCGTCCTCGGCGTGACCGTCTGCGTCCACCAGGAGCCAGCCCTTCATTGGCCGGCCCGTCAGATCGAATGGGCCGGGTGCCCGGCTCCCTCAGTGCCGCCTCGGCCGCGTCAGCGGCCACCCGCACGATCAGGTCGTGGCCCGCACGCCGCAGGCCATGTTGCCGTCAAGTAGGAAGGCCGAGTCCGCCGAACATCTTCTTCTCAGCCAGTCCAGGCTGGTCGCCGAGCAGGTCCCGGACCCTGGTGGCGAGGCCTTCGTCGTATGCCATCGCGCGGTCCTTTCATCGGTTTCGCCGCCGACCACAGCTGTTCCGGCGAGGATGGGATGATGCCTGGCGGTTGTCCAGAGGATGACTGTGGGCAGGCGGTTCCCGGCCACGCCGTAACGTCGATGTCATGGCTCCCGGTCGCGTTAGGAGGGCACGATGCGCCGTGTGCAGTTGTTCGACGTCAACGAGACGCTGCTCGACCTGGCCGCGATGGACCCGCACTTCCAGCGGATCTTCGGGGACGGCGGCGCGCGGGTGGCCTGGTTCAACCAGATGATCCAGTCTGCCCTGGTCTCCACGGTCACCGGGGCCTACAGCCAGTTCGGCGCCCTCGGCATGGCCGCCCTGGAGATGACCGCCGAGCAGGCTGGCATCCAGCTGGCTGACGGCGACCGGGAGGCGATCGCCGCCCAGATGCGGCAGCTGCCCGCCCATCCCGAGGTGGCCGGTGCCCTCCATCGGCTCCGAGATGCCGGGCTGCGGCTGGCCTCGCTGACTAACTCGACCGAGCAGGTCGCCCGGGCGCAACTGGAGCACGCCGGCCTCATTGACGCCTTCGAGCTGGTCCTGTCGGCCGACACGGTGGGCCGGCTCAAGCCGGCGCCGGAGCCGTACCGGATGGCGGCCGAGCGGCTCGGGGTGGCCATCGGGGAGATCCGGCTGGTCGCGGCCCACGCCTGGGACGTGGCTGGCGCAGCCCGGGCGGGCTGCGCCACCGCCTTCGTTGCCCGGCCCGGTAAAGTCCTGGACCCGCTGGTCGAGCGGCCCAAGATCATCGGCGCCGACCTGGCCGAGGTCGCCGAGGCCATCCTCGTCATCGACCACGGCGACGAGCGGCCGTGACCGGCGTGGACCGCGGCAGATCTGGTTGGACAGTGATGGCTATGGGGCCGGTCGTTTCCCCAGGACCCGCTTGAGGTTGCGCAGGTCCCGGGTGATGGAGCGACGCACGGCCAGGCCGAGCAGTGGGGCCGCCAGGGCGTAGAAGCGGCCGGCGTCGCCTTGGACCCGCACCGAGACTTCGGTGGTGCTGTCCCCGGCGTCACGGTGGCCGTAGGTCACCCGCATCGGGAACGGCGAGCACACCGACCGCATGGCCAGCCGGTCGGCGGTCAGCTCGGTGACCTCGTTGACGTACTCGACCCGGCGGCCGAGAAAGCCGGCGACCCGCTCGACCTGGCTGCCGACCCTGACCGGTCCCGGGGTCAGCAGCCGCGCGCTGCGGAGGCCGCCGATCCAACTGGTGTCGTTGGCCGGGTCCCGCAGGTAGGCCGCGACTTGGTCGCGGGGGCGGTCGATGCTGGCGGTGGCGGTGACGTCGACGGCCATGGGGGATCCTTCCGCTCAGGGTTGCAGGGATGGCGGGGGGCCGTCGCGGGCCGGGTCGTGGCCCGGGTCGCGCCCGGCCACGACCGCGGCCAGGCGGGGCAGGAACCGCGACCAGCCCTCGGTGTGCAGGGGGCGCAGCTCGGGGGCCAGGTCACGGTGGACCAGGTGGACCAGCGTGCCGCCAGGGTGCTCCGACAGCTCGACGGTGACGGTGGAGGAGCCGGGCGGGACCGGGATGGCGCCGCTCTCCCACCCCCAGGTGACGACCACCCGCCGGCCGGGGACGACCTCCAGGTAGCGGCCGCTGCACCACTGGCCGTCGGCGATCTCGAAGCGGAACCGGCCGTCGGGCCAGGGCTCGAGCTGGGCGTCGATGCCGATCCAGCGCACCAGCAGCTCGGGCTGGACGAACCAGCGGAACACCTCCTGCGGCGGCGCCGGGACCACCGCCTCACATGCGACTGCGTCATCGGCCTCCGGGGCCGGTGGGCTGGTCACCGTGGGCCGCCCCCCGCCTGCTGGTCCCGGTGCTTCTGCTCGGCCGCGACGGTCGCCGACAGCCGGCCCAGCCGCGCCCCCCAGAAGCCCTCCAGGGCCGCACGGACCTCGGCCAGCCGCTCGGTGTCGACCCGGTACAGGCGCTGGCTGCCGTCGGCCCGCACTCGCACCAGCCCGGCGTCGCGGAGCACCTTGAGATGCTGGGAGGTGGCCGGCCGGCTGGCGCCGACCGCGTCGGCGATCTGGGAGGAGGATCGCTCGGCGTCCCACACCAGCTCCAGCATCGCCCGCCTGGTCGGGTTGGCCAGCGCTCGGAGGGTCGCATCCACCGCCATCGATTCAGCGTAGTTGCAATTAAGGAACCATGCAATTCTGGCCGGATCACCGAGGCTGGGCCGGCCTGGGCGCCGCAAGACCAGGCTGCTCTGTCCCCGCCTCCAGATCACGACCGGGACGACCACCGGACCCGGATGTCAGTCAGCGCTGAAGTGGCGCACCAGCTCGCGGGCGTAGGTCCGCGGGGCGACCTCGGCCGCGGCGGCGATCTCCTCGATGGTGGTCGCCTGGAAGCCTTGCTGGGCGAACAGGCGCAGGGCCTCGGCCTGGAGGGTGCGGCGGGTCGGTCCTTCTTGCGCTCCCGCAACGACTGTGGCGGCTGCTGGCGGAGGGGCGCGACGTCTCCATGGTCGTCACTCTATGCTAAATGGCAGTCATTGACAAATAGCATCCACTGACCTACGGTCACGGCTTGGAGGGCTGCACGCAAAGGGGTGATGCACCGATCGGCGGTCGAACGGTGCGCCCAGACCACCCGTGGCCGGTAGCGACCGGCGCTGGTGGTGGCCGCGACGAGGAGGGGGGATGACCACAGGATGAGGCACCGGGTGATGGCGCGCACCGCTGAGGTGGCGGCGCCGGGCTACCACTGGCCCCGGGCAACGATCCTCAAGAAGGCCAGGAAGGCCAGGAAGCGTGAAGGGAGGCCGCGATGAAGGCCGCACGACTGCACGCCTTCGACGCCGCGCTGGAGCTCGACGAGGTCCCAGCGCCCGAGATCACCGGGCCGTTCGACGTCATCGTGCGCGTGGGTGGGGCCGGGTTCTGCCGCACCGACCTGCACATCATGCAGGGCTGGTTCAACAACATCATCCCCGTGGAGCTGCCGGCTGTTCTCGGGCACGAGAACGCCGGCTGGGTGGAGGCCGTCGGCCCGCAGGTCGCCAACCTGGCCGTCGGTGACGCCGTGGTGCTGCATCCGCGGATGTCGTGCGGGATGTGTCGGGCCTGCCGGATGGGCCGCGACATGCATTGTGCCGAGTTCATCTTCTCCGGGGCGACCAGCCCGGGTGGCTTCGCCGAGTACCTCAAGACCAGCGCCCGCGCCGTCGTCAAGCTGCCACCCGGGGTGGAGCCCAAGGACGTCGCCGCCCACGCCGATGCCGGCGTGACCGCCTACCACGCGGCCAAGAAGGCCGCCGCCGTGCTGTACCCGGACGCCAAGGCGGTGGTCATCGGCGCCGGCGGGGTGGGCCACATTGGGATCCAGTGCCTGCGGGCCCTCAGCCCCGCCGAAATCATCGTGGTCGACCGGTCCCCGGAGGCGCTGGAGCTGGCCCGGGAGTGTGGCGCCGAGCACACGGTGGTCGCCGACGGCAGCCAGGCGGAGGCGGTTCGGGAGCTGACCGACGGCGGTGGCGCCCAGGTGGTGCTGGACTTTGTCGGCGAGGGTACCGTCGCCGACGGTGTGGGCATGCTGGGCGCGGGTGGCAGCTACTTCGTGGTCGGCTATGGTGACACCCTCAGCGTGCCGACCATGCAGATGGTGCTGACCGAGACCAGTTTCGTTGGCAACCTGGTTGGCTCCTACGTCGATCTGGTGGAGCTGGTCGCCCTGGTCGCCAAGGGCAAGGTCACCTCCCACAACCACACCTACCCCCTGGGTGCGGTCAACGAAGTGCTCAACGACCTGAAGGAGGGTCGGCTGCAGGGGCGGGGCATCCTGGTTCCCGAGGGCGCCGCGGCCTAACCTCGGCCGTTCATGAGGGCATGGTTACGGTCGTGTCGGCGGCTGTCGGGTGTGAGTTCCGTTCTGGGCGGTTCCACGGCGGCCGTCGTGGCGCTGCCGGCCGAGGGCGGCTGGAGGCCGCCCGCAGGCGACGCAGGTCGTAGGTCATCTGTGCGCTGGTGTAGTCCGCACCGAGCAGTCCGGCAACCAGGCTCCGCAGGCTCTTGTTGGTGAAGCCGGCGACGGCGTGGACCATGACGCACAGGGCACCGGCCAGGGCCATGGCGCGTGGGTCCCCGAAGCGCATGGCTCCGGTTCGTTGGCCCTCCCGTACGTAGGGCTGTGAGACCCGCTCGAAGAGCGCGGTCTCGATGGCACAGCCCTGGCCGGCACCCACCCACCACCGTTGGGGGGCATCCCGTTGACCTGCAACGAGATCCAGCACCTGTTCGCCACCCTGGTCGCCGCCCCCGTCGCTGATCCCGGCCACCGGTTGCGCTGGTCTGTGTGGCGACGCCGGCACCAGGCCCGCGCCCGTGCCCGCCACTACCGCCGACAAGCCAACGGACCGTGAAGATCACGAACTCAGGTTGGAGGATTAAGGATGACGCCCTCGGCGCTGCTGGTCGAGGGCGTCATTCTGTTGCTTCGCTGTACCCTAGGACGATGCCTGCTTGGGATCCATGAGCAGGCGCTGTGCCGAGGTTTGGACCGCCGCTGCCTAGCAGTCGGCGGCGACGATCGGGCGAGGGACAGTGGCGCGGCGTGGCAGCCAAGTGCAGGGCAGCGAACCAGTCCGCACAGCCGAGCTGATCGCGGCGCTTTGCCTGGCGACGGACCTCGGCATGGGGTTCCCGTTCGAGCACGGCTTGCATACGACGCTGATCGCGATGCGCCTGGCCAACAAGCTGGGCATTGACCGACAGAGCGCATCGCAGACCTATTACGCCTGCCTGCTCTCCCACGCCAGCTGCACGACGGAGGCCCACGTCGCCGCGGAGGTCTGGGGCGGTTCGCTGACCACCAATGTCAACCCCGTCATGTACGGGTCCGCACGCGAGGTCCTCACGGGGATGCTCCGGGCGCTGCCCGATCCCGGGAGCCCAGCGCTCGTGCGCGCGGTGCAAACCGCGCGCCGGCTACCGAGGATGGTTCGGGTGGAGCGTCCTGCCCTCACCGCCGCCTGCGAGGTCGCCGGGTTGCTGGCAGAGCAACTCGGCGCTCCCCCTTCCGTGCCGGCCCTGCTGGCCCACCTGACCGAGCGATGGGACGGCAAGGGCCCACTGCGCCGAGCCAAGGGCGAGCAGATCCCCTTGCCGATGCGGATCGTCCACGTCGCAACCGACGCTGCCTTCCAGCGTCTTGTTGGAGGCGTGGATCACGCTGTGCGCCTGGTGCGCGAGCGTGCCGACCACGCCTTCGACCCGGAGGTGGCGGCCTGTGTGGTGGAAGGGGCCGGGGAGATCCTCGCGCTGGACGAGAGCGCCTCGGCGTGGGAGGAGGTCCTCGCGCTGGAGCCGCCCCCACCGTTGGTGTTGGAGGCAGAGGCGATCGATCGCGCGCTTGCGGCGATGGGGAACTTCGCCGACCTGACCTCGCCGTACCTCGCCGGCCACGCCGCCGGCGTCGCGGAGCTCGCTGCTGCGGCGGCACAGCACTGCAGGATCGACGCGGTGGGGGTGACGGCGATCCGACGGGCAGGGCTTGTCCACGACCTTGGCCGGGTGGCGGTCCACCCGCGGATCTGGCAGAAGCCCGGGCCGCTGAGCGCCGACGAGTGGGAGCAGGTACGGCTGCATCCCTACCAGACCGAGCGCGTCCTCTCGCGGTCTCCGTTCCTGGCCGCATTGGCGCCGATCGCGGGCGTCCACCACGAGCGCCTCGACGGCTCGGGCTACCACCGCGGCTGCGCGGGCGCCGCGTTGACGATGCCGGCACGCCTGCTGGCGGCCGCTGACGCCTACCATGCGATGACCGAGCCACGGCCGCGCCGGCAGGCGCTCGCGCCCGAGCAGGCGGCCAAGACGCTCGGCCAGGAGGCGAGCCTTGGACGGTTCGACCCCGACGCGGTCGCCGCGGTGCTCCAGGCCGCCGGCCAGCGAGTTCCACGCCTTGCGCGGCCGGCGGGGCTCACCGAGCGCGAGGCCGAGGTGATCGGGATGCTCGCGCGCGGACTGCAGACCAAGCAGGTCGCGCGCGCGCTGGGGATCTCGATCAAGACGGCCGACCGCCACATCCAGAACGCCTACGGGAAGCTCGGGGTCTCGACCCGCGCCGCGGCGGCCCTGTTGGCGATGGAGCACGGCTTGGTCGCTTGGGGAGAACTCCCAATTGGGAGGCCGAAGGCGAGGTCGTAGCGTCCTCCTCGGCCCGACAAGTTGCCGGGCTCGACCGCAATCGAAGGAGGACGCCATGACCATGGACGAGACTTGGGCGGGGACTGGCGGGATGACAGCAGGAAAGGTGCGCCGCTTCCAGCCGGTGAGGGACCCGCAGCGGTCGCCCTCGATTGGGGGGTTCCCCCGAAGCCACGGCACCGGCTGACCGCCTAGGGTCGTCCGGAACCGGATGAAGGGAGGAGAAGGATGGACCGCTCCAGCGGCCCAGAGCAGTTCGAGACCGTGATCATCGGGGGCGAACCGGTTCCCGCACACTCGGACGCGGTGGTTGAGCTCCATGAGCGGATGCTCGGTGCCTCCCCGGCACGCAGTCGACACATCCAGGTCCGCTCGGGTCGACGCGTCCATGTCATCGAGGCGGGCCAGGGCCCGCCGGTCCTGTTCCTGCACGGCGGGAGCACGTCCTCGCTCTCGCTCCTTCCTCTGCTCCAACGTCTTGAGGGTGTGCGGGCGATCGCCGTGGATCGGCCGGGGTTCGGGCTCAGCGACCCCGTTCACGTTCCCCGCGAGCGCTACCGAGACGCTGCCATCGAGTTCCTCGACGAGGTTCTGGACGAACTGAAGTTGGAGACGTCCGCGCTCGTCGGCAGCTCGGGGGGTGGGACCTGGGCCCTCTGGTATGCCCTCGCGCGCCCCGAACGCGTCCGTCGGCTCGTGCTGCTCGGGGCGGCCCCGCTCCTGCCCGGCACCCGTGTCACGGCGCCCCTGCGAGTGATGGCCGCACCCGTGGTCGGAGACCTGCTGGCGCGCGTGAAACCCAGCCCGAAGATGGTCGTTCGGTTCATGTCGTCGGTGGGCGAGAAGGACACCATCGTCCGCTACCCGGATCTGATCGAGGCGCTCGTCGCGGGCGGCAACGACCCGATCGCCTCGGCCGTGAGCCGGGCCGAGCATCGGGCGCTCATCTCTCCCTTCGGGTACCGACGTTCGTTGCGGGTGCACCCGGACGAGTTGCGGCGGCTGACCGTGTCGACGTTGTTGATCTGGGGTGACCACGACCCCTTCGGAGCGGTCAAGGCCGCGCAGGCGACGGCAAGGCTGATCCCCAAGGCGCAGCTCGAGGTGCTACCTGCAGGGCACGCCCCCTGGCTTGGTAACCCGGACCGAGTGTCCGAACTCTTGACCAGCTTCGTCCGCTCAGGAAGCGATGGATGAGCTTCGGATCCCGAAGGTCACGATCTCCGGCTGCAGTACTAGGCTCGACGCTGGCCCCAGACCTGGACGAGGGTGAAGTCGAGTCCCCAGCGGCCGGGGTCCTGGAGTTCGCGCTCCGCCGCCGCGCGGAGCCGCTCCAGTTCCTCGGGGTCGACCAGCGACCGTAGCAGCCCGTCCAGCGCGGTGAGGTACTGGAGCGGCTCCTGCAGGGCGGGATGCCCCGGAGGCAGTGCCTGGATCTCGGCCCGGACGTTCGGCTCGATACCGGCGCTGCGGAACAGCTCCAGTTGCGTGGCGGCGGCGTCGGGGTCGCCGCCGGCCTTGCGGAACGCCTCGATCACCAGTGGCTTCAGCCGGTCGAAGGCGGGTGCAGGCGGCAGGTGGTGCAGGGAGGCGGCGTCCACCTCTTCAAGGACCACGGTCCCGCCGGGACGGACCAGCCGCAGGTGGGTGGCCATCTGCTCTGGCCCGCGCCCCAGCGGGAAGATCAGCGCCCGGGCGTGCACCAGGTCGAACGAGGCGGGTTCCAGCTTGCTGGCGAACAGGTCGTCGTTGACCAGCGTCACGTTGCCAAGATCCTCCGTGGTCACGAACTGGCGGGCGGCGGCCAGCATCTCTTGTTGGATGTCGGTCCCGACGACCTGCCCGTCGGCGCCGACCCATTCGCTGAGCAGCCGCAGCCAGCCCAGCGCGCCGCAGCCGACGTCCAGGGCCCGGGCTCCCTGACCGTCGCCGAGCTCAGCGAGCAGGCGCCGGCCGGCGGGTTCCAACATTCGGGACCCTCGCTGCAGCCGCTCCAGCTCCCCGGCCTCACTGGCCAGCAGGTACGAATCCTTGCTCATGGCGTCTCCCATCGCTCGTCTGGCGCCGTCGAAGCGATCGTGAGCGCGCCTGATCGCAGCCTGATCGCAGCCTGATCGACGGCAGGTGGGTGGCTGCGATCAGGCTGCGATCCAGACCGGTCACCGTGACCACTGGCTGCTGTGGTCCGATCAATGAGGACGCGACCATGCGGGTCGAGGAGAGCATCATAATCGACCGCCCACCCGAGGCGGTGTTCGGGTTCTTGTCGGTCCGAAGCAACGACCCGGTGTGGATGGCGTCGGTGACCGAGTCGGAGTGGCTGGATCCGGCCGAACCCATGGGGGTGGGCCGGCGCGAGTTCCTCGACGAGGTGACCGAGTACGAGCGGGCAGACGGATCGCGCACCGCGCAGTGGCAGGGCCGATGGCGATCCACACAGCCTGCATCGCCGAGCCAGCAGAGGGAGGCTGCCGTGCGACCATCCTGTACGAGCCTGAGCGCCTTCCCGGTGGGGTGGTGGGAACGATGATTGCGCCGTTGACGGCCGGGATCGTCCGCCGCAACTTCCGGGCCGATCTCGCCAGACTCAAGGACATCCTCGAGACGGAGACGAAGGCAGCGCAGTAGGCGGGCTCGACGGGCGCCGTCTACCAGGAGTGGGCGTGGGGCGGTAAGGTCGAGCCGGCGTCGGGGAGGGGCGGTGGAGTTCCGGATCCTGGGATCTCTGAAGGTGGTGGCTGGCGGGGAGCCCCTCGGCCTTGGCACCCCGCGCCAGCGGAGGTTGCTGGGGCTGCTGCTGGTGCGCGCCGGCGAGGTGGTCTCGTTCGACCGTCTGGTCGAGGACCTGTGGGACGGCGACCCGCCGGGCACCGCTCGCCACACGTTGCAGGGCTACGTCCACCGGTTGCGCCGGGCGCTGGGCCCGGAGGAGTGGCGGCTGCAGACCCGGCCGCCTGGCTACCGGCTGAAGGTGTCGGCCGGCGAGCTGGACGCCCAGCGGTTCGACGACCTCGCCGCCGACGGCCGCCGCGCCCTGGTCCGGGGCGACCCGAATGCGGCCGCCGACCTGCTGGCTGCGGCGTTGGACCTGTGGCGAGGACCGCTGCTAGCCGACCTCGGCGAGGTGGCCGCCGTAGAACCTGAACGCGCCCGCTTGGAGGCGTTGCGGCTGACCGCGCTGGAGGACCGGATCGAGGCCGACCTGGCGCTGGGACGGCATATCCCGCTGGTCGGGGAGCTGGAGGGGCTGCTGGCCCAGCACCTGTTCCGGGAGCGGCTGTGGGGCCAGCTGATGCTGGCGTTGTACCGGTCAGGCCGGCAGGCCGATGCCCTGCAGGCCTTCCACCGTGCCCGGCAGATCCTGGCCGAGGAGCTGGGGATCGAGCCCAGCCGCTGGCTGTGCCGACGCCAGGAGCAGATCCTGCTGCAGGACGCCGCCCTGGACGCACCCGAGCCGCTGTCGCCACCACTGCCACGGCATAACCTCCCCGCCCAGCGCAGCAGCTTCGTCGGCCGCCGAGCAGAGCTCGCCGAGCTGCAGGGGCTGCTGGGGACCCGCCGGCTGGTGTGCGTGACCGGCCCGCCCGGGTCGGGCAAGACCCGCCTGGCCGTAGAGGCCGCCACCTGCCTGCTGGAGGCCTTCCCGCATGGGGTGTACTTCGTCCCGCTGGCCGAGATCGCCGGCCCGGAGCTGGTCCGGTCCGCTGTCGCCACCGCCCTCGCGATTCCGGAGCTGCCCGAGCGGCCGGCTGCCCAGGCGCTCAACGACCACCTGCGGTCCAGACGGCTGCTGCTGGTGCTGGACAACTTCGAACATGTGCTGCCGGCTTCGGTGACGGCGGCGGAGCTGCTGGATGCCGCCCCGGGGCTGACGGTGCTAGCGACCAGCCGGGCGCCGCTGCGGCTGTCCGGGGAGCAGGAGTACCCGCTTGCTCCCCTGCCGCTGCCCAACTCCGATGATCTGGCCGTCGACCCCATGGGCAACGACGCGGTGGCCCTGTTCGCCGACCGGGCCGCCGCGGTCGATCCCCGCTTCGTCCTGGGCGTCGGCAACGCGCCGCTGGTCGGCGAGGTGGTGGCGCGGCTGGACGGGCTGCCGCTGGCGATCGAGCTGGCCGCCGCTCGCCTGCGGCTATTCTCCTTGGAGGAGCTGGCCCGCAGACTCAGCCATGCCATCGCCCTGCTCACTGGGGGCCCGGTCGACCAGGCCCCCCGGCACCAGACCCTGCGCGACGCGATCGCCTGGAGCGACCGGCTGCTCGGCCCCGCCGACCGGGCGCTGTTGCGGCGCCTGGGAGTCTTCGAGGGCGGGTTCACCCTTGAGGCCGCCGATGCGGTCGCCCATGGCCTGCCCGTCACCGACGTCGTGGCCGGCATCGCCACCCTGGTGGAGGCAAGCCTGCTCGGCCGGCCGGTAGGACCAGGTGAGCCGCGCTTCTCGATGCTGGAGACGATCCGGGAGTACGCCCTGGAGCAGCTGCGGGCGGTCGGCGAGGACAATGAGATCGGCGGCCGCCATGCCAGCTTCTATGCGGGTCTGCTGGAGCAGGCAGAGCCGGAGCTCACCGGAGCGGACCAGGCGCGCTGGCTGCAGCGGCTGGAGGCCGAGCACGCCAACCTCCAGGCGGCCCTTGGCTGGGCCAGCCAGGGTGGAGACACCGACCTGGCGCTGATGATGGCCGCCAGGCTGTGGCGCTTCTGGCAGTTGCGGGGGCACTTCGCCGACGGCCGCCGCTGGCTCGAGGACGTCCTGGCTGCCGAGGGGTCCGCCAGCATGCCGCGTGCCAAGGCCCTGATCGGCCTTGCCGGCCTCTGCTACTGGCAGGGCGACTGGGATGCGGCCGAGGCCGCCTACCACCAGGCCCGCGAGCTGGCCGGGGGCCTGGACGACTGGTGGCTGGAGCTGGAGGCCCTGTTCGGGCTGGCCTTCACGCTGGCCTGCCATCGGGGCGACCTGCAGGCGGCGGCACCCATCGAGCAGCAGTTCCAGGCCCTCATCGCCGAGCACCCCGACCCGCTCGCGATCGGCTTGGGCTTGGCGACCTCGCAGATGATGCGGCTGTTCGCCGGGGATCTCGACGGCTCCCGCGCCTACGGGGAACAGTGTCTTGCCGGGACCCGCGTCTTGGGAGAGCGGTGGTACGAGAGCCAGATCCTGCGGACCCTGGCGCTCACCTCCATGCTGCAGGGCCGCTACCAGCAGGCCGAGGACGAGCTGCGGGAATGCCTCGACGTCGCCGTGGAGCTGGGAGACCTGGCCGGCGTGGCCATCGACCTCGATCGGCTGGGACAGGCCGCCGTGGCCCTCGGGCGGCCCCAGCGAGCGGTCGTGGTGGCTGGCGCGGCTTCCCGCCTTCGTGAGTCCGTCGGCGGTGGGCTCACGGTGGAGTCGGGCCGATGGGAGACCGAGCACCCCCGCGATGCCGCCCGACGGCTGCTCACCGAGACCGAGATCGACAGAGCCTGGGCGCAGGGACGCACCATGAGCCTGGAGGACGCCCTCGCCTACGCCCGCTCGTGATCCAGTCTCCGGATCAACCCTGTGACATCCTGCCCGACGGGTCATAACCGACCTCGAGATCGAGGAAACCCTGGGCGCACTGACACCCTCCATCCAGCCAATGTCGTGCTGGGACGGCCACGGCCCAGCCGCCCCAGGCGAACTGGTCCAGTGCCTCTCGTAGCCACGACACCCTGACCGGGTCGGCGCTGATCTCGGCCGCGGCCACGAGGGCGCCCGCCCGGTAGAACGGCTCAGGCCTCGCATTGGCTCAACCGCCGCGATGACCTGGTCGGCGTGGCCGTTGAGCAGCGCATCCGCGAGCGTGGTGAGCGCCTGGAAGGTGTACTCGAATACGTGAATCGGCCACTGCCGCGCGGCCAGCAGCGCCTCGATGGCTTCGTCCTTGCGCCCGGCGGCCAGCAACGCCACCGGCGGCCGACGCCGGCGGCGCCAGCCGGGCGAAACACCACCGCGCGGTGGCCTCGTCGAACCGCTCCCACGCCCACTCCACCACCAGCACGCCATCGGCTACCAGGGTGGTCTTCACCCGGTCCAGGACCTCGTCCAGGTCAGCCACGTGGTGCAGCGACGTGGACGCCACCACGCACTCCACCGGCTTGGGTGACTGGTACCGCTCGAACTCGACCTGGTGGTAGCCGGGCCCCTCCGGCGCCTCGGGGTCGACCCCGACCGCCTCGTACCCGCCACCCAGCAGCGCCGGGACGAAGCCGCCGAGCGGCCCGCAGCCGACCTCCAGCACCCCGGCGGGAGCGGGCGGCAGCTGGTCGCTGACGAACGGCCACGCCGCCGCCAGCCACCGCTCGTCAGGCGTCACGCAGGAACGTCCTTGCGGCGCTGCCATCGTTCACCCGGATCGCCTGCTCCCAAGCGTCGCGTTGACCGGCCTATGAGCAACCAGCAGGTCCCACTGGCTGATCTGGGCCGTTGGTGCGGTGATCCAAGCCTGATGGAACATGGTGCGAAGGCTGCACGGGTAGCCGGGAGGACCGGGCGGCCGACATCGTCGCGATCCTGGACGCGGGGCCTCGGCAGCTCGTGCCCGCTGCTCGACCATGGTGGGCCGCTATGGTTCCGGAAACGGCCGCCCGTGCGCATCCGGGCGCGGCCGCGCGGCAAGCGGGTGCACGACCAGCGGGTCGGGATGGCGCCTACCCACGGCGGCGCGCTGCTCGGCGTCCCAGTCGCTGGGGCGGCTGTGTGCTTAACGTGGCGATGGTGCCGTCGGCTTGCGTGCCCGAATGGGGTAGCCCCAGGTGCCGTACTGGCGGGCGCTGGCTTCGCCGCCGGCGCCGGCGAAGGTGTCGACCGGCGGGCCGAACTCGACCTCGACCAGGCCGACGCCGCGGATGATGGTCTGCCACCCTGCGCACGGCAGGGCGCCGGCAATTCACCCACTCCACAGGTCGATGTCCTTGAGCGCCCGCTCAGGTACCGGGCGCTCGAGGCAGATGTCGGCGATGCGGATGCGTCCACCCGGGGCGAGCACGCGGTGGACCTCCCGGTACACCCCGACCTTGTCCGGGCACAGGTTGATGACGCCGTTGGAGATGACCAGGTCCGCCCAGCCGTCCTCGATGGGCAGCTCCTCGATCACGCCCTGGCGGAACTCGACGTTGCCCAGGCCAAGCTCGTCGGCCAGCCGCCGGCTGCGCTCGAGCATCTCGGGGGTCATGTCGACCCCGATGACCTGGCCGTGGGGGCGGGCCCACAGGGCGGCCAGGAAGCTGTCCATGCCGCTGCCGGAGCCGAGGTCCACGACCCGATCGCCGGGCTGCGGGTGGTCCCAGTGGAAGGGGTTGGCGACCCCGGCGAACGCCTCGCAGGCCGCCTCGGGTAGCTGGTCGAGCGGCGAGGGCGGGTAGCCAAGCCGTCGGGCGTGGGCCCGGCCGGTGTGGAAGTGGTACGCGGCGGTCGGGTCGGCCGCGACCGCCCGGTACTTGGCCTGGACCTCGGCGCGGAGTTGGGTGACGTCGACCGGGGCGGTCGTCTCGGTCATGGCTGGGTTTCCCTTCGCCCGGGCTTGGCTGCGGCGCCTGGCCGGATCAAGCAGCCGGCTTGGTAGCGGCGATGACGATGTAGCCGAGGTAGGGCACGGCGCGCTGCATGCGGGGCATGAGCCAGGCCATCTTGCGCAGGTAGCTGGGCCGGCTCATCGCGCGGGCGGCGATGGCCAGGGCGCCGATGTCGGCGCGCTCCACCTTGACCTGCCCGTCGAGGCCGGCGCTCGCGACGTTGCGGCTGGCGCGGGCCAGCATGAGCGGGGCCAGGTCGGCGGCGGTCACCTGGGCGTTGAACCGTTGGGCGACCTGGATGGTGGTGGTGGCGACCCCGCAGCCGAGGTCCAGGACCTGTTGGCCGGCCGCCAGGCCGGCAAGCTCCAGCAGCTGCTGGGTGGAGCGGCGGCCGCCGGGGTGGATGACTCGCTTGCCGAGCACGGCCAGGAACGCATAGGGGTCCAGGGACTGGATCTCGGCGGCTGACGGTCGGGTCGCCGCCGGCGGGGTGTGTCGTGGGGCTGCCGTCATGGCCCTGCTTTCCCTGTCGGTGGGGCTTGCCGCCCGGTCGAGCACGGACTATCCTACTCACCACTCAACTTGTCAATAGGCTACTTGAATAGTTTGCTGGGAGGCTACGGATGGTGGACCGGGCGGCCAAGACGGCACTCTTCGACGAGTTCGCCCGCGTCGGCAAGGCGCTGGCCAGCGGGCGGCGGATCGAGCTGCTGGACGTGCTCGCCAACGGCGAGCGCACCGTGGAGGGGCTGGCGGGCGAGGTCGGCCTGTCGGTGGCCAACACCAGCCAGCACCTGCAGGTGCTGCGCCAGGCCGGCCTGGTCGCCACCCGGCGTGACGGCAACTCGATCCACTACCGGTTGGCCGCCCCCGAGGTCTTCGGGCTGTGGCGGGCGCTGCGGACCCTGGCCGCCGCCCGCCTGGCCGAGGTCGAGCGGCTGGCCGCCGCCTACCTGGGCGCCCGCGACGAACTGGAGCCGGTCACCCGCCAGGAGCTGGCCCGCCGGCTGCAGGACGGTGACCGCCTGGTCGTGCTGGATGTGCGCCCGCCCGCCGAGCACGCCGCCGGGCACCTGCCCGGGGCGGTGTCGATCCCGCTCGCAGAGCTGCGCCGGCGGCTGGCGGAACTCCCCCGCGACCGGGAGATCGTCGCCTACTGCCGAGGGCCCTACTGTGCCTTCGCGCACGAGGCCGTCAGGGTGCTTGACGAGGCGGGCCTTGCCGCCAGGCGGCTGGAGGACGGGCTGCCCGAATGGCAGGCCGCGGGCCTGCCCGTGGTCGCTTCCTGAACCTGAACCGGCAAGGAGCGTGGCCGTGAACGGGATCGAGGTCCACCCGCTGGTCGACGAGGGGCTCGGCAACAGCGCCTACCTGGTCGAGCTCGGCGATGGGCGGGCGCTGGTGGTCGATCCGGGCCGTGACCCTACACCGTATCTTGAGCTCGCCCGCCGCCGGCGGCTGCGGATCACCGACGCGGTCGAGACGCACCTGCACGCCGACTTCGTCTCCGGGAGCCGGGAGCTGGCGGCTCGCGGCGCGCGGGTGGTCGCCGCCCGCGCCGCCAACCTCCAGTTCCCCCACCACGGCATGGACGACGATGAGCAGCTGCAGCTGGGTGGGCTGGTGCTGCGGGCGCTGGCCACGCCCGGGCATGCCCCCGAGCACCAGGCCTGGCTGCTGGTCGATGGCGGCCGGCCGCTGGCGCTGTTCTCGGGCGGGGCGCTGCTGGTCGGCGGGGTGGCTCGCACCGACCTGGTCAGCCCCGACCAGACCGGACCGCTCACCGGCGCCGCCTGGCGCTCGGCCCAGCGGCTGCTGGAGCTCCCCGACGACCTGCGGGTGTACCCGACGCATGGGGCTGGGTCGTTCTGCTCCACCCCCGGCGGTGCCGAGCGGACCACCACCATCGGCGCCGAACGAGCCCACAACCCGCTGCTCACCGCCCCCGACGAGGCCGCCTTCCGCGAGCGGCTGCTTTCCAGCCTCGGCAGCTTCCCCCCGTACTTCCTGCGGTTGCGTGCGGTCAACCGCCGCGGCCCTCGGGTGCTCACCGACGACGATTGGGCCCTACCAACGGTGCCGGTCGAGCAGGCACGGCGCCGGATCGGCGACGGCGCGGTGCTGGTCGATGCCCGCCCGGTCAGGGCGTTCGCGGCCGGCCACCCCGCCGGGGCGCTGTCGATCGCGCTGCGGCCGGCGTTCGCCACCTGGTTGGGCTGGCTGGTGGAGCCCGACCGGCCGCTGCTGTTCGTGCTGGAGGACGCGCAAAACTGCCGTGAGCTGGTGCGCCAGTGCCGCGCCATCGGCTACGAGCAGCTTGCCGGGGAGCTGGCCGGCGGGATGGCCGCCTGGCGGGCCGCCGGCCTGCCCGAAGGCCGCCTGGAGCTGGTCGGCCCCGAGCACGCCGGCGATGGGCTCGTGCTCGACGTCCGACAGGCCAGCGAGGTCGCCGGTGGGCACCTGCCCGGCGCGGTCGCGGTCGAGCTCGGCGCCCTCGACGGCGGCCGTGGCCTGCCGGAGGGGCCGCTGCGGGTGATGTGCGGGCATGGCGAGCGGGCCATGACCGCCGCCAGCCTGCTGGCCCGCGCCGGCCGCGGCGACCTGCGGGTGGTGGTCGGTGGCGGACCGGCCGAGTGGAGCGCCGCCACCGAGCACGCCCTGGCAGGCTCGTGAGGCAGCCGGCCGGGGGCCAGGCGGGGGTGCGCCTGGGCCTGCGCGTCAACCTCGCCCAGTTCGGCCTGCTGGTCGGGGTCAACGCCCTGGTCGGCGGGATGGTCGGGCAGGAACGCACGGTGCTGCCGCTGCTGGCCAAGGAGGTCTTCGGCCTGCAGGCCGTCACCGCCGCGCTCACGTTCATCCTCGCCTTCGGGACGGTCAAGGCGGTCACCAACCTGGCCGCCGGTGCGCTGGCAGACCGCTACGGCCGCAAACCGGTGCTGGTCGCCGGCTGGCTGGCCGGGCTGCCGGTAGCGCTGCTGCTGATCTGGGCGCCGAGCTGGGGTTGGGTGGTCGCCGCCAACGTGCTGCTCGGCGTCAACCAGGGGCTGTGCTGGTCGACCACGGTGATCATGAAGATCGACCTGGTCGGGCCGGAACGCCGCGGGCTGGCGATGGGCCTGAACGAGGCCGCCGGCTACGGCGCGGTGGCGCTCACCGCCTACCTGACCGGGCTGCTGGCGGCCCGCTACGGGCTGCGACCCGAGCCGTTCTACCTCGGCGTGGCCTACGCCGGCCTCGGTCTCGGCCTGTCGGCGCTGCTGGCCCGCGAGACCCGCCCGTACGCGCGGTATGAGGCCACCCGCCACGGGGCCGACACGGCCGGGCTCGGTGCCGAGCCGCCGTTGCGCCAGATCTTGGTGCTGACCAGCTTCCGGGAACGGGCGCTGTCGGCGGCCAGCCAGGCCGGCATGGTCAACAACCTCAACGACGGGCTGGCCTGGGGCGTGTTACCGCTGTTCTACGCCACGGCTGGTCTGCAGGTCGGCCGCATCGGCGTCTTGGCCGCCCTGTACCCGGCCGTGTGGGGGGTGGGGCAGCTTGCCACTGGGGCCCTGTCGGACCGGATCGGGCGCAAGTGGCTGATCGCCGGCGGCATGTGGACCCAGGCGCTGGCGATCGGGCTGATCGCGGCCGTCGGCAGCTTCTGGCCCTGGGCCGCCGGAGCGCTGCTGCTGGGCGCCGGCACCGCCATGGTCTACCCGACCCTGCTGGCCGCCGTCAGTGACGTCGCCCACCCAGCCTGGCGGGCGTCGGCGGTCGGCGTCTACCGGCTGTGGCGTGACGCCGGGTTCGCTGTCGGGGCGCTGCTGGCCGGGATCGTCGCCGACCTGGCCGGCCTGGCCGCCGCGATCTGGCTGGTCGCCGCCCTCACCGGCCTGTCCGGGCTGGTCGTCGCCGTGCGCATGTACGAGACCCACCGGCCGGCGGCCCAACCATGAGCGCCAGCCAGCGCCGCCGGACGTCCGAGGCTCACGGGCACACGGGAGGGGCCGGCCGAGGTCTACCGCACCGACGTGGAGCCTGCCCTGGCCGCCAAACGCCCAGGTGCACATGGATATGGGTGGGTTGCCTGCCCGTCGAGGACCAACCCTGGAGGTGGCATCGTGACGGTCAGGGATGAGCTACAGGCACGAGCCCTGTTCCAGCAGCGCTATGGAACTGCCGCCGCGCCGGTCGCGCGCCGGATCGAACGGCGGGTCATCGGCGGTGACTGGGGCGCCAACGGCTACACCACCATGGTCCAGGCCGACACCCTCGCCCGCGGGCTTGGCCTGTCGGCCGCCGACCGCCTGCTGGACATCGGCACCGGGCGGGGCTGGCCCGGGCTGTACCTGGCCGCCCGCACAGGTTGCCGGGTGGTCCTGGCCGACCTGCCGCTGGAAGGGTTGCGCGTGGCCGCCAACCGCGCCGCCGCCGAAGGGCTCGCCGCCCGCGTCAGGGTCGTTGTTTCCGCGGCGAGCGGCCTGCCGTTCCGGGCCGGCAGCTTCGACGCCATCATCCACACCGACGTGCTGTGTTGACTGCGCGCCAAGCTCTCCGTGCTGAGAGCGTGCAGGCGGCTGCTGCGCCCCGGCGGGCGCACAGCGTTCACCACCATCCTGGAAGCGCCGGGCCTGGCACCGGCGGCGCGGCGGCGCGCCAGTGCCGCCGGCCCCCGGGCGGTCGCGATGCGCAGCGACCACCAGCGGCTGCTGCGCGCCGCCGGCTTTCAGGACATCACCGAGCTGGACGTGACGGCAGCGTTCCGCGCCACCGCCGCCGCCTGGCTGGCCGAGTCCGACGCCCACGCCGACCAGCTCGCCCGGCTGGAGCCGCCCGGCGCCTTCGCCCAGCGCCAAGCCGACCGGCGCGCCATGCTGGCCGCCATCGACGGCGGGCTGCTGCGCCGCGCCCTGGTGTTCGCCCGGCGAGCATGAACCGCGACCCCCACGAAGGAGGCGACCGGCCGATGCAACCACCACCGTCGCTGTCACCGGAGACCTTGGCAGCGCAGGCCCTCGGTGAGGTCGACCCGGTGTCCGGCGGGCTGGCGCCGGCCATCCAGCTGTCGACCAACTACGAGCAGCAGCCGGACGGCTCCTACCGGCAGGACCGCGTCTACACCCGCGCCGACAACCCGACCTACGAGACCGCCGAGGGCCTGCTGGCGGCGCTGGAGGGCGCTGGCTGCGCCTGCGCGCTGTTCGCCTCCGGGATGGCGGCGGCCACCGCGATCTTCCAGGCCCTGCTGCCGGGCGATCACGTCCTGGTCTCCCGGGTGCTGTACTGGGGGGTGCGCAAGTGGCTGGCCGAGTTCGCACTCACCTGGGGCCTGGACGTGGAGTTCGTGGACGCCACCGACCTGGAGGCCGTCGGGTCGGCCATCCGTCCGGGCCGCACCCGGCTGGTGTGGGTGGAGACGCCGGCCAACCCGATGTGGGAGGTCACCGACCTGGCCGCCGTCTGCGAGCTGGCCCACGCCGCCGGCGCTCGGGTCGCGGTCGACAACACCGTGGCGACCCCGGTGCACACCAGGCCGCTGGAGTTCGGCGCCGACCTGGTCGTGCACTCTGCCACCAAGTACCTCAACGGCCACAGCGACGTACTGGCCGGTGCGGTGCTGACCGCCCGCCGTGATCCGTTCTGGGAGCGGATCCGCTCCTGGCGGCGCAACGCCGGCGCCGTGCCGGGCCCGTTCGAGGCGTGGCTGCTGCAACGCGGCATGCGGACGCTGTTCCTGCGGGTGCGGCGCGCCTCCGACAGCGCCCTGGCGATCGCCCGCCACCTGCACGGGCACCCGGCGCTGACCGCGGTGCTGTACCCGGGCCTCGAGTCCCATCCGGGCCACCAGATCGCGGCCCGGCAGATGCGCGGCGGGTTCGGCGGGATGCTGTCGATCCGGCTGGCGGGCGGCGCGGAGCAGGCGATGGCGGTGCTGGGCGCGGTTCGGGTGTTCAAGCGGGCCACCTCGCTGGGCGGGGTCGAGAGCCTGATCGAGCACCGGCGCAGCCAGGAGGGGCCCTCCTCCCCGGTGCCCGAGGACCTGCTGCGCCTGTCGATCGGCATCGAAGCCCCCGAGGACCTGCTGGCCGACCTACAGGCCGCGCTCGCAGCGGCCCGCCCGACCACGCCCGCTGCGGCGCCACCGCCGCACGCGTCGGGCTAGGAGGCCTGCGCCACGATGGACCTGGTCGACAGGGCGACGGCCGCGCTGCAGCGCAGCGTGCTCCCCACCGTCATCGCCCGGGGCGGGGCCGTGCGGGTGGTCGCCGTCCAGGAGGGCGTGGCGACCCTGGAGGTGCGCGGCTCCCCGGGCGCCGTGCTCCCGCTGGCCTCCCGCATCCAGCAGCTGCTGGGCGTGGCCGTCCCCGAGATCACCAGCGTCCGGATCGTCGGTCCCGGCGCCGAACCGCCGCCGGCAGGTTGCAGCGAGGATCTCGCCGACCGGGTTCGCCGGGTCCTGGACGCCGAGGTCAACCCGGTAATCGCCGCCCACGGCGGCCGGGTGGCCCTGGTCGAGCTCGACCAGGGCTGGGCCCACATCCGCCTGGAAGGCGGGTGTCAGGGCTGCAGCCTGGCGGAGGTGACCATCCGACAGGGCATCGAGCCGCTGCTGCGGGCGCGCGTTCCCGAGCTGGTCGGCCTGGCCGACGTCACCGACCACGCGGCCGGCACCGACCCGTACTTCTCGGCAGAGAAGCGGTGACCCGCATGCCGGCGAGCCTCGGCGTGCCGCGCGTGCTGCTGCTGGTGCCCGCCCGCACCTACCGGGCGACCGACTTCCTGGTCGCGGCCAGCCGGCTGGGACTGGAGCTGGTGGTCGGCAGCGACGGGGCCCTGCCGCTCAGCCATGCTCACGTCGTCCGGGTCGATCCGCAGGACGTGGAGGCCAGCGCCGATCGGCTCGTGGCCCGTTGCGGCCCGGTCGACGCGGTCGTCGCCGCCGACACCCCGATGCTGGTGCTGGCGGCGGCGGTGGCCGCCCGCATGGGCCTTCCCCACAACCCGGTCGAGGCGGTGCGGGCCGCAGCCGACAAGGCCCAGCAGCGACGCTGCTGGGCAGCCGCCGGCGTGGCCCAGCCGGCGTTTCGGGTCCTGCCCGCCGGCGCCTCGGAAGGTGCCCTGCAGGACGCGGCAGCGCGGGTGGGGTCCCCGTGTATGGTCAAGGCGGTGTCGCTGAGCGGCAGCCAAGGGGTCTTGCGAGCCGACGACGCGGCCAGCGCGCTCGTCGCGGCCGGGCGGATCCGGCAGATCCTGGCGGATGCCGAACGGCCCGCTGATGAGCCCCTGCTGGTCGAGGCGTACGTGCCCGGCTGGGAGCTGAGCATCGACGGGCTGTTGACCGGCGGCCAGCTGACGGTCACCGTCGTGTTCGACAAGCCCGACACCCCCCAAGGCCCCACCTTCGAGGAGACCATGCTCGTGACTCCTTCCCGGCTGCCCCAACCGATCCTGTCCGACGCCATCCGCACTGCCGAGCGCGCCGCCACCGCGCTCGGGCTCCGCCACGGCCCGATCCATGCCGAACTGCGACTAGACGCCCGCGACCACGGCCAGCAGCCGACCATGATGGAGCTGGCGGCCCGCTCGATCGGTGGCCTGTGCTCACGCGCCCTGCGGTTCCTGGACGGGGTGAGCCTGGAACAGCTGGTGCTCGCCAATGCCCTGGGCCATCGGGTGCCGTCCCACCGCCTGGCCCGACCCGCCGGCGTGCTGATGCTGCCCGTGGAACGCGCGGGCATGCTCCAGGCCGTGGACGGCCGGGCCGACGCCGCGGCCGTCCCGGGGATCACCGGCCTGTCGATCACCATCCCCGTCGGCCACAGCGTCCATCCGCTGCCCGAGGGTGACCGCTACCTGGGCTTCCTGTTCGCCGAAGCCGCCACCCACCAGGAGGTCGAGCAGGCGCTCCACGCCGCCCGGCGGCGGCTGCGCGTCATCATCCGGTGAGCGGCTGCGCCGCCCGGATGATGCCGTCCAGGGCCTGACCGATCCGTTCAGCGGCCTGCTCGCGGTCGGGCTGGCCGGCGTCCAGCCACGCCATGACCGCTTCGACCGCCGCTGTGGGGGCCAGCTGCGCGGCCCACCCCGCCCACGAGCGATCGGGGATCGTCCCGGCGAGCTCGGGGCGTGCGGTGGCCACCATGGCACGGTGCAGCCGGTCGGTCCCTGATCAGGCGACCAGCTGAGGGATTGGGAGGGTAGCGCAGTCCTCTGGTGGCCGTCAGCCGCGCGCGCCGGCAGGCTTGGGGACTCCGGCTTCCCTGCCGATGGTCGATGGCTGGATGTTGTGGTTGAGGCGGAACAGGTTGTCGGGGTCGTGGCGGTCCTTGAGCGCCACCAGGCGGCGGTAGGTGGCCTCGCCGTAGGCGGCTGGCACACGCTCTGCGTCGTCACCTTCGAGGAAGTTGACGTAGGCGCCGACCTGGTGGGGCCCGATGGCGGAGTAGAACTCCCGTGCCCAGGCGATCTCGTCCTCGCCGGGCTGGTGCGGGAGCCACACCGTGTTGATGTTGAGGGCGTGGGCGGCGTGGCGGTGGGCGTAGGCGGTGGCGTCCTGGTCGACGTCGGCGATCGCGCCGCCGAGGTGGAACAGCACCGCGTAGCTCCAAGGGGACCGGATCCGCGATGGGTGCTCGATCAGCGCGCCGATGACGTCGTCGTGGAGGGCGGGGAGGTTGGCCGACTTCCAGTAGTAGTGCCAGCCGTGGGGGACGGTGGCGTCGACCAGGGCTTGCAAGGCCGTGTAGGGGCGCAGGTCCACCAGGTCCAGCAGCGGGCGGCCGAAGTCCCGCAGCGGGGCGAGCGCACGCTGGCCGGCGGCGGGGTCGCCCAGGTAGCACATGGTGATCATGCACACCGGTCGCCGGTGCAGCTCCACGGGCAGGCTGGGCAGCGGTGGCGCTCGGCGGAGGGTGACGATGGTGGCGACCTCGTTGGCCGCCTGGGCGACGACGTCCTGGTAGAAGCGCAAGACCTCGGGGCCGTCCTCCAGCGGCCATAGCACCGGTCCAGCCAGCACCTGGGGGCCGATAGGGTGCAGCCGATAGGTGAAGGCGGTCACGACGCCGAAGTTGCCACCGCCGCCCCGGAGTCCCCAGTACAGGTCGGGGTGCTGATCGGCGCTGGCGGTGATGACCCCGCCGTCGGCGGTGACGACCTCGGCCGCCAGCAGGTTGTCGACGCTCAGCCCGAACCGCCGCATCAGCCAGCCGATGCCGCCGCCCAGCGTCAGCCCGGCGATGCCGGTGTGGCTGACGATCCCACCGGTGGTGGCCAGCCCGAATGCCTGGGTGGCGGCGTCCAGCTCGCCCCACAGCACACCAGCCCCGGCGTGCGCGGTGCGGGCCCCCGGTGAGACCCGGAGGTCTTTCATCGGTGACAGGTCGAGGACCAGGCCGTCGTCGCAGACGGCGGTGCCGGCCACGCCATGGCCGCCGCCGCGGACCGCGACCAGCAGGTCGCGCTCGCGCGCGAACCGCAGCGCGGCCACCACGTCGGCCACGCTGGTGCAGCGGGCGATGTGGCTGGGCCGGCGGTCGATGGCGCCGTTCCACACCAGACGGGCCGCGTCGTATCCCTCCTGGCCGGGGGTGAGCAGCTGGCCGGCGAACCCGGGGATCTCGGTGGAGGGTGCTGCTGGGGCCGCGACGGGGCCGATGCCGACCGGCCGGGGCCGGGGCTGCTGTTGGATGGCGGTGCGGCGCCGGTTCCAGGTCGGCAGCGCCCCAGCCAGGTGGCGAGGCCCGATCACGCTGATGTCGCCGGCGCGCAGCGCATCGCCCCACTCGACCAGCCCCAGGTGCCAGCGCGCGAAGGTCTGGGAGTCCTTCACGACCACCACCAGGTCCTCGTCAAAGCCCGGATGCTTGTGGCACAGCTCGGCGTCGTTGTGGTCAACCAGCAGCCACAGCCGCTGCCGCGGCGGCGGCTGGTCGGGGAACTCAAAGCGGACCAGCACGCGCCGGTCGGGCAGCTGGTCGCGCTGCAGAAAGGCGGTGCACCACGCCCACAGCACCACATCGGGGCTAGCGGTGGCCGGCGCCAACTCCAGCCAGCGCACCCCCCAGTCACCGATCGCCTGCAGCACCCCCCACAGCTCCCGGCCCGCTGCGGTCAGCTGGTAGGTCGACCCGTTGCCGTCCGGCTTGGGCTCGATCTGGACCACCCCGGCACGCTCCAGCTCCTGCAAGCGCGTGGACAGCAGGGTCCGTGAGATGCCCGGCGCGCCGGACGCGAGCTCGCTGAAGGTCGTGCAGCCGTACAGCAGGTTGCGCAGGATGATCGGGGTCCACCGCTCGGCCAGGATCTCCGAGGCCCGCGCGATGGGGCAGAACTGGCCGTAGGTCCGCATGCTCGGAGTCTCCCACCACCATCTCGCCCAGGCCAGTACAGATCGTGGACCCCTACCCGGTACGAGGGCACCGGCCAGCAGCGTCGACCAACCGTGCGTTCCAACAAGGGTGTCCACATCTTGTACTGGCCTCCGAGGCATGGCGGGCGGATGCTCAGGCCGAGCGGGAAGGGAGGGCTCGACATGGAATCATTCACACGCCTGGGTGAGCTGGTACGGTCGCTGGCGGCCGACCCGGCAACCATCCACCATCCGATCAAGCGCCAGTTCCTGGGCGACGGGGAGTTCCTGACCGCCAACCTCGCCATCGTCCAGGACGCCGGCAACGCCCTGCACACCCAGCCCCACCACGACGAGGTCGTGCTGGTGCTGGATGGCGAGGTGGACTTCCGCGTCGGCGACACCATCCGGCGGGTGCAGCCCGGCGACCTGGTGTTCATCCCCCGCGGCACGCTGCACGGTCCGATCCTCGCCGACGGGGACCGGCTGGCAGCGCTGTCGGTGTTCACGCCCCGCTTCGACCCCGCCAGGCCGGACAACTTCGTCTGGCAGCGCGACACCGCCGACGCCGCAGCACCGGGATAGGACCCGGCGCCGGTCCATCCCATAGGTGCGCTGAGCTCACCCGCACAGGAGGTACGCCATGACCATGCAGCACTCGCACAAGACGGTCCGGGAGCAGCTGCTGGAGGGGCTGCCGCTCAACCAGCGGCATCGAGAGCTTGCCGGCATCACCACCTCGGTGTTGGAGGGTGGGGACGGCCCGCCGCTGGTGTTGCTGCACGGCGGGATCCAGGCAGGCGGCATCATCTGGTGGCGGGTCCTCCCTCGCCTTGTGAGCACCCACCGGGTGGTGGTTCCCGACCTGCCCGGGCTGGGCGAGTCGGCGCCCGCTGCCCACCTGGACGCCAGGACGGTCGCCGCGTGGTTGGACAGCCTGATCGAGGTGAGTTGCGAGGAGCCGCCGATCCTGGTCGCCCACTCGACCCCGGGCGCCCTGGCCGCACGCTTCGCCGTGGAGCACGGCGATCGCCTGCGGCGGCTGGTGCTGGTCGACGCGGCTGGCCTTGCACCGTTCCGGCCGTCCCCCGGGTTGCTGGTCGCGCTGCTGCGCAGCGTCATGCGACCCACCATCGGCAGCCTCGAGGGGCTGATGGGACGGGTGATGCACGACCTTGACCGGGTCCGGCAGCAGGAGGGCGAGCGGTGGCAGGCCCTGGCAAGCTACACCGTCTCCCGCGCGACCCGTCCCAGCGCCAAGCAGGCGATGCGGCAGGTGGCCCGCAGCGGCACCAAGGCGATCCCTCGCGACCAGCTCCGCGGGATCGCGGTGCCCACCGCGCTGCTGTGGGGCAGCCACGACCGGCTGCTGCCCCTACCGATAGCCCAGGCGGCCAGCGCCACCCTCGGCTGGTCGCTGCACGTGGTCGACGACGCCGGTCACCTCCCCCACGTCGAGCAGCCCAACGCGTTCCTGAACGCGCTGGCGGCTGCAGCCGCGGAGCAGTGACGGATGGTTGAGGTCGGCGGGGACGATACCAAGGCCACGAGCGGCGTGACGCCTTCGCCGGCTTGCGCACCGGTCAGGAGCCCCACCATGGCCGGCACGACCAGCGACTTCACCGTGGCGCCCGCGGCCGGGGGCCAGATCCCGTATGCACTGGTCGGACCGGACGGCGAGCCGGTCGAGCCGGTGCAGGACTACCTCGCGGCGTTGTTGGCCGCCGACTGCAGCCCGCTCACGCTGGGGTCGTATGCCTTCGACCCGGGCTGACTGGTTCCGACACCGCTGGAGCCGAAAGCCTCTCACCACTTCTCGGCGGGACCTCCTGCCTGCGGGGAGTTGGCGGTCCTGGCCGGCCGCGCGGATGTTGTGCGGAGCGCCTCTGTGGGGGGCAGCGATCGGCCTTCGGTGTGGGCCTGGTCGAACGCGGAGCGTCCCAACCTCCGCATGAGTGACCGGCGCAGGTTCTCGTCGGGCGGCTGCGGGGGCCGCCGGGACGAGCTGACCGAACCGCGCTGCGCGTCCGCGGCGCCGACGAGCACGGCGGCCTCCCGCGGGCGGTCCTCGGCGGAGAGGACGGCTGCCAGGGCCTCGAGCGCGTCGACGACCACGGTCCCCTCTCCGGCGGCTTCGGCCGCCTCCACGCTGCCGCGCAGCAACTCGTCGGCGCGGGTGAACTGCTGTTGTTCGCGCGCCCGCTCGCCGAGCAGGTGGAGCCCCCTGCCGGTGCAGCGCTGGTCGCCGAGCCGCCGCATGATCGGCACGCACTCCTCCAGCAGCTGCACCGCGCGGCCCCGGTCGCCACGCAGCCACGCGAGCCGCCCGAAGCTGATCAGCGCGTGCGCGCGGTCGTGTTGGCTGCCGGCGGCCTCGCTCAGCGCGAGGCTCTCGACCAGCCACCGTTGGACCTCGTCGTCGGCGACGCCGACGTCGATCGACCGGGCGGCCATGGCGAAGAGGGTGTTGGCGACGCGCATGGGGTCGCCGACCCGGCGAAACAGCGCCAGGCTCTCCCGTCCCCAGCGGAGCGCGTCGGCCAGCTCGACGGTGGCGAACGCAAGACCCTGCAGCGCCCTCGCGCGCTCCCACGGGTGCTCGTCACCGAACAGGGCCACCGCCTGGTGCAGCGCGGGCAGCGCCAGATCCGATCGGACCCCGTAGGTGGCGGCCGCGCCCACCGCTGCGGCTGCCCTGGCCCGCTCGGTGTCGCCGAGATCGGCCGCGAGCTGGGCTGCCCGCTGGGCCAGGTCGAGCGCGGCTTCGTCGTCCCAGGGTTGCAGGAGGGCGCTGGCCGCAGTGAGCCCGGCGACCGTCGCGGGCGTTGCGGGCGGCTCACCGCACGCCAGCGTCCGCCGGATCCACTCGTGGGCTTCGCGACGCTGCCCCGTCCCGTCCCAGAACAGCTCCAACGCCGAGACCCAGCGGAGCGCGGTCTCGATGTCCCCGGTGCCAACACTGTGGGCCAGCGCGGCACGCAGGTTGGGCTGCTCGACCGTCAGGCGGTCCAGCCACGCCCGCTGCTGCGGCCCGCGTAACCGCCCGGCGGCCAACTCGGCCACCGCCAGGTAGTGGGCGGCGTGCCGCTGCCGCACGTCGCTGTCGGTCAGGCGTTCAGCGGCGTAGGCCCGGAGGCTCTCCAGCAGGCGGTAGCGGGGCGTGTCGCCGCCGGCGCTGGACACGAGCGACTTGTCCACCAGCGCCGGCAACAGCCGGACCACGGCGCCGCCGCCGGACCCGCTGGTGGCGCACACCGCCTCGACCGCGTCGTAGTCGAAGTCGGCCGGGAACACACCGAGCCGGTCGAACAGGGCGCGCTCTTCGTCGCCGAGCAGGTCGTAGCTCCAGTCGATCGCGGCCCGCAGCGTGCGGTGCCGCGGCAGGGCCGTGCGGGCACCGGCGGACAGCAACTCGAAGCGCTGGTCGAGGCGCTCCACGAGCTCGGCCGGCGGGAAGCTCCGCACGCGGGAGGCCGCCAGCTCGATCGCCAGCGGCAACCCATCCAGCCGCTGGCACAGCGCCGCCACCGCCGAGGCGTTGGCGTCGGTCAGCGCGAAGCCCGGCGACGCGTCCATCGCACGGTCGACGAACAGGCGCACGGCGTCGTAACCGCTGGCGGTGGCCGCCCGGGACGACGCTCGCGGGCTGGGGACCGGCAGCGGTTGCACCTCGTAGCTGACCTCACCGGGGACGCCGAGGACCTCCCGGCTGGTGGCCAGCACCCGCAGCTGGCCGCCGACCGCCAGCAGGTCGGAGACGAGCTCAGCGGCCTCGGCGACCAGGTGCTCGCAGTTGTCGACCAGCAGCAGACAGCGCAGCTCGCGCGCCGCGTCGCGGAGGCTGTCACGCACGGGGCGCGTCGGCTGCGGGCTGACGCCGAGCGCCCACGCCAGCGTGTCGGCGACCAGGTCGGCGGAGGCAACGGCAGCGAGGTCGGCCAGGCGCACGCCGTCGGGAAAGCGTCCGGCGCCGGATGCCGCCACCTGCAGCGCCAGACGGGTCTTCCCCGCGCCAGCCGGGCCGGTCAGCGTGAGCAGCCGATGGCCCCGGAGCAACGCGGCGATCTCGTCCGTCTCGCGCTCCCGGCCGACGAAGCTGGTCAGCGGGACGGGCAGGGCGGTGCCGATCTGCGCCGCCCGGCCGATCTCCGCGCCCACCTCGACCAGGGCCGCCCGGTCGGTGACGCCGAGCTTACGCAGCAGGGCGCTGATGTGGCTTTCGACCGTCCGCACAGAGATGTACAAGCGGTCGGCGATCTCGCGGTTGTGCAGGCGCTGGGCGACGGCCGACAGGACCTCGGCTTCGCGCTCGGTGACGCCGGCTCGGGCCAGCCGCTCTGGCGGGCCGCCGTGCAGGCGGGTCATGAGGGCATCTTGCCAGGTCGTGACGAGCACTGGACACCGGCGCCACCCAGACGCCGTGCGTACCGATATCCGTACGTTGCACGGATGTGCCGCCGCCCGGCGTCCCCAACACTATGACGAGGATGAACGGCCCCACCGCTGAACGACCCGACCGCCGGGTCGAAAACCAGAGAGGCAGGCACCATGCACACCATCGCCCGTGACGAGATCGTCGCCCAGCATGTGGCCGACCTGCACCGGCAGGCCGCCAAGCAGCGGCTGCTGCGGGAGCTGCGCGCCAGCCGCACGCCGACCGTCCACCGCTGGCGGATCTGGGAGCGGCTGACCGTCCGACGCCCCCGAGCGGCGGTCATGACCAGGACCCCGCCAGCGGGACCGGTCATAGCCCGCGGTGGCCAGCCAGCGGCTCGCCGCGCCGGCTGAGTCAGGGAGGCTCCAGATGCGCCCGGCCGGCATCGCCACGCTGGTAGAGGCGAGCCTGCTCGGCCGACCAACAGGGCCCTGACGCTCGGCCGAGACCTGCTTGCCTCCTCATCTGACCCCGCGCCCCACGAATACGGCATGCGGCCGCCAAAGACACGGTGGTCCTGCGGATGTTCGCGACGCTCTCGTTCTCTAGCGTTCAACCCGAGCCAAGCTGATCCGGGCCGGCTGAGTGCCAGGTCTTGATCGGCTGGTTGGGCGATCCACCAACGAAGATCGTCGAAGCGGCCAGGGCGTCGGCAGTCCGTGGCCGCTAACGCTGGTCGGGGCCGCCTACCCTCGCCTGCGGACAGACGACAGCGCACGTTGCCCTACCCACGGCCTCCTACGGCTGGTGCTGGTCATCGACCGCTGGATGCCGTCGGGCGATATTCCGGCGGAATCGCCCTCGTCGAGGCGACCATCGGCTTGCCGTGACTCCGGTCGCTCGTCGCTGCGCTTGCCCAGCGATGGTGAGGCTTGGCATGCCACGGTCGCCCCGAGGGGCTGTGTCACACTGGTGAGGACAGATCGATGTGGACGACGAGGAGGCGCGGCGTGAGCGTGGCCCAGCCGGCGAGTGGCCCGGACCTACCGGAGCGGGTCGAGCTGGTCCGCGCGGCCCTGCCCGACGCCGACCGCGCCCGCTTCGAGCAGGAACTGGACCAGGCGCTAGACACAGCCCGGTCGACCCGGGACCTGCGACCACTCGGCCACGTCGTCGAGGCGTGGTATCGAGTCGTATTTGCCCGTCAGCACGGCGGTGAGCGGTGGGCGGCAACCGAGGCGCGGCTGCGCCGCGGTGAAGAGCCCGAGTGGGAGACTGAACCGCTGGACGTCGAGGACGCGATCACCCGCTACCTCACCTGAGCGCCCCCGAGCCGCCGGGTGGCCGCGTCATACACCATCAAGCACAGCCTTGAGTTCTCCCAGCTCGTCGCCACCCTGTCCCAACAGGCCCGGGCGGAGTTGGCCGCCGTCTACCGGGCACTCGCCCGCGGGCCGCTCCCTGGCCAGTCGCTGCTCGCTGTCGAGCCGTACTCGGCGGTGCCGAACACCTACACCGTGCCGTTCCGCGGTGGGCTGCTGATCTACGTCGTCCCGCCGGGCAAGCGGGTGGTCGGCATGGTGGACATGGTCGGGGTCAAGCCGTAGCGCCAGCCGCGCCGATCGACTGACCATCGACTGATCACTTAGTCAGCATGGAACGGCCGGCTCCGGTCCGCATCTACGTGGGTCACCCACACTGAGCGGGCGGAGCCAACATACGGAGGGGAGCCGGCCGTGCTCAGTGTCTCGCATCTTGCCCCGATCCATCTC